>Ga0307295_10000148_pt1 | contig 14286 bp, 9 predicted proteins | sample ER_DNA_152_FD_194481 | JGI IMG/M metagenome (GOLD analysis project Ga0307295, IMG submission 194481) | Bulk soil microbial communities from the East River watershed near Crested Butte, Colorado, United States - ER_DNA_152 | ecosystem: Environmental > Terrestrial > Soil > Floodplain | place: USA...
CGATGTCAGCCTCTTCCGGGTTGAGGTGGCGAAGCGGATCGCGACACGGCACGGGGCGGTCGGACGGCTGGGAGGCGACCCAATCTCCGCGGCACTTCGGGCGCGGGTCCGCACCGAGGTGGCGCGGGAGTTCTTCCGAAACGAGCATGGCCGCGACCCGATGGATGCCCGTGAGATCGCGGCCACCATCGCCAAGGAGTCGCGTCCGCGCACCCAGACGGTTGCCGGCTTTGACCTGACCTTTTCCGCGGTGAAGTCGGTGTCGACGTTGTGGGCGGTCGCCGACCCGCACGTCGCTGCGCAGATCGAGGAGGCGCATCAGGCTGCGGTGCAGGATGCGTTGAACTTCATCGAAGGCCACGCACTGTTCACCCGGCAGGGACGAAACGGGGTCCGGCAGGTCAATGTGACCGGCCTGGTGGCGGCCGCGTTCACCCACCGCGACTCCCGGGCCGGTGACCCGGACTTGCACACCCATGTCGCTGTTGCGAACAAGGTGCAGACCCACGATGGACGCTGGCTGTCGATCGACGGACGGGTGCTGTTCAAGGCGACGGTGGCGGCGTCGGAGAGCTACAACACCGCCCTGGAACACCACCTCCGGGACAGGCTGGGTGTGCGGTTCGCCGATCGGCCCGACACGGATTCGGATAAGCGGCCGGTGCGTGAGATCGTCGGTGTTGACCCAGCGCTGAACCAGCGTTGGTCGACGCGGCGGGTGTTGATCAAGGACCGGCAAGGCGAACTGGCGGCTCGGTTTCAGCGTGATCATGGTCGGCCGCCGACACCGCTGGAGGCGCTGCAATTGGCGCAGCAGGCCACTTTGGAGACCCGGGACGCCAAACATGAACCCCGCAGCCTGGCACGGCAACGTGCCGCCTGGCATGCCCAGGCCGCCGAAACCCTCGGCGGACCTGATGCGGTCCAGGCCATGATCACCCGTGCCCTCAACCCGACCTCCGGGCCGAGCCCTGTCGTGGACGCGGACTGGGTAACGACGACCGCAGAGATGGTGCTGGCGTTGGTGGAGGAGCGGCGTTCGACCTGGCAGAGCTGGCATGTCCGCGCCGAAGCCCTACGCCACGTCCGGGCCGCTGAAATCGATACCGACAAAGTTGATCAATTGGTGGAGCTGCTCGTCGCTGAGGTGCTGCAGACCCGGTCGATCGCCTTGACTCGGACCGACGACGGCATCAGCGAGCCGGCGTTGCGTCGGGCCGACGGTTCCAGCGTGTACACGGTTGCCGGATCCGAGCTGTACACCTCCACCCGAATTCTGGCCGCCGAGCAGCGTCTCGTCGCGGCCGCTGGCCGCACCGACGGGCGTGTTGCGGATGCCGCCACTGTGGATTTGGCGCTGCTGGAATCGGCCGCCAACGGGAATGCCTTAGATGCGGGACAGGCCGCTCTGGTTCGTGCCATGTGCACCTCTGGGGCGAGGCTGCAACTGGCCATCGCCCCGGCTGGCGCCGGCAAAACCACCGCCATGCGCACCCTGGCTAGGGCATGGAGCGACAGCGGCGGCCAGGTGCTCGGGTTGGCCCCGTCCGCCGCCGCAGCCGCGCAACTCCGCGACGCCACCGGCGCAGCGGCGGAAACGTTAGCGAAGCTCACCTGGTCCATCCACCACGCTGACCTGCCAGATTGGGCGGAACGCATCGGCCGGTCCACGTTGGTGATCATCGACGAGGCCGGGATGGCGGACACGCTCTCCCTGGACACCGCCGTCCAGTTCATCATCGGCCGCGGCGGCAGCGTCCGGCTGATCGGTGATGATCAACAACTCGCCACGATCGGTGCCGGCGGTGTGCTCCGCGACATTCAAGCCAGCCACGGCGCGGTTCACCTGACCGAGCTGCACCGTTTCGCTGATCCTGCTGAGGCCGCCGCGACCCTCGCCCTTCGCGACGGCGGAACTGAAGCGCTCGGCTTCTACCTGGACCGGCGACGGGTCCACGTCGGCGACCCCACCACCACCATCGTGGCTGTCCTCAACGCCTGGCAGGTCGACCGCAACCGCGGCTTAGACGCGATAATGCTTGCCCCGACCCGGGAACTCGTCCGCAGCCTTAACCACCGCGCCCGGAACCACCGCCTCGTCGGCAAAACCCCGAGCCAGGAAATCGAGTTGGGCGACGGCAACCAAGCCAGCGTCGGCGACCTCATCATCACCCGGGCCAACGACCGCAGACTCCGTATTACCGCAACCGATTGGGTGAAGAATGGCGACCGCTGGACCATCCTCAATCTCACCAGAGATGGTGGTTTAAAGGTGCGGCACGTACGGAACGGGCACACCGTCACCATGCCCGCCGCCTACGTTCAAACCTCTGTGGAGCTCGGTTACGCCAGCACCGTGCACACCGCGCAAGGTGTCACCGCCGACACCATGCATGGCGTCGTCACCGGTGAGGAATCCCGGCAACAGCTGTACACCATGCTGACCCGGGGGCGCAGCGCCAATCACGTCTACCTTTCGGTGGTCGGGGACGGGGACCCGCACGCTGTTATCCGATTTGACCGTGTTCACCCGCGGACAGCGACAGAGCTGCTCGAGCAGGTCCTGGCCCGCGACGCGACCCCACAATCCGCCACCACCCTGCAGCGCGAACAGCAGGATTCCGCCGCCCGGCTCGGCGCCGCGACCGCCCGCTACCTCGACGCCCTCCACGTCGCCGCCGAACACCTCGCCGGGCCTCAGGCGGTTGCCGGCCTCGACCAGAGCGCCGGCCGGCTGCTTAGAGGGCTCACCGCGGAGCCGGCGTGGCCGACCCTGCGCGGCCATCTGCTCCTCCTGGCTGCCGCCGGCGCCGATCCGGTCTCTGAACTGCTCACCGCCGCCGCAACCCGGGACCTGACGAGCGCCCATGATCAGGCGGCTGTCATCGACTCGCGGATCGAAGACCTTGGCCTCGTCGCCGCGAGGGGGCCGTTGTCGTGGCTGCCGGGCATTCCCGAACGCATCGCCGCCGACCCCAACTGGGGACCGTACCTGGAAGCCCGATCACACCTGGTCGCTCAGCTCGCCGACCAGATCCGCGCTAACGCCGGAGCTGAAGCCCCAGCCTGGGCGGCCCAGCGACACGCTGACATGCCGGCCGAGTTGATCGCCGACATACAGGTATGGCGCGCCGCCACCCAGGTCGACCCCAGCGACCTGCGACCAACCGGGCCACCCCAGCTCGGCCGCGCCGCCCGAGTCTGGCAACAGCAACTCGACATGCGGCTCGCCGCCGCGGACACCCGTACAGAATGGCGATGGCGGCAACTGCTCGCTGCAGAAGTTCCCAGGACAACCTCGGACCCATTCCTGCCAGAGCTGACAGAAAGGTTGAGCAACCTCACTTGGGCCGGCTTCGATGCCACCCTGCTCGTGCGGTCGGCGGCGGCCGCAGGACCCCTACCCGATGACCACCCCGCGGCGGCCCTGTGGTGGCGCATCCTCGACCTGCTACCGCAAACGCCGAACCCATACTCTGCAACCTCCGGGGCAGTTCCAGCGAGGCAGAGAAGCACCACGTCACCCGAGCAGCAGCGATCACGGCCGCGCTCGGCGCCGCCTCCCGGGCTCGGCCCGAGTCGCTGAAAGCCTCGACGCATCACAACGATAGATATGCGTTCCGGTTTGTTGCTGAAACCCCCTCCATCAGTTATCAAGACTCGGCCTCCGGCCGGGCGGTGGGTGTCCTCGCTGCGCTGCGGGCCGCGCCGCCCCGATGCGAGGTGACGACCACGCACTTCAGAACTCCGCGCATGTGTCTGTTTTTGCAGCAGCAAACTCCGACGAGCCTGTGATCCTGCGGCATTCCGGCAGTGGCAGCGACGTCGGCGTGTGACTGTGTTCGGCCGCCTGGCGTTGCCGAGTCCAGTGCGGCCCGACTCCGTCGAGCAGCCCGGCTGGTGGCGCAACCGGCGGGTGTTGTGAGGGTGCCGTGTGGGCGCTAGCGTGACGAGGGTCGACGGCGTAGTTAAGCGCACTGGGGCTGAACGTCGCCGCAGACCAGCGTGGATCGACGCTCCTCCCCGCTCCCGATCCGACCACGAATCGTCTCGCCTCCGACGGCGGGACGCTGACACCAGGAGAACTCGGTGACGCCAGCGACTCAGCCGGAAACGAGCGATCTGCAAGATCCGCAAGAGGCTCAGCCGATCGCTATCGAGGCGTACATCTACTTGTACCCGCTGGTGATGATGGATGCCACCCGTCGCCAGATGACGAACGTTGAACCGGGTGAGCGGGTCGGCTTTGGCCCAATGAACGCCTTCAGCCACATACGGACCTTTCCCCCGCCGGAGTTCAAGGCCGTCCCGTGGCCCAACTTCGACACGCTGTACTCGATCGCGTGGCTAGACCTTATCGATGAACCGTTGATTCTCTCCGCACCGGACACCGGCGGACGCTTCTACCTGCTGCCGATACAGGACATGTGGACCGACGTCATCGCCGTGCCCGGTAAACGGACCACCGGCACGCAGGCCGGCCATTTCGCCATCGTGCCGCCAGGGTGGCAAGGAGAGCTGCCCTCAGGAGTGAGACGCATCGACGCCACCACGCCGTATGTCTGGATCATCGGCCGTACCCAGACCAACGGCCCCGACGACTACGCGGCCGTCCACCAAGTGCAGGACGACCTCACCATCACTCCGCTGTCGCGGTGGGGGCAAGAGCCGCGGCCGGTCACGGCCACGATCGACCCAACCGTTGACATGACCAGCAACCCGGTCGACCAGGTCAACCAGATGTCGGCGGCCGCCTACTTCACCTACGCGGCGGCGTTGATGAAGCTCCACCCACCGCACCGGACGGACTGGTCGATTCTGGCCCGCATGCACCGCATCGGCATCGACCCCGGCAACAGCTTTGACATCGAGTCCCTCAACTCGGCGACTAAGTCTGCCCTGCACGAGGCCGTCCTTGCCGGCCAGGAGGCGATCCGGGCGAAGGTGCCAACGCTGGGCCCGCTCGTCAATGGATGGCAGGTGAGCGCCGACACGATGGGTGTTTACGGCAACTTCTACCTCAAACGCGCCGCCCTCGCCATGATTGGTTTGGGCTCCAACCCGGCGGAGGACGCGATCTACCCACTGACTTTCACCGACGCCGACGGGAATCCGCTCAACGGGAAAAACGACTACACACTCCACTTCGACAAGCAGGAGCTGCCGCCGGTCGAGGCCTTCTGGTCGGTCACCTTGTACGACACCGACGGCTTCCAAGTCCCCAATCCGCTCAACCGCTCCGCCCTCGGAGACCGAGACGCGCTTCGGTACAACGCCGACGGCTCACTCGACCTGTTCGTCCAGCACGAGAGCCCCGGTCCGCAGGGAGAGGCGAACTGGCTGCCGGCACCACGCGGCCCGCTGGCCTTGTTCCTGCGCCTCTACGCACCGAAATTGGAGGTACTGGACGGCCGTTGGCGCCCCCCGCCGGTGCGGCGGGTCGGTTAGGCGCTGCAGCGAGTTTCTGAACCGGAACGGCCACTCTCCGGCGAGGGTTCTCCAGGATCGGGCCTCAGTCGAACCCTAATCGACACGACGTACCGGAGGGGGAACCCAGGCCCCGTTAACGGCTTCATCCTTCGGCCAGTACAGGCGCAGCATCAGTATGAATTCGCCCTCGGGAGCCGGGAGCCAGTTGGCTTGCTTGTCAGCCCCAGGGAACTCGTTTTGTATGTACAAGTCCGCTGAGCCATCTGGGTTTTCCTGGAACTTGTCCCGAGAGCTTAACGACGAGCGGTTAATAGAGTTGGCCACCAGGAAGTATTCGCTGTCGTACGTGGTGACGGACCAGAATCCCTGCGGGTGAATTGGTGGGACATCTGCTTGTGTGAGGCGCATTACGTACCTGCTCGCCCCATTCAGCACCTTTCCGTCCCCGTCGAACCGAGCAATCGGATAGAACGCATCGGCGGGCAAGTTCCCACCAACGCCGATGTAAGCAACGAGCGCCCGTTGGAGATAGTCCGTGCCGTAGTGCCCCGAACCGGTGGAAACCATCCACCCATTCGCTTGTCTCTGGCGGGCGTACTGCCTCAGGATCTCCTTACGCGCCGTCTCCGGTACGCGCGAAAGTCCCTGCGCCACACTGCTGGACACGTTCGACATATCAAAATCGCCGCCGAGCCCCAAACGGTTGAGAATCTCTACCATTGGGGCGTCTTGGGGCGTGGGCGGATTGTCCTTCAACAGGCGGCTAATGCGCGAAAAAAACTCGGCGGCGCCCAGGTTATCGATCTGATCCCTGGGCGGTGTCGTCATGTCGATACTCGGGTCGACCACTCCCTCATCGAGCCTCGGGCTCGGGTTCCCGGACATCGATAGCGGGACGAGCGTGTACTGATCCTGCAGCGCATGCACAGCCTCGTAATCCTGCGCCGTTCCGGAGGAATAGGTACGGCCAACGAGCAACACCATATTAGTGCCGGACGTGAGCTGCTCGACTTCGGCCGGAACCGCTCCCGTCCATTGAGGCCCGGTTATAGCGTAATCCCCGGCTTTACCGCCGGTCGTTCGCGTACCAGGGTTCCCAATTACTTCCGTCCAACCATCGAGAATTGGCATCATGTAAAAACGGTTGTCTGCATCCGGAACATGCAGAACGTAGGGCCCCCGCGAAAGATCGAGCCACGCAAGTGAATAGAGAGTATCTACGCTGGCACCGGCAATAGTCCGGTCCGATGAGCCGGGAAACGAACGGTGATGGGCGAATTGGCCCATGGGCGACAGCGCGCCCTGAGGCACGGCCACGTTCGTCGTTACGCGTCGAAGAGAATCCATCACAAGGAGCGGATAACCATAGATATAAGCGCTAACGCCAAGCTGAAATGCCTCTTCTTCGTTTAGAGGTTGCTGCTCAGCACCGGAGCCATGGATCGAAGCGGTCATCTCGTGATCCTTCAGAGGCTAAACGAGAAGCGAACAAAGGGGTCAAGCGACGTCGTGCGACATCTGGTCGATGCAACGATCACGGCCAGGAGCGGGTCGTCTTGTGCTAGCGCGATCTCGATTCCGTAGCTGTCCCGCACCCGGAACCACCGCTTCGACGCCTCGGCCACCCGGTGTCCGCCCCGCTCGACCTTGTACTCGTGGTCGACGACGTTCCCCAGCGGCATCGTGCGATCCTCTCCTCGCTTGCGGACGTAGCCTACGCCTCATGCCTCGCCCTGCATGCGCCACCAGCTTCGGGCCCCCGGCGCGTTCAGAGTCGCCCTCGCAAGCGGGTATCGGCGGCAACGGCCCCAGCTCGTGTCGGCAGGGTCCGGCCCCGCGACTGCGCTTATAGCGGACGGCGAGAACCCTAGTGAACATCGGCGAAGGCGACTCGGAAAGCAGGCTCACTGACGGCCGCCGGGACAGCAACGCGATCGAGCACCTAGCGGCAGCGGCTGCGGCCTCATGCCGTAAGCGTCGGCGACGTTGGCCGGTGGCAATCTTGATCAACTTCTCGGGCCCCCCACGGGCCCCGACCCCTCCAGGAAAAGCCACCAAATGAGCCCTCAAAACGACGACGTGAGCCTGAAACACCTCCTGACTAGTCGATTCACCGGCTTCCCAAGCTGACAGTGCGGGTTCGATTCCCGTCATCCGCTCCACAGCATTACCCCTGATCAGAGGCTCTTTCACGAATGTCCCGGCTCGACGGGACCAACTGCGGCTCGGTCCTGCCCTCCACGGGCCCGTGACATTTGGGGGCTAGTCGCGATTTGCGCTCCGTGAGCCGGGCGTCGAGGGCCGCCTCGTCGGCCACCCGACTGCTGTGCTGGAACTCGTGTCCGCTGGCCTGCTTTTTCTGGGCTGGTGCGGAATGTCAGGAGCACAGTTCCGAGTACTCCGGCGAGGAGTGGGCTGCTGGCCACGAGGAGGAGTTGGGTTGCTGCGGGCAGGCCGGCCGCGAACCCGATCAGTGCTGCGCCAAGCGCTGATGCGGTGACTTTGAGGCCGGCGCCGATGGTGAAGACCTGAGTACGTACGGCCGGCCCGGCGTACTGAGTGCGAGAGAGGAACAGAGCCGAGCCGAACGGCCCGATGAAGACTCCGGACAGTCCGAACAGCACGGCCGTGGCTTCCAGCGATGGGGCGGCGGCTGCGATGGCGATCGGTACTCCGATGCCGATCATGGAGATGGCCGTGACCAGAGGCGCGTGATCTACCGCGATCGGCCGCCAGGTCCACAGTAGGGAGCCGATGAAGGCACCTACGGCGACCGCGGTGAGCAGCAATCCGCTGCCGGCGGGTTTGTGCTGGGATGTGGCGAGGACGGCCGCGACGACCGCGAGGCCGCCCGGACCGATCTGGCCGAGGCTGCTGGTCAGAGTCACGGTCCGAAGCGTCGGCTGCCGCACGATTTCGCGTACGCCGCTGAGAAGATCGACGCGGGTCGAGCTCGAGGGATGCGTACGCGTCGGGAGAGGCAGTGAGGCGACCCCGAGAGCGCCGGCGGCTGCCGAAGCAGCGAGGACATACTGCGCGGCCGCGGGACTGATGGCCGCGGCGGTGACGCCGGCGACCGCTGGGCCGACTATGCTTGCGACGTTGTAGAACAACGAGTCGAGGCCGAACGCGCGCGGTGTCTTGCCCTTCCCGACGAGTGCCGGCAGCTGACTGGTCAGTCCGCCGGTGAGGGCCGGCCCGCAGCAGCCGCCCACGAGCAACAGTACGTAGATCAGCCAGAGCGGCGCGTCGCCTATCAGCGCAGCTGCGGAGAACAAGCTGCCGGCGAAAATCAACATCGCTGCGGCGAGCACCCACCGGGGTTGCCGCGCGCGATCCACCAAAACGCCGACCAGCGGTGCCGCCACCACATGGGGGACCAGCAATGCAGCAACCATCGTTCCGCCGATGGCGGCGCTTCCGGCTCGGTCCAGGGCAAGCAGTACCAGAGACACCCGGGCACCTTCGTCAGCGATCCGCGCCAGCACAGCGGCGCTAAGGTAGTGCGGCATCAGCCAGCGTCGAATGGACTCGTCCCCACCTGCCGTCTGAATTGTGCGCATGCTCACTCCGATTTGAGGGTTCTTTCGTCACCCCTTGAAGTGGTGATGTTGTGAGCGTTGCCTACCCGAACCATCACCTGTCAAACTGGTGATGTGAATTTTGAGTTCATCGCCGACCGGCCTGTGCTCGACTTCTTGTCGACCGTCGCCGAGCGAGGCACGAGCGATGACGAGAAACTGCAGTCCGAGCAAGATTTGGCGGACTGGATCAAGCAATCGGGCATTCTCGACACCGCACCGCCGGTCACCAAACAGGCCCTCGAGGACGCAAAGGCTATCCGCGAGGCGATGTTCCGCCTGGTCGCCGCGCTCATCAACCACCAGACGCCCAACCCGGCGGACCGCGCGCTCGTCAACGCCGCGGCGGAGGTATCGCCGCCCCTGCTGCGGCTCGATGATGACGGACTGCACCGCTCCGGGGACGCCGACGCGGTCCTGGCGGTCCTCGCCCGTGACTGTCTCGACTTGTTCGACAGCCCGGACCGGGCGGCGCTGCGCTGGTGCGGGGACGCGAACTGCACTCGCGCGTTCATTGACCGGTCACGCGGGCAACGACGCCGCTGGTGCGGGATGAAGGGCTGTGGCGATCGCGCCAAAGCAGCCGCATACCGCCGGCGACGACGTACCGCGCTCGGCAACGAGACCGCCGCCCGTAACACCGCCCGGCAACCCAATCCCGTACCGGCACGCCACTGAGTGACGCCGGTGTCCTGACATCCGTCCAGGAGAGCCGAGTGATCATCAACTGAAGTATTCGGCCTGGGGGACGGCTTTGACCGCGCGGATCTAGTTGAGGGACCAGAGGGCTGGGCGGTCTGGTACAGCCGGGATGGCTGCGTAGTGGGCGTGTTGGCCGAGAACTGGGACCCGGCGTACGAGCGCGGTCAGTCGCTGATCGAGCGAGGCGCCCCACTGAACGAGGCGATGGATTCCTCCGAGGGCGGCGAGTGAGCGACGAGCTTCGGGCCGCTTAGGGCTGGCTACCAGCACAGCTGAGCTGCTGCGAGGCGAGACACCCAGGACCGCGCTAGTGTGCTTCACATCCGCTACCGTACGGCTCGCAGGCGAACAGGACTTTGGATAGCAGCGGCCCTGACCATCATCTGCATGGTCGCGCTGGTCAGCGTTGCAGTCGTCCGTGGATACGCCGTGAGTGGCCGGCAAACGGTCACCGTGATGACGCGCAATATCTACCTCGGCGGGGACATCAACCGTCCGATACGTGCGGCGTATCACCGCGCGGGTCGAGAGGGCCTGCTTGCCCTTGGTCACGCGAACCACGAGCTGCGCGAGATCGTCGACCGCACCGACTTCAGAAGCCGCAGCAAGCTGCTCGCCAACGAGATTGCCGCCGCACGACCCGATCTGGTCGGTCTTCAGGAAGTCGCGCTCTGGCGCCATGGACCTATGCAGCTAGACCAGATCGGACGACTCAACGCGACGCAGGTCGACTATGACTTTCTCGACACCTTGCTAGCCGATCTGGCCGACCGAGGCGTGCGCTATCAGGTCGTCCACATACAGCAGGAGTCCGACGTGGAGGCGCCCGCATTCACCGGCGATCCCTTCACCGGCACAGCCAGTTCAGCTGAAGACGTACGCCTGACGGATCGCGATGTGATCATGGTCCGAAGTGGGGCAGAAATCCGGATCGAGGGCAGCGGCGGCAGCAATTACAGCCAGCAACTCGATGTCAACCTCGCGGACACAGCATTCCGGTTCGTGCGCGGATATGCCTGGGCTGACGTCGCAGTCGGATCTGCTCACATCCGGTTCATTACAACCCATCTGGAATCGCAGAGCCCCAAGCTGGCCAGTGCTCAGGCCGGCGAGCTGCTTGGCGGACTGGCAAACCTGAGTCAGTCAATAGTGATCACCTGCGATTGCAACTCCAACCCAGTCAGCCCTGCGGCCCATTCCGGCATTCCGATTGGCTCGGGCGCCGCGTACCGGCTGATCACCAACGATCATGGATTCGCCGATCTGTGGCTGCAGCAGGGCCATGCCGGCCCAGGCAACACGGCGTCACTCAGGGAGCTCGTGAGCGATAACTCGGCCGATTTCAGCCGGCGCATAGACCTCGTGCTAGCCAAAGCTGCACCCCCGGCGCAGCTAGTCGCCAGCCGAGCGGAGGTCACGGGGGATGAGCTCAACGATCGAGACCCAGTCACCCGGCTGTGGCCATCGGATCACGCGGGCGTTGTGGTACAGCTGGAGATTGGCTGATGATCATGTTTGACGCCCTCTCGCCGCAACGGCGTCGCCTGGTACTTGGTGCCGGTGCGCTCGTGCTGCTGCTGATCACGGCAATCGCGGTGGTCGCTGTTGTCCGGGTCGCCGCCAACTCTGTTCATCCTGTCCCGCAGGGAGATCCCGGCCCGGTGCTCCTAGTGCCGGGATATGGCGGGAGTGGGCAGTCGCTCCAGCCCTTGGCCGCTGCCTTGCGCTCGGCCGGCCGTACGGCGGTCATCGTCGAACCGGTTGACGATGGTACAGATGATCTTCGAAAGCAGGCGGAGCATCTGGCAGAGGTTGCTGATCAGGTACGCGACGATGCCGGCGCCGCATCAGTGGACGTGATTGGCCACTCCGCCGGCGGCGTTGTTGCCCGCTTATGGGTCCGAGATGACGGCGGTGCCCAGGTGGCCCGCCGAGTCCTTACCCTCGGCTCGCCACACCATGGAACCAGCCAGGCCGCTCTCGGTGCCGAACTTGCTGGCGGATGTCCGACGGCCTGTGAGCAGCTGGTTCCCAATAGCGACCTGCTGCGGCGCTTGAACGCCGGTGACGAAACCCCGGCCGGACCGCTGTGGACAACCGTGCGGTCGGCCAGCGACCAGGTGGTGACGCCGGTCGATTCCGCTGCCTTGTCAGGCGCCCTGAACATCCTGGTCCAGGACGTGTGCCCAGGATCGGCCGCAGCCCACGGTGATCTTCCGAGCAATCCGGTTGTCTTGGCAGCTCTTGGCTCGGTGTTGGGGGTTGGCACGCCAGAACCACCAGCCAACGTTGAATGCTGAACTCAGTCGTCGATGTCTTTGGTGCCGAAGTTCGCCCAGGCAGCCAGTGTGAATACAGTCAAATAGCCGAGCTGCACCTCAAGCCCGCGTACCACATCGCGCCACAAGATCGGATCCCGGAAGAGATCGACGAACGCGAGCCAGTAGCGAGTCGGCAAAAACGGATGCAATGCGCCGGCAGCATCGAGCCCGAGCAGCACGGTCGAGGCGACGAGCACACCGATCGTGCCCAGCGCAGCGCCAATCGCTGATCTTGTCAACGTTGAGAAGAACAAGGCGATCGCAGCGACGCCGAGCATGCAGATGATCACATAACCAAGAGCCAGTGCAGTTCGCCAGCTGAGCTCCTGCTGGCTTAGCGTCGAGCCGCTGAGGCTCACTGTCCCGGTCGCCGGCGCCCGTCCCAGCAGCAACCGCCCCTCAGCGTAGGAGACAGTGGCGACCACGAGAACGGCAAGCAGCACGAACGCAACGACGGTCGCCAGCTTGGCAAGCAGCAGATGGGTACGCCCGACAGGGCGGACAAGCAGATAACGCAACGTGCCGGTCTGGCTTTCTCCGGCGATCGCGTCGCCGCCGAGGACAGCCACGGCGATCGGCAGCAGCAGCGGCAGTACCACGCCGAGGGCAGCGAGGGGAAACAGTGTGCCGTCGCTCAGCACCGCCGAAAGGAAGGGTGGACCAGTACCCGGCCTGGGAGCGAGATCAGTTACCGCCAGCAAGATCGCGACCAGAGTTGGCAGGGCAACTAGCATCCCGATGATCAACCAGGTCCGCGGTCGGCGGATCATCTTGATCAGCTCGACGACGATCATGCTGGCGCCGCCTCCACCTCAAGAATGACCTCCTCCAGCGTCCGGCGGTACGGACCGATTTCATCCACAGAGACGCCTTCACCAACGAGATAGGCGTTCAGTCCGGCAGGATCCTCCGCCCGAACCAGTAGACGATCACCTACGACGGACACCACGGCTACCCCGAGCAAGTCTCTACTACGGGCCGGGTCGGGCGTCCGTACCGAGACCAGTCCAGTCGGTCGCAGCACTGTGTCCAGCTCCTCCTGGAGGATCAGCCGCCCGCCACGCAGCACGCCGACGCGGGTACACATCTGCTCGATCTCTGCCAGTAAATGGCTGGAAAGAAAGATCGTGGTCCCTTGAGCATTCAGCTCGAGCAGCAGTCGCCGGATCTCGTGGATGCCCTGTGGGTCCAGGCCATTGCTCGGCTCGTCCAAGATCAGCAGCGCCGGTCGGCGCATCAGTGCGGCCGCCAGCCCGAGACGCTGGCGCATGCCTTGGGAGTAGGTGCGGACTGGGCGGCGATCGGCGGGATCGAGCCCGACCTGCTCCAGCGCCGTAGCGATTCGGGTCCGGCGCACCTGCCGTCGGCTGCGGTCCGATCCGGTGGCGTCAAGCAGTGCGAGGTTTGCGCTGCCCGACAGGTGTGAATACGCCGCGGGACTTTCCACCAGAGAGCCGACGCGCGGCAGCACGCTCCGGCGAGCGGTTGGCATTGGCATTCCGAGCACCTCCGCTTCGCCGGAGGTGGGCAGCACTAGTCCGAGCAGCATGCGCACGGTGGTCGTCTTGCCCGAACCATTTGCCCCGAGGAAGCCGTAGACGTCACCTGACCGGACCTCGAGGTCCACCGCGTCGACCGCCCGCAGCGCGCCGTATCGCTTGGTCAGGGCTCGAGTCCGGATGACGTGGCCATTGCTGAGAGCCGCGCTAGTCATTGCCGCTCCAGCAGTTCGGCCGCGGCCTTCTGCAGTGTCTCCGCTGTCACAGTGCCTGCCAACAAGAACGTGCCGCCGAGCTGCTCCCGAGGCGTGATCAACAATTCGACAGGCCCCACCGGCACTAGCGTGCCGAAATCAGTAGGTTGTGCGGTGCCACGTTCCCGCAGCTGTCGGCGCAGCGGCCCAGCAACCTGGCCGCGTAGCGGCAGAGCGATCAAGGTCGTCGGGCCACGGCCGTAGATCCCGACAGCGCCCGGGTCTTCGCCATCGCGTGAGCTCAGCCCGGCAAGGGAAGCCGGCAGATCGTACTCCGCAAGTGCGTTTGCGGCCGCGGCAACGTCGACTGACGGTTCGTATTCCACCCGTACGCCTTCGGCCAGCCTGAAATGGGTCACTGTCGTCGGGGGTCCGCCGACCTTGAGCTTCCGAAGCGTCGTCGTGAGTACCGGACGCTGCTCAGCGACGCCATAGAACTCCACCTCGAGCGGCAACCCGGTCACCGGGTCGGCCCAGATATCGACATGCCCGACGGTGG
>Ga0307295_10000150_pt1 | contig 14230 bp, 13 predicted proteins | sample ER_DNA_152_FD_194481 | JGI IMG/M metagenome (GOLD analysis project Ga0307295, IMG submission 194481) | Bulk soil microbial communities from the East River watershed near Crested Butte, Colorado, United States - ER_DNA_152 | ecosystem: Environmental > Terrestrial > Soil > Floodplain | place...
TAACTTCTTCAGTTCAAGACCATTCGAAGCTTCACCGGCTCTGCGCCATCCAGTTGGGCTGTTGCGACATAACGGCCTGGGTGCAGGGATTGGCTAGCTGACTTGCATCGGGATTTGGAGCGCTTGCCATTCCAAGTCAGCGACCAAGCCACAGCATGTTCGGAGCGCAGCTTGCGGCTAACCGTCTTGATCATGGAAGGGCAGTCATCGGTACTCCAGATCCGATCACTGCCGGAATTGATCTTGAGCTGGAAGTTCTTCCGTGTTACACGCGCAACGCAGGTCTGAGCCGAGCCGTTGATCAACGACAACTGGAAGGTGGTGGGGTGCTTCGGAACAATGCGCCGCTTGGCAGTGAGCGTCGGCCGGAGCTCCTTGGTTGTACAGGACGCTGGAGCGGCCTGCTGTGGCTTCCTTATCGATGCTTTCAGTTTGCGACTCTTTGTTGCTGAGGGCTTCGGTGTAGCTGAGGCCGAGATGTCTACGACCGATGGCGTGGGAGCGGGCGTCTCCACGGCGCTGGGTGACGCCGCAGCCGGAGATGCAGAATCTTCTGAGGTCGGGCTGGGAGTGGCTGCGGAGCCGCTGCCCGGGCCGCCGATGATCAAGGCCAGCGCGAGCACAAGGATCGTTGTTGCCGCGAACACCAGTCCGCGCCGAGCCCAATAGGTCCGTACGGACTGTGGGCCGACCGGGTGCAGCACTCCGCTCATGGCGCCGAGCCTAGAGAGCACGGTGTGGACCCGGCCGGAGGCACGCCGCCGGAAGAGTCAGTCCTGGTGAGCGGTCTCAGCTGTTAGACCAGGCGGCGACAGACCGCGATCCGCGCGGAGCGAGCACAGCGAGCGAAGCAATCGAACACTGTAGCGTGACGCTCATGTCTGTGCGCGTCCATGATCGGCAGATCTCTGTCCGCAGGGCGCGGGCAGTCGTGGGACGCGTCTTGGGCTGGTATGCAGAGCACGCGCGTGATCTGCCATGGCGACGGCCGGAGGCGACGCCGTGGGCGATCATGGTCAGCGAGTTCATGCTCCAGCAGACGCCTGTGGAGCGCGTACGAGAGCCGTGGCATGCCTGGCTGGAACGATGGCCAACGCCTAATTCGCTCACGACAGCCGCTCCCGGGGATGCGGTACGAGCTTGGGGCCGTCTCGGCTACCCGCGCCGGGCCCTGCGGCTGCATCAAGCGGCCCAGATGATCACCAATGACTTCGACGGCCGAGTGCCTGAAGATCGCGAATCGCTGCTCAGCCTTCCCGGAGTTGGCTCGTACACCGCCGCCGCAATCCGAAGTTTCGCGTACGGTCGGCGCGAGATCGTGTTGGATACCAATGTTCGTCGAGTACTGGCCAGAATCGGTTTTGGTGTCGCCTTGCCGGGTCCGGTACCGACGGCACTGGAGCGACTTCTGGCCGAGGAACTGGCGCCGGAGCAGCCGCAGCGTGCCGCCCGCTGGGCCATTGCCTCGATGGAGCTTGGCGCGCTGGTTTGCCGGGCTCGCAATCCGCTGTGTGACGCCTGCCCGGTGCAAGATCTCTGTGCCTGGCGGCGGGTAGGCAATCCGGCGTGGGTTGGGCCGCCGCGGCGGGGGCAGACGTATCAGGGAACGGATCGGCAATGCCGGGGTGCCTTGCTCGCCTTGCTCCGGTCCAGCCACGACCCGGTTGAAGATCACCAGCTGGCAGCCGCATGGCATGATGTTGCGCAGGGCAGGCGCGCGCTGGCCTCGCTCGTAACCGACGGGCTGGTAGTGCCCGTAGGCAGCGGATGGTCGTTGCCAAGCTAGTCCAAAACTCGATCAGAAAGGGCCTTTGCTGTGATCACTGCGCTCGCCCCGACCCTCCCACTCCGCAATGGTGCTGAAATCCCCGTGGTCGGCCTGGGCACGGCGCCGATTGTCGGCGCCGAGTCTGTTCGTCAGGTCCGGGCGGCTCTGGAGGCCGGTTACCGGCTGATCGACACGGCCGAGAATTACCACAACGAGGATGCGGTCGGACAGGCCATCCGCGAGTCCGGCATTGATCGGTCGGAGATCTTTATCACCACGAAGTTCAACCGCCGCTGGCACAGCGTCGACGGGGTTCGCCAGGCGTACGAGGCAAGTTTGCAACGGTTGGGCGTCGACTACATCGATCTGCTGCTGGTGCACTGGCCGAACCCGGACCAAGATCGCTACGTGGACGCGCTCCGAGGCCTGCAGGCGATGTCGGACAACAGTGGACTTCGGGCCATTGGCACGTCCAACTTCAAACCGGCCCACCTGCAACGGGTGCTCGATGAAACCGGCATCACCCCCGACGTCAACCAGATCGAATTGAACCCGTATTCCGCGCGGAATGACAGCCGGGAGTACCACGCCGCACATGGCATTGTCACCGAGTCCTATAGCCCGCTGGGCGCTTCGGGTGCCGAACTGACGAAGGATCCCGTGATCACAGCGATTGCGAATGATCATGGAAGGTCCCCGGCCCAGGTCGTACTGCGTTGGCACATACAGCTCGGACTGGTGGCGATTCCGAGGTCATCCAATGCTGGCCGGATTGCCGAGAACATCAACATCTTTGACTTCGAACTGACCGAGCAGGAGATGAGCAGGATCAGCGCATTGGACCGTGGCGACTCCGCGGTGACTGACTCCGACGTGTTTGGCCACTAGCACACCCGACGCCTAGGTCGGCGCAAAAGGAGGACTCGCGAACCGGCCCTAATCGGGTGCGGGCTGCTCCAAGGTCATCGACACCCGAGTGGCGCCGATGCTTGCGATCACGACGCATGCCATAGCGAGCCACTGAATAGCAGTAAGGAATTCTCCAAGCACGAGCATTCCAGCGATAGCTGCGGCGGCCGGCTCCAAACTCATCAGAATGCCAAACACCCTCGGCGGAATCCGGCGTAGTGCCATCAGCTCGAAGCTGTAAGGAATAACTGAGCTAAGCAGGCCAACTCCGATGCCGAGCGCAAGGACCGTCGGGTTGAGCATTCGACTGCCGGCCTCAAGGATTGCCGGCGGAGCCAAAACAATCGCTCCGACCATGCTCGCTATGGCAAGACCGGTGAGGCCCGGCCAGCAACGACCCGTCTGTGCGCTCAACAGGATGTAGCAGGCCCAGGCCAGCGCGGCAAGCAGCGCGAATCCGACGCCGGCGAGGGTCAGTGTCGTCTTCGACAGACCGAGCAGCGCCACGCCCCCGCCCGCAAGGACGACCCAAACCAGATCAATAAGACGACGCGATCCGATCACGGCAACCGCCAGCGGACCCAGGAACTCGATTGTCACAGCGATGCCCAACGGAATTCGGGCAAATGACTGATAGATCGACCAATTCATGATCATCAGGCTGGCGCCGAAGCCGAGGACGATCAGCCAGTCGCGACGGGTGTGCCCGGATAGTCGCGGACGCGCCATGATGAGCAAGACGATGGCGGAGGTAATGAGCCGTAACCAGACCATCGCCGTCGGAGGTACCAGGCTGAACAGGTCCTTGGCGATGGCGGCCCCGAACTGCACTGAGACAATTCCGGTGACGACCAGCCACGCCGCTGGAATCCGGTTTGTCACGCGCACCGAGCCACTCTGCCAGACCTGGCTGCGTCAGCAGCACCCCGTCAGTGCTCGATACCGTCGTACGCCTCTGTTGATCGCCGGATGAAATCGGAGCTGTACCCAGTCTCTTCACGCTGTGCATGGCATGCACGCCATGTACAGCGTGAACGGGCGAAGCCAGACCGGCCGCACCCCTTATTGGGATGCGGCCGGTTTGCGACCTTGTCGGTCCGGTACTCGATCTATTCGTTGGCGGCTTCGGAGCCCTCGTTGAAGCCATCCACGATGCCGCCGAACTCCACCGGAGGCACGTCCGGGGCTGCCGAGCGCGGTGTGCCGGTGAAGGTGAACGGGTTCTCCGAGCCCGGGTCGGCGACATCGACCACGACGATCTCGCCCGGCTTCAGCTCCAAGAACAAGATCTTCTCTGCGAGCAGGTCCTCGACGTCGCGCTGGATCGCGCGGCGCAGCGGACGAGCTCCGAGCACTGGGTCGAAGCCGCGCTTGGCGATCAGTGTCTTCGCCGCCGGCGTGAGCTCGATGCCCATGTCCTTGTCCTTGAGCCGGATCTCGATCTGCGCCACCATCAGATCGACGATGTGCTCGATGTCCTCCTGACTGAGCTGGCGGAAGACCACGATCTCGTCAACCCGGTTCAAGAACTCCGGCCGGAAGTGCTGCTTCAGCTCATCGGAGACCTTTGCCTTCATCTTGTCGTAGCTGCCCTCGATGTCAGTGCCCTGACTGAATCCGAGCGTCACACTCTTGGCAATGTCGCGGGTACCGAGGTTCGTGGTCATCACGATCACGGTGTTCTTGAAATCCACCTGACGACCCTGAGCGTCGGTCAGTCGACCCTCGTCAAGGATCTGCAGCAGCGAGTTGAAGATATCGGGGTGGGCCTTCTCGATCTCATCGAAGAGCACCACACTGAACGGCTTGCGGCGCACCTTCTCCGTGAGCTGTCCGCCCTCCTCGTAACCGACATAGCCAGGAGGCGAGCCGAAGAGTCTGGAAGCGGTGTGCTTCTCGGAGTACTCGCTCATGTCCAGCTGGATCATGGCGTCCTCGTCGCCGAACAAGAACTCAGTCAGCGCCTTGGTCAACTCGGTCTTACCAACACCAGAGGGGCCGGCGAAGATGAATGAGCCGCTGGGCCGCTTGGGGTCCTTCAGGCCTGCCCTGGTACGCCGGATCGAACGGGAGAGCGCCTTGACCGCGTCGTGCTGGCCGATGTAGCGCTTGCCGATCTCCTCCTCCATGCGGAGCAGCCGGGCGGACTCTTCCTCGGTCAGCTTGAACACCGGAATGCCAGTGGCCGTCGAGAGGACCTCCGCGATGATCTCCTCGTCCACCTCGGCGACGACATCAAGATCACCAGACTTCCATTGCGCCTCACGCTCGGCACGCGCGGTCAGCAGCTTCTTCTCATCGTCCCGCAGGCCGGCAGCACGCTCGAAGTCTTGCGCGTCGATGGCGGCTTCCTTCTCCAGCCGTACCGCGGCGACCTTCTCGTCGAATTCGCGGAGGTCCGGCGGAGCGGTCATCCTCCGAATCCGCAGTCGAGCGCCCGCCTCGTCGATCAGGTCGATCGCCTTGTCGGGCAGGAAGCGGTCGGAGATGTATCGGTCGGCCATCTGGGCAGCCGCGACCAAGGCTTCATCAGTGATCGTGATCCGGTGGTGAGCCTCGTACCGGTCGCGCAAGCCTCGCAGGATGTCGATGGTGTGTGCGATCGAGGGCTCTGCGACCTGGATGGGCTGGAAGCGGCGCTCCAGCGCAGCGTCCTTCTCCACGTACTTGCGATATTCATCCAACGTGGTGGCGCCAATGGTCTGCAGCTCGCCGCGGGCCAGCATCGGCTTCAGGATGCTAGCGGCGTCGATAGCGCCCTCGGCCGCGCCGGCGCCGACGAGGGTATGAATCTCGTCGATGAACAGTACGACGTCGCCGCGAGTCTTGATCTCCTTCAAGACTTTCTTCAGCCGCTCCTCGAAATCACCGCGATAACGGCTGCCGGCAACTAGCGCGCCAAGATCGAGGGTATAAATCTGCTTATCGCGCAGTGTCTCGGGAACATCACCCCGGACGATCGCCTGAGAAAGACCTTCGACAACGGCGGTCTTACCAACACCCGGCTCGCCAATCAGCACCGGATTGTTTTTGGTACGCCGCGACAGCACGGTCATCACTCGCTCGATCTCGGTCTCACGACCGATAACCGGATCAAGCTTGTTCTCCCGAGCGGCCTGAGTCAGATTACGACCGAACTGGTCAAGCACCATCGATGAAGAGGGAGTGCTGCCTTGCTCTGGCGCACCTGAGGTGGCCGCTTCCTTACCTTGGAAGCCGCTGAGCAATTGCAGTACCTGATTTCTCACCCGATTGAGGTCCGCACCCAGCTTCACCAAAACCTGAGCAGCGACGCCTTCGCCCTCCCGAATCAAACCGAGCAAGATGTGTTCGGTGCCGATGTAGGAATGATTGATCTGTAAGGCTTCGCGCAGGCTAAGTTCCAGAACCTTTTTTGCCCGAGGCGTGAATGGGATGTGGCCACTTGGAGATTGCTGGCCATGCCCGATGATCTCTTCTACCTTTTGCCGGACGGCCTCTAAGGAAATACCAAGGGACTCCAAAGCTTTGGCAGCGACGCCTTCACCCTCATGGATGAGTCCCAGCAAGATGTGTTCAGTGCCGATGTAGTTGTGGTTCAGCATGCGAGCCTCTTCTTGCGCCAACACCACGACGCGACGGGCTCGGTCAGTAAACCGCTCAAACATGTTCGTTGCTCCTCGCTCTCGGCGCGGCTCTCGCCCTGCTGGCTTGGACCGAGCACCGACGTCTCTCACTCTAGTCGGCAACGCACTCAGTTGCCTTGTAGATCATTCGTCGCGGACCTCGCTGTCTGCTGCCCGACCTGCGGGTATTGGGCGCCTGCGACGAGAGTGCGCTGGGAGTCACAACCATCAGCCAGACGCTGAATATTCCCCCTTGCCGATACCGGGTTGGCAAGATCGACTTAACGCGAGCACAAGAGCCGTTGATGGCCGAAAACCTTTGCTGACATGGCCCAGAGCAGCACAGCGCCCCGGGCGATGCTGTTCGCCCAGGGCGCAATCAGTATTGATTGGGTGAGATTGCAGAAGTCGTTTGGGGCGGACGACTCCCGAGACTCAATCGAGACTCAAATCAGGAGGCGTGAGCCTTCTCGTATGCGTCCCGTACGTCAGCCGAGACCCGTCCGCGGCTACTGACATCAAGGCCTTGGGTCTGTGCCCAAGCCCGGATATCGCTAGTGCTCGACGAACCGGAAGCCTTCGCAGACCGCTTACGCCGACCACCTGTCTTGCGGGCGTGCGCCAGCCATGGCGCCAACGCGTCGCGGAGTCCCGCGGCATTCGTGGACGAGAGGTCGATTTCATACTCGGCTCCGTCCAGTGCGAAACTCACCGTCTCGTCGGCGGTTCCCCCGTCATAATCGTCTTCGAGAATGATCTGCACACGCTGCGCCATACGTTCCTCCAATGAAAGTGTGAGAGTTACCTGACAGCTGCGAGATTACTCGCATTCCTTAGTTTTCAACAAGCAAAGTCCAAGGCAATATCTAATACTGGCGCGGAATGGGTGATCGCTCCTACCGCAACGAAATTGACACCACTCTGCGCAACTTCGGTTGCGTTCTGTATTGTCAGACCGCCGCTAGCCTCAAAAGTTGCCTGATCGCCTAACTCCGCGACGATAGCGGTCATCTCAGGAACTGTCATATTGTCCAGCAAGATCTCGGTAGCACCCGCAGCAACGACTTGACGTGCCTGCTCCGCCGAAGTCACCTCGACCTCGATCGGCGTATCAGGAAAAGATTCCCGAACCGCACGATAAGCCGGCACTACTCCCCCGGCGGCGATCACATGGTTGTCCTTGATCAGGGCAGCATCAGCCAATGACATCCGATGATTGATACCGCCGCCCATACGGACGGCGTACTTTTGCAGCATTCTCAGACCGGGCAACGTCTTACGCGAGTCCCTAACCTTGGTATCGGTTCCTGCAAGTGCATCGACCCAGGCCCGAGTGGCTGTAGCGACTCCCGACATCATGGTGATCAAATTCAGTGCAACACGCTCAGCCGCCAGTAATGCCCGGGCATTGCCTGCCACCGTGATCAAAATGTCGCCGCGCGCCACCCGGTCGCCGTCGGTCGCATGCAGTGTGAGTTCGAAGTCACCGGCGGCCGAGCAAACCGACGCAACGGTGTAAGCAGCGACAGGCAGGCCGGCGACGGTACCCGGCTGGCGGACCACAAACGCGCCACGCGCTGTGTCACCGGCTGGAATAGTCGCGTACGAGGTGATGTCGAGCCCAGCACCGGCGCCTGGCGGCAAGACACCGCGACCCCCGAGATCCTCATCAAGTGCTTCCGAAACGATCAACGACAGTGCATCGAGGTCGAGGCCGGCTGCCGCTACGAGCTCTTCGGTCTCGGCCAGCGTGCTGTGGATCATCAACGGCTTGCTTGCCCGTCAACAGGTGTTGCCTGGGCCGGCACAAAACGATGCCGCAAGCCCAGCTGAGCATCATGTTCGGCAATGAGGTGGCCATGCCACTCCTCGCGGCGGCCCTCGAAGTCATCGCGCCAATGCGCTCCTCGCGATTCTTCTCTAAGTCGAGCGGATGCGACGATCGCAGTAGCCACCATCATCATGTTGCTGGCCTCCCATGACTCCAGGCCGGGCTCGGCTGCGCTCTGTGCTGCCAGCTTCACCAATTCGCCCGAACAGCGATCAAGCCCGGCGGCATCGCGCAGGCCGCCCGCGTAGCGGCTCATGGCCTGCTGCATAGCGGGAACCACTGCTCGGTGGATCAGTCCTGGTTGCCGATGATCTTGTGCCGGAGGTCGACGCGGCGGCTCGGCTTGCAGCTTTACCGCGATTCGGCGAGCAAAGACCAGCCCTTCGAGCAGGGAATTCGACGCCAGCCTGTTGGCCCCGTGTACGCCGGAGGACGCCACCTCGCCGCAGGCGTATAGGCCAACGAGGTTCGTCGCACCATCGAGGTCGGTTTCCACGCCTCCACAGAAGTAATGACACGCCGGCGCCACTGGTATCAGATCGGTTGCCGGATTGATGCCGGCTCGGCGGCAGCTGTGCCAGATGGTGGGAAACCGGATCCGCCAGGTTTCTTCCCCCAACATGCGGCCGTCGACGTAGACATGATCGACACCAGCCGCAGCCATCTCTTTCATAATCTGTTTGGCGACCACGTCGCGCGGTGCCAGCTCGGCCAGCTCATGCTTTCCGACCATAAAGCGCTCGCCGCGTGAGTTGAGCAGCAGACCGCCTTCGCCGCGTACCGCCTCGCTGACCAGTGGCAGCTGGCCACGCGCACCCGGACCGAGATAGAGCACGGTCGGATGGAATTGGATGAATTCGATATCCCGCAGCCGAGCTCCAGCCCGGAGGGCGGCCGCGACGCCATCGCCAGTGGAGACGGTGGGGTTGGTGGTTACGGCGTAAATCTGGCCGATACCGCCAGTTGCCAACACCACCGCACGCGCGTGTACCGCACCGACGCCGCCCCGGGTGCCCTCTCCGAGGACGTGCAGCGTCGCCCCGGCCACCGCTGGCTTCTCGCCCGGCTCGACCTGGGCCGGAATGAGATCAAGGACCAGCGCATGCTCCACGATCTCGATCCCCTGATCCGCGGTGACTGCGGCTATCAGAGCGCGTTCGATCTCCGCGCCCGTGGCGTCACCTCCGGCGTGCGCAATGCGATTGCGCATATGGCCGCCCTCGCGGGTGAGTTCCAACTTGCCGGCAAGATCACGATCAAACTCTGCGCCTCGATTGATCAGCTTGGCCACCTCATCAGGACCTTCGGTGACTAGCACTCGTACGGCCTCTTCGATGCACAGACCAGCGCCTGCCACCAGAGTGTCATCAATATGCTGCTGAACCGTGTCGCCTTCGGCCTGGACCCAAGCGATCCCGCCCTGCGCCCAGTGGGTCGAACCGGCGGAAACCTCATCCTTGGTCACGACCATGATCGTTCCGAGGTCACGGCATTCCAGCGCAGCAGTCAAACCTGCGATGCCCGATCCGATGACGACAATGTCCACCTCGCGGACCCAACCGGGCGGCTCCGCAGAGAGCCGCTGCGGCAACAACGGCAGGGGCGGTAGAGCGGGGAAGGGCGGTTGTGGATTTGCCTGGACGGGGCTGGTCACCATAGACGCACCATCAGGCACCATAGGCCCATGCTCCCGCATTCGTCGGAGGGTGGCACAACGCCCCCTGCGCGGGGATCCCGCTCGTGGTTCGACGCCTGGGTGGAGTCGGCGTACGGCGCGGAGGGTTTTTGGCGCTTGCACAGTCCCGACGCTCATTTCCGAACTGCAGCAGCGAGTGGCCCGATGATCGCTCAGATGGTGGCGACACTGGTCGATCGCCAGGAGGGCATCAGCAGTGTGATCGATGTCGGGGCAGGCAATGGCCAACTGCTGGAGGAGCTGTCGCTGATACGGCCGGATCTGCAGTTGGTTGGAATTGATCTCCGAACTAGGCCTAATAATCTGCCCGAACGTGTCGGCTGGGCGCGGGATCTCTGGGACGTACGGTATGGGTGCTGGACCAGCGGTGAGGCCGGAGCCGCACTGGGCAAGCCCGAGCCGGTGATGATCATTTGCTGCGAGTGGTTAGACGATTTGCCTTGCCCCGTTGTCACGCGTCACGCGGACGGCTGGCGGGAGGCGATCATCAACGACAATGGCCTCGAGCAGCCCGGGCCGCGTCTGGACGATGAGCAACTTGCCTGGGCCGACCGGTGGTGGCCCGGCGGTGAGCGCGCTGAAATCGGTCTTACCCGGGACGTGGCCTGGCGTGAGCTGATGAAGATGATCAGGAAACGCGGCGGCTGTGGTCTTATGATCGACTACGGCCATACGGCGGAGCGGCGTCCGCTTACCGGCTCGCTCGCGGCCTATCGGGACGGGCGGGCTCTCGAGCCGGTCGTCGCGCCCGGGGTCAATCTCACTGCGCATGTTGCGGTCGACGCCGTACGCGCTGCCGGTGAAGCGCTGGGGGCAACCACGACTTTCTGTGGTCTGCAAAGTGAGGTGGTGCCGGACCTGTTGCAGCTGGATACTCATCACGATCCGCTGGTTGATCTTGGTCGGCGGAGCCAGCATGCCGCGCTCAGCTCACAGTACGTCTGGGGCTCTCATTGGTGGCTGCTGCAGTGCTAGCTGGTTCGCTCTACTCTCGAGGCGTACGTTTCCCACCAAAAGCGCGAGGACACACGCCTCCGAGCCTCGATACCCGGACGTTTGCCACCAAAAGCGCGAAAACGCACGCCAAGGAGCTCGCTCCCGGATGAGCCACCAGCCGCTTCGCGTCTTGGTTGGATCTCTGGCACCCGGCGTACTGCCCTCAACGCAGCCGGCCAAGCTACCCACCGGGACCATCATGCTGGATCTCGGCCCGGAACATCCGAGCAATGCCGGGCTGATCGAACTGCAGCTGTGGACTCAGGGCGATGTGATTACCACTGCGCGGATCGTGGTGGGGGCCATGCATCGAGGCGCGGAGAAGCTTTTCGAGGTACGGGACTATCGGCAGATCCTCATGTTGGCCGATCGCCATGACTGGCAGGCTCCGTTCTTCGGCGAGCTAGCCGTGGCCCTCGCCTGCGAACAGCTGATGGCCCTCGCAGTGCCGGAACGCGCTGTCTGGCTCCGTACCCTGCTCGCTGAGCACACTCGCATCCTCAGCCACTGCGGATTCCTCGGTTACGTAGCGCATCGGACGCGCAGCGATCCCGGACTTCGCCGCTTGCGTGAGGAGCTGCGTACACAGACACTCGGGCTGACCGGCAACCGCATTCACCCGATGGCGACGAGAGTCGGCGGGCTAGCGGTCGATGCCGATGATGTGTGGTTACGCGCCGAACGGCAGCTCGCGCAGCAGACGACTGAGGTGGCTGACGCTGTGCTGACCATGATCGACTCCACGCTATTCGCGGATCTGACGAGCGGTGTTGGTGTGTTGGATCCAGACACGATTCGGCAGTTCGGCGTAAGCGGCCCAGCGGCGCGGGCGAGCAGCGTCGCCGTCGATCTGCGGCTGCAACGGCCATATCTGGCCTACGGCGAGCTCGGCGGCCTGATCACTCCCCCGGTACGGCGCTCGGCTGACGCCCAGTCGCGGCTGGGTGTACTTGCCGAGGAGCTGACGATCAGCGCGTCGTTGATCATCGCCTGTACTGATCGCTTGATCGGGCGGCCGGGCCCGGTGTCGGTGAGGCTAGGCAAGATCATTCGCGTGCCCGAGGGCGAGGCGTACCTGGCGATCGAGGCGCCGCTCGGCATAGCAGGAGTCTTTCTGGTTTCGCGCGGTGAGAAGACTCCGTGGCGGCTAAAGCTCAGGACGCCGTCATTCAACAACATCTCTAGCCTGGAGCGATTGCTGATTGGCGTACACACCGAGGCATTGGAGGCAACCCTCGCCTCTGTCGGCTACGTCGTCGGCGACATCGACAAATAGCCGCGATTATGCGGGCTGGCGATCTGCCTCGTAGTTGGGCAGAACCGCGTCAATGATCTTGATATCGACCACTGGGAGCGATTCGGGGACAATCTCGTCCTCTGCTGGCATCTCCTGCCAGACAAAGTCATGGCCGACGAATACCCGGCGTGGCATGTGGTGAATTTGCGCGTCAGCTTCGTCACTCGATGTGATCAACTCCGCCTCACGCTCGCGTAAGGTGTCGCGAAGCGCCGCGATCACCTTCTCGCGGTACTCGATTTCACCCTTCAGGTAGGCCTGATCTTGGTTCAAGCTCGACATCTCCAGGCGCTGCTGGGCAATCCGCGTCCGCTGCCGTTCGATGACCTTGCCGGCATCGGCGATCCGCATGCTCAAGGCCTCGACCACGGCGGCATTGCGGTGACGCTCCTCGGTGAGCCTCACGCCATGGTGCCGTGCGGCCTGAAGCATCGCCTGGGCATGGGCGTGTCTTGCCGCGTTGAGGTCGCGCCAGGCGAAGGCGCACGCCACTAGCGCGGCTGTGATCGCCACGGCCACCCCTAAACGGACCACCCATACAGGTCCCGAGGCGGCAGCGACCGCACCCACCGTGCCGGCGATCAGGACAACTTCTGAAATGCGTTGGAGCGCCGACGGCTTGAGCCGGCGGCTAGCGGTTGCCTGTGAAGTCACGGTCGTCACCATATGACTGGGCGGGCTGGCTGCCGGGGATTTCGCGGCTCAATCGTGAGTGTCTGCCTCCAAGCCGTCACCTTCGCCAGCATCAGCGTCCTCGTCTGGCTCGGTGGGCACCTTGCAGGCGCGCTCCAGCAGTAAGCCCATGATGCAAAGGGCTACCCCCGCGACGATCGCGACCGCAGAGCGGATGACCCGATCCCGAGGAGCGGCCGCATCCAGCCGTGCCAAAAACATCAGTGCGAAACCGAAGTAGCCGCCGGCCACTAGCGCACCCGCCAGCGCCGACGCCTTGCCGAGAACCAGCAAGGCAACGGCCCGCTGGGGTTCGATGCGTTCACGGCGTACCTGGATTCGCTGATGGGTGGCGTACGCCAAGGCACCGACCAGCGCTGCCACCAAGATCAAACCAATGGGCGCGGTCCACGGCACCTCGGGTGGGATCAGATCGAATGCGTTCGCGGTGACAACGACCAGCCAGCCGGACAGTCCGCCAAAGACAGCTGCGACGACGAGAGCGCGGAACGGTGTCAGATTGACCGAGCCGCCGGAAGGTTCCTCAGCCAAGCTCGCTGATCCTCAATCTCGATCGATCACAAGATCATCTCGCCGGGCGACACCGGATGCGTCCGCCTTGGCAACCAAATCCCCAATAGCTCCCTTGCCTATGATCTCCGCGGTTGGATCGACCTCATACCACGGCACCAGCACGAAGGCGCGTTCGTGCGCTAACGGATGCGGCAGTCTCAGATCCTCTTGATCAACGACGGCATTCCCGACCATGATCAAATCCACATCCAGGGTACGCGGCCCCCACCGTCCGCTGTCGCGAGTCCGGCCAAAGGCGTCCTCGATGGCGAATGCCCGCTCCACCAGGGTTGCTGGCTCGAGTGTGGTTTCAGCGATCACCACGATATTGAGAAATAGCGGACTCTCAGGTGGGCCGCCTATTGGCTTGGTCTCGTACACCGACGAGACATCCACCACAATCACATCGGGAGTGTCTCTTAGAGCATCGACGGCACCCTGTACGTTGCCGAGTCGCTCGCCAAGATTCGAACCGATGGAGTAGACGACCTTGCGCAACGGTTTCATACCGCTCAAGGTGTCCGCGTCAATGGCATGAGGATTGGGACTACTCACGTCGTTCTACTCCTTGTCAGCGTGACCGCCACATCGGCAACGTCAACCGGCATTGGCGCTTGCGGCTTGTGCACGGTGACCTCGACGCACTGGATGGCGTCATAGCGTAGGCACGTTATGGCAATTCTGTCGGCCAGGGCCTCGATCAGGTTCAGTGGGTCCCGCTCGATATCGGCGACGACCGCCTGCGCCAATAAGCCATAGTCGATCGTCTGTCCAAGATCATCACTGCTGGCTGCCGAGGACAGATCGAGAATGCAGGTGACGTCGACGATGAATCGTTGTCCGTGCTGGCGTTCAGAATCGAATACACCGTGATGACCAAAGG
>Ga0307295_10000153_pt1 | contig 14197 bp, 18 predicted proteins | sample ER_DNA_152_FD_194481 | JGI IMG/M metagenome (GOLD analysis project Ga0307295, IMG submission 194481) | Bulk soil microbial communities from the East River watershed near Crested Butte, Colorado, United States - ER_DNA_152 | ecosystem: Environmental > Terrestrial > Soil > Floodplain | place...
AGATTTGGAGCATCGAACTCGGGGATCCAGCAGAGCAGCGCACGGAGCGCGGCCGGCTGGCCGTTGAAACCGGTGGACTTGGAGTTCGGCGAAGTCGTCATTGAGCCAGATCTACGCCGGTTTGGTGTCGACTTACGCGAGCGGCCAACCAATGCGGTGGTAGTGCCGAGCGTCGCCGGCGGACTCGGCTAGGCACGTGTGCAGCAGCGCGGCGCGGAGCATCATCGAGTTCTAACCGTGGCGACTAGGCATGTCGTTCGCGTACGAGCCAGCTGGAGGGGACTTCCAGGCGTCTTTGATCGCGTCGGATCCGTCGATTAATGCGGCGCTCAAGCCGGTGAAGCTCTGTGAGGGCATCTGCGAGAGACTCTTACCCTGCTTGTTGATCAACGCCTGATTATCACCGTCGAAGATGGGGCTCGTCGGGGACATTGTTCACCTCGGCGTGATCAGTCAGCCTTCCGCTATGGCTTCTTGGACCGTCTGCAAGGTATCGGCGATGCGCAGCATGCCATCTTGTGTGAGTTCGCCCTCCTTGGACAGCTCATGCAGGTATTTATTTATCTCTTTCACGTGCTCGTCGGAGTCTTCAACGCCGTCCTGGGCGAGGTGCTCGGCTAGCTCATCGACCAGCTCGCTGAGCTCCTCGGCCTCATCCTGCTCCTCGATTTGGCCACTGCTCGAGGCCGCGCTGACCACGGCCCGCAGGTCGGACACGGCCTGCTGAGGCCTCACGGCAGTGGGCGCCGCTCTGGTTCGCATCTTCGAGGTGTCGGGTGTCGGCTCAGGGCTGTGCGCTGTCGAGATCGGAGCAACACTGCGCCGTTCGGCTGAGTCGTTCGCTGGACGATCAGCGGCTGTGGGCGCGATCGCGATGAGAACAACCGCACCAACGGCGAGCGCGGCAACACCGCCGAGGACCCATCTGGTTCGACCGGGCGGCCGCCGATAAGCCGCCACAGGCGCCGTGATCTCGGCCGGGTCAACAACCGGCAAAGTCAAGGTGGCCTGACCCAACACCGCAGTGGTCGAGGCTGATATTGCTGACCTCGCGTCCAACGTGCCGAGTTCAAGATCCCTGAGGCGGTCAAGGACTGCCAAAGCCGACCTAGGCCGGTCTTGCGGCCCCTTGCTTAGCATCTGAGCAACCAGCGCCTCAACGGCGGGGCAGACGCCGGGACGTCGATCTCCGATTCGCGGCGGTGCAACGCTGACATGTTGATGCATCACCGCCCACGGATGCTCACCCTCAAAAGGGGGCCGCCCCGTCAACATCGTGGTCATGACGCAACCCAGCGCATACAGGTCACTGCGCTCGTCGGCCCGACGGCCCTGCGCCTGCTCAGGTGCAAGGTAGGAGGCGCTTCCAATCACGGTGTTGGTGGCCGTCAGCCGGGTGGCGGCCGTCTGTGCCAGATGGGCGATCCCGAAGTCGACAATCTTGAGTGTGCCCCGCGCGTCGAACATCAGGTTCGCGGGCTTGATGTCCCGGTGTACCACTCCGGCCGCATGAGCTGCAGCCAGCCCCGCAGCAACCCCTTTGGTCAGCGCGATTACCTCCTGCTCAGGCAAGGGACCGCGCTCGGCCACATAGGCCTCAATAGTCGGGCCCGGCAGCAGCTCCATGACCAGGAACGCCGTTTCCCCCTCAGCGCCGCTGTCAAAGATCGTTACGACATTGGGGTGCTGCAGCCCGGCAGCACTCTGAGCCTCCCGTTGAAAGCGCTCCAACCTGGCGTGGTCACCATAAGCCCCAAGTTCTTGGGCCTTGAGCGCCACCTCCCTGCCGAGCACCATGTCGTGTGCCGCCCAGACGTCACCCATTCCGCCAGCCCCGACGGGCCGAACCAACCGATAACGACCGACAAGCAGCATCCCCGCTCTCATGCCTACATAGTGCAGGGGATACCACCCGCTATTTGCAGAATGTCGTAATCACTGGCCGTGTTACCTGAGCCTGTTCCGCCCCTTCGCCTTTGGCAGCCGAGTACTCGCTTGGCTTGAATTTGCTTGGGCTTTTCCAACTGTCAGACACGTGACCCGCGGCAGCAAGACTGTGGAGCCTGCTCGTCGCGTGGCCGATCGGCGACGGCTGCACGGACGCCGATAGCAAGGTTTGGTCCGGCGCCCTCGGCGAGAATTTCCTGCCATCGGCCCAGCCGCAGGGGCTTTGGCGGCAGGCCCTTCGGTAGCGGCTCCATGCACCCGAAACAGTCATTCCCGCCTGTTCTGCCAACCTCAGTCCAGGTCAGGCCTTGGTCACGCAACTCCAGGATCTGCTCTGCGGAGGCTGGATGGGCCGGAGGACCGCCACGACGCATCGTGACGCCGGCGCGATCGAGCTGATGGCTGACCGTGCTCCAATGAGCGCCCAGCTCCGCGCCGATCTGCGGGAGCGTCCAACCCTCTGGGTACAGATCAGCTGCACGCTCAACGTCCACCGCGCCACGGTCACGAGTCTCAGCCGGATCGGCTCTAATGACAGCGACAAGTCATGGCTGTGAGCCGCCCGCGGGACGAAGATCAACAGCTTCTAACACTTGATCAACTGTGGGGCTTCGCACGGCCCACGCGACGTCTCGGCCGCCCGCATCGTCACTCTAAGAAGACGCCGAGAAGAGGCCGAAAGCCTGACACCAGCGGCGTTCACTGCTTACGCTGCCACGGACCATATGGCAGCGTCTTCGCTCCCCACCGCCGTGGAGTTGACCAGCACTCGGAGCTACATCCACACCCACGCCCGCTCAGCCAATCCAGCAAAAGGAAATTTGCATCAGCGTCGTATCTGGCCCAAGCCGTGAGGCGGGGACCATCCTCGAACCTAATGGGCCGTCAGCCTTGGCCCCAGCGGGCGGCGGCAGCAGCGCCCGGGTGATCGGTGTCGATGTGGCTCGCGGCCTGGCGCTGCTGGGGATGATCGCTGTGCATATCTTCGACACGCTGCACCGCGATGACACGCCCAGCAAGACCCATCAGGTGATGGCCGGTCACGCCTTGGCGACCTTCGTCCTGCTTGCCGGCGTCAGCCTCACCTTCATCACCAAGCGCAGCCGCACCGGGTCCCTGCTGCCAGACGCCGCAGCACTCACCACCAGGGCGCTGATCATCACATTGATCGGGTTGACTGTGAACTCCGCCCTCGATCCCGACATCAACGTGATACTGCCCTATTACGGCGTGATGTTCTTGCTGGCGATCCCGCTGCTCCGCCGCAGCTCGCCCGTCCTGATCGGGATCAGCATCGGATTGGTCCTTCTGGCTCCGCTAGTCGTGCTCGCCAGCTTCAACACGAATCTTCCAGACAATGAGCCAACCCTCGCGGCACTCATCCACCCCGTCGAACTGCTCAGCCCGCTGCTGGTCACCGGGAGCTATCCGATCGTGGCCTATCTGGCGTTCATCTGTGTCGGGATGGTGATCGGGCGACTCGACCTATCCAACAAACTGGTGGCGGTACGCCTCACGGTGGGGGGTGCCGTCCTCGCCGCCGGCTCGTGGCTCCTATCGACCCTCATCTTGTTCCAGTTCGGAGGCCTCCAGCAGCTACGAGCCGCGGCCCCAGTGAAGGTGTCCCCGCAGGCCGCACAGAACATCATCTTGTGGGAGCCCGACAACGTTTCGTCGTGGTGGTGGCTAGTCGAGCGGGCCCCGTACACCACCACTCCGTTCAGGATGGTGCACGATCTCGGGATAGCGATGGCGTGGCTGGGGTTATCGCTCCTGATCACCCGTTCCCGGCTCGCCCGCAGGTCGCTGGGCCCGCTCGCTGCGGCGGGGGCCATGACGCTCACCCTCTACACCGCCCACGTCATCGTGCTGGAGACCTCGTTCCTAGAGGACAATCCCATCCAACTGTTCTTCGTTCTGGCGTACCTCGCCCTCAGCTTTGCCGCACTGTGGCGACAGGACGGACGGCAGGGCCCGCTGGAGGCCCATGTCACCTGGGCCTCCGCACGCTCCCGCCGAATGGTCGAGTCATATTCACGGACAAATCGGATAAAACAACCAGAGGCCACGCCCCCCGCTTGAGAAGGCGAGGGCGTCACTTGTCTGCCCGGTAACGGCAGTGGCCACACGACAGAGGGAGGCAGCACGCATGAGGTCAGCCAGGCGCCGGCGTGGGACCATTCGGCCTGGGTGTCTGCCCAGTGATCACGAAACTCGCTCACGCTCACCCATCGATAGCAGGAGTCACCGTACGCGTTTCGATGATCGCTGAGCAGCGTTATCGGCGGCCACGCGCACCCGGCAGCCAGTCGGGCATCTACAAGGGAGTGCTCCTTGACGGAAAGCTCTAGATCAAGTGCTCCCGATTGTTGCGTACGATCCCGAACCAGGTCTTGGCCTTAGTGCCTTGTTTATCGCTGCGCAGCTCTGGCTCCCACGCCGTGGCCCGGAAGCCAGCATCCCTCGGCTTGTTGTGTTGCGAGAGTGTCGCGGAGGTTTCGCGCACGTGAACAGTTCCGGGATGTTGCACGCGGCGGGCTTCGGCATCAGTACTGTTTGCCTGCCCCCGCCGGACGTGTGCACCGGAAATACCCGATATGAAACCGGCGGGGCGCTTTGATCTGTATATGTGGAACGCGCCACAGGGAGCACCGATCGGTCGTATTGTTTGGCCTGCCCCCGCCGGGTTCAACCCAGGTCTTGACCCAAAAATCTCGTCATCCGGCGGGGCGCGCCGCTCGGATCTACACCGCCGGGGCTATACGTGCCGCGCCCGACCGCTGGCGGCCACAGTGATCCACATCCCACTCTCCTTCTCCGAGTAGGCCTCGACAAAGGGCTCGGAAGCCTTTCGCTGACCAGGTCGCGCCCTGGTTCACACGATGTACGACGACGACTAAAGCGTGCTGGCCGCGCTCCGTGCAGGGGCGTTCAGCCACACCCCTGAAGGCGCCGGACGGACGAGATCGTCGCGGACGTTCGGGCACTCGCTCGTGGTGAGGCACTCTTCGGTGCGGGGATCGCGGCGCGCATGCTTCAGCACTTCGGCCGCGCGGCGACTTCATCGCCTTTTCCCGAGCTCACCAAGCGTGAGACCGAGGTCCTGGGGTTGTTGGCCGCGGGGTCGGGACAACGCTGGGGTCGCGAGGCGCTTGGGGGTGAGCCCCAAGACGGTACGTAACCACGTATCCAACATCATCACCAAGCTGCAACTTTCCGACCGGTCGGGAGCCATAGTCCTCTCTCACTGACTTGCTCGCCGATGACGCCCGAGCAACTCTCCGCGGCGAACCCCTGCCAGACCGCGACCCACTCCGGCTATTGGCCGAACTCCGCGCACTGCGCGACAGCGGCGCGATCAGCGCCGCCGAGTTCGAGATCCGCAAGTCTGCGATATGGCGCGACATCTAGGGGACCGTTCGGGTGTGGCTATACCTGGGACTGGTCGCCACACTGGTTCTTCTGCACCGCAGTCCTAACGGTGGGCCACCTGGGGCCGGCGTATCGAGGTAACCCGGTGTAACCCGGCGCGCCAGCTCACCGCCCGAACGCTAGCGGGCCTCTACCGCTCTGCGTGGACTGATCTCGTCCCCGCTGGCCACCGCTTCGGGAGCCAACCTCCGCGGCATGATCTCGTCCTCCCTGATGGGCAGCGCTTTGGGAGCCAACCTCCGCGGCATGATCTCGTCCTCCCTGATGGGCAGCGCTTTGGGAGCCAATCTTGGATTGCTCCGCGATACAGATCCTGTCCGGCGGCCGATGGCGTGATTCCGCAATTGGAACCGCTCGCGGGTGATTTCAACGAGCTTGCCTCGGTCGTCGGCTCGGAACCAGCGGACGTCATAGAAGCCACTCGGGAACACCTCGTGGTTGAGATCGAAGCGGCAACGAATCACCTTATCGGGCAGCAACACCACTTCATCGTCATCGACGACCTCCCAGTTGCCACGACTCTTGACGCATAGCTCCAGGTCAACTCCGGGATTCGGGCTGCCGCCTGACCTACGAACAAGCTCCAGGAAAAGAGCACCGCCCGGATCGGAATCATCGTGTCGCGCAAGCCAGTCGCCGTCCCGAAATCCGCTAGAGCGATACCTCCACAAGTGACCAATGAAGAGTCCGGTCCAGATGACGACGTATCCGGCTACCGTGCACAAAGCGGCCCACACGGCCGGCGCCGCCACGCCATCCCACTTCAGGGGCAGAACGGACGCGACCATCGTTCCGACCGCGGCCGCGCCGCAACCCAAAGCGACCTGCCGAGCAAATGGAGCACTTGCGCGCCGGGCGGCGCGTCTGACCTCTCGGATCCAAAGCCGTTCCATCAATGAGCCTCCTCGCGCCAACATCGACCCATTGCCCAGGCATCCTGCCACCCCAGGCCTGACGTCGTTGGAAATACTCAAAAGAGCTGGCAAGCACGTGTAACGCGGAGCTGCGTTTGCGCGGACCTGAGAGGTTGCGTGGCGCGAAACACTCCGAACCGCCGCATCCACGCCAGCATGACGAGCCCGACCACCGGGATCAGCTGGTAAACCCCCGACACTGTGCTGCTGCCCTGACATCCAGCGCCAAGTGCCTAGGAGTCTCGAAGAGGATCTATGCGGCCTTTGGTCAGCTCGGTGCTTGTGCTGATGCCTGGGTTGCTTCGTCGGGTTGTGAGCGGCGCCGGAGCAGGGCAATGCCCATGCTCAGCATGAACACGAAGAAGCCGATGAAGCCGATGTTGGAGATGCTCGAGATCACCGACGAGCAGGCCAAGCCATCCGATCCACCGCGGCAGCGCGCGGGTGGTAAGGATGGCCACCGCATACAGCGGAACGACCACGCCGAAGCCGAGGAAGTTGCCGGCAGCGTTGGTGACCAGGGCGATGGCTGCGAAGGTGTCGGCGGTGGCCGCCAGCGTGGCCTGTCCTGCCGGGTCTGCGTCGATGTAGGCCGGCACGAGTTCGTAGCCCATCGCGATGGGGATCAGATGCGAGGCAGTCACCAGCGTCAACCCGACGGCGCCGAGAATCGGCGCCAGAATCATCACCGGCCCAGCCAATCGAAGGGTGTCGTAGAAACCCACTAGCGCGACGATCCCCAGAAACCCCATCAGGATCACCAACCAGGCCCCAGCGAAGAACAACCCGCCGGCGCCATCCACGGCCGCGATCCAATCCAGGCCCGGCCGTCCGGTCGCCGGGATCAGCACCCCCACACCGCTCGAACCCATCGCCACGGCGCCAACCACGAAGCAGAGAACCGTGCCGAGTGCACATACGGCTGCGACCGTGGAGAGCCTCAGCGTCCTCATAGCCCTTACTCTCGCACCGCGGTACCCCGGATGGTACATCTGAGGTTCCTTGCTTCGGGCGCGACCTCGGCCGAGCTGCTGCGCTAGGCCGCAGTCTTGGATCTGTTTCGCTACTACCTCGCCACTGCGGTCCTCGCGTACGTGTTGTGGCGGCAGCTGCGGCTGCGCAATCCACTCATCGCTGACTTGTCGACCATGGCTGCGGTCGGCTACGCGCTGGCCGGTGGGGTGGGCGCGGCTGTCTTTGCGACGGTCGCGCCGAGTTGATGCATAACTACACCGATGCCGCGGTCGCAGGTCAGGCACTGATCGCGGCGCAGTTCGCGACTGTGTTATAAGTCGTGTGGCGTGCCATCTGGCAATTTCACTCCATGCACAACACCATCGTGAACTCCACCGGCCTGGTGGCCGTGGTCGCTCTGCCACAGTTCGAAGTGTTGGTGATCATGGCCGGAATCGTCGTGCTAGCTGCGGCAATCATCGCCATCGCCACCCTAGGCCAACTTGGGCTCAAACGGTCGTGCAGAGGCACGCTCGGTGGTGCAGCGCTGCCGTGGGGCGCTCGCAGCGTTTGAGCCTGGCGAAGGGCGACTAAACTTGCTTGATTTTCTATCGGTCTCCGCCCTGTGTCTGCGGACGTGACGTCGTCGAGGTGACGCATGGTCATGCAGCCCCGGCACGCAAGGGTTTGCTCAAGCTCTCAGAGTCTGGAGGCTAGTTCCCGCGTGGCGGGGGTAGGGGCCGACATCCCGCAGCTCAAGGAAGCGCTGAGGCAGCGGCAGCAGATCGAACCATCGATCGGCGTGCTGGCCCAGCGCTTCGCGATCACTCCTGAGTGGGCCTGGACTGTCACGGCCGACAAAACTGAAGACGAGAACAGTAGCGTTCCTAACTCGAGATTAAGGATCGTCAAGGACCAGCTGTGGCCGGGTCATCAGGGGTTGAAGTGCTGATCGGCATCGCTGTCGCCCTGCTCCTGACTTGGCTGCTTTTGATCGCAGCACTTGCGATCAGGCGCCCCAAGACGCTTCAACTGGAGGCAGCGTACCGCCGGTTTTCGCCGAGTGCCCTGCCCGGTCACAACCGAAGGCTGCGGCTGACACTGCTGGTTCTGGCGGTGCTCGTCATCCTCAACGTGGTCTGGTTGGGGCTTTTGTTGTCCCGAGCGTCGGGAGAGCGGGCGGTGGAGTCCACTTCCACTCAGAGTGCGAGCCCTGGCGGACTATCGTCGGGCGCCCCTCGCTCACCAACCTCCGGCACCCGGAGCCGTTCAGTGGAGGGGGAGCGGGAGACCATTCAGGTGGAGGATGTGCCCGACTCTGCCAGGCCTTTCGAAACCGTTCGAATCCAAGGTACGTACCGCGGTGGAGCAGACACCTTTCTAAGAGTGCAGCGCTGGGAAGGAGGCGAGTGGCTGGCCTTCCCGATCCCCACGAAGACTGACCAGTCAGGCCAGTTCACCGCCCATGTCGAGTTTGGGAAGCCGGGTCGTTACCGGCTTCGGGTGCTGGACCCGGGCCCCGGTCTGGCGTCCAAAACCTTTGTGATTGTGATTGAAGGCTGACCGGTCCTGCTCATTAGCTACGAGGCGTGCGTACCGCCTCCAGTCTGGCGAACACCACGACGTTGTCCAGGTAGCTGTGTCTGGCTGCGTCGTAGGTGCCACCACAGGTGATCAGTCGCAGTCCGGCATGGTCGATTGGGCCGTAAACCGCCCGGGTCGGGAACCGCGACTTGGAGAATCGGGCCACCCGCGTGACAGTGAACACGGCAGTTTTCCCATCCGTTCGGGTAACGGTCACTTGATCTCCGCGCCGCATGGTGCCCAGGCGGTGAAAGACAGCGGGAGCGCCATTCCAAGTGACGTGCCCGGCGATGACGGCCGGCCCGAGCGCACCCGGTGCGGGCCCTCGAGAGAACCAGCCAGGGTCGGCAGGGTCTTGTGGCGTCTCCATCGCTCCATCCGCTTCGAGCCCAAGGTCGACCAACCTCGATTGGACACCAATGCTTGGTATGGATACGGCCACTGGGTCAGATTCCGGCAGAAGCAAACCCGTGGTCCGGTCGCGAAGGTCAGTCTGATCCGCTCCTGCGGTAGGTCGGTCGGGGATGGGCTGGGCCGTGCTGGGGAACGGCGACGGCACGCTCTGATCATTCGGCGCTGGAACGAGAGCTGCGTCGGGAGTAGAAGGTCTTGCTAGCGCTGCCCACACCAGCACGGCGCCAATAATGGCCAGTCCGACGGCGATCAAGGCTCTGAGGGGTCGGCTCGGATTCCAGCTGGATGAACCGAACATCAGCTTGGATCCCCTCATGACAGCGGTCGGGACGCAGAGTCTCCGCACGGCATGCGGCAGCGCCTCTGGTTTCGCTGGAGCGTACCCATCGTCTGGAGCTCAGGATCTGGCTCCAGGACTTGGAACGCGTCAGTCCAGCAGAGCGGCGGAGGTGACCTTTGGCTAGTGAAGCTGTCACCCCTGGCGGTAAGTGTAGAGGCCGGCGAAAGGGGCCAACATCAAATAGCGACGGTGGCAAGGGACGACTCGCGACCCCGCGATTGAATGTCTGGCCAACGACGATCGGGTCGGCGTCACGAGCAAGTGCCACTGTCGCTCGACGTTTTCGAGTCACTCTCCGCCACGTGGTCCGCGTGCATTTGCAACTCCGGCACCCGGACAGCAGTCAGGCACGACTTCAGCACAGCCTTACGATGGCGAAATTCGACGGCACGCGCGAGAAACGGGGGGTCTCATGACGGCCTGTACGCAGCCAGGGTGTACCGGCAGGATCGTCGACGGTTACTGCGACGTTTGCGGCGGTCCAGCGGGTGCAGCCCCGTTCGTTCCTGCAGGATCAGCGGCTTCGGCGGTTGCACCCGCCCGTGCCGAGGAGCCTGGCCCAACGGCAGTGCGTCGGGAGCCGGGATTTTCCCCGAAGCCGAAAAACAGCACTCTCATCACGGGCTGTACGCAGCCAAGGTGTATCGGAACGATCGTCGACGGTTACTGCGACGTCTGCGGTAGTCCCGCGGATGCAGTCCCGTTCATTCCAGCAGCGGCTTCGGCGGCGTCACCAGCTCCCGCCGACGAGCCTGGCCTAACGGCAGTCCCCTCGTCGACACCCACCCCTGTTAACGAGGAGATACCCACGCAGCGGATCCGTCGGATGAAGATTCCAAGCCAGCAGTTATCCACACAAGTGATGGCCGATCCAGGAGCTGCCGACCCTGGAGCTGTTGACGCCCAGAAGGTTGACAAAGAGAAGGTTGACCCGGCGGCTGACGACACCGGGGAGGTTCACGGGGAGAAGGAGCTCGCCGAGGACGAGCCCGACGGCGCCGAAGACTATCGGAAACGAATCGAGGAGGCCCAGCTGCCCGACGACGTACGTAAGGCGGCGCTGTGCGAAGTCGGCAAGCTTGAACGAACCAGTGCCCAGAGCCCCGAGTCGGGCGACATCCGGACCTGGCTCGACACGATTCTCGACCTGCCGTGGAGCACCAAGACCACGGACTGGATAGACATTGAAGGGTCACGCGAAGTTGAGGCGACACTGCGGAGGTTGATTGGGCCGGCGGTTGCCGATGTTGAGGTGGCCGATACTACGGAGGTTGGGCCGGCGGTTGCCGATGTTGAGGTGCCCGATACTACGGAGGTTGAGCCGGCGGTTGCCGATCTTGAGGAGGGTGACACCGCGCCTGCCGGCCCAAAGCATGACGACACAGTAGAGATGTCTGGAGTCCCTTCGGTATTTAGCGGAGGTCGGCAGGTACGTCCTCAACTCCCGGAACAGCCGGTCCTTGGACCTGAGCCGGTTCAGACTCCTGCGGAGAAAAGGCGCGTTGGATCTCTGGCGCTGGCCGCCACCGCCTTGGCGGCGCTGCTTATCGGCGCATTGTTGTTCGCCGCGAGTAGAGATGGCGGCGTGACTGCACGATCCGTCCCTACCGTTACGGCGACCGCAACCGCGACGGCGACAAAGCCGACGAGTGAGCCGTCAAATGAATCGACGGGCACCGGGGGAGAAGGGCCAACCATTCAGTTGGAGGATTTGCCCGACTCTGCCAGGCCTTTCGAAACCGTCCGAATCCAAGGTACGTACCGCGGTGGAGCAGACACCTTTCTGCGGGTGCAGCGCTGGGAGGGAGGCGAGTGGCTAGCTTTCCCGGTACCCACCAAGACTGACCAGTCGGGCCAGTTCACCGCCTATGTCGAGTTTGGGCAGCCGGGTCGTTACCGGCTTCGCGTGCTGGACCCTGACTCCGGTGCGACGTCGAAAACTTCTGTGCTTATGATCACCGGCTGACTGGGTCTGCTCATCAGCTACAGGACTGCGCACCGCCTTCAGCCTGGCGAAGACAACGACGCTGTATAGATATCTGTGTCTGGCTCGTCGGAGGTACGCGATTTTCGAGAGGAGGCGATGGTGCAAGTCCAGCATGCTATACAAGTGGGTCAGCACCGACGTATTCGAGAGGTGCTTCGGTGTCCAAGGACATCGGCTGCCGATATCGGGGGTCGGATGGCGGGACACGACATCGCGACTGAGCACGGCGTGCTCCCAAACTGAGGCAGTGGATACATGACCAAGTTGCGCAACTCGCTAATACTCGCCGCGGCCGCGGCTCTGCTGTGCCTACCGATGAGCGCGGCGGCCGACACGACTGTGAAGGCAAAGCTTGTAGAGCAAAATGGCAGCGGCGTTAGCGGCACAGTCAGCCTGACAGCGCTCGGCAACGGTGGGCTCAAGGTTGTCATCCATTCCCAGGGCCTGGTACCGGGCCAGCCGCACGCCCAGCACATCCACGGGTCAGGGCACGGGGGCCACTTCGGATGCCCCACGCTGAAGAAGAACGACACCGACGGCGACGGAGTCCTCACCAACGAGGAGGCGACCGGCGAGTACGGCACCGTCTTCCTTGCGTTGACAACCAGTGGGGGCGCAACGCCCCAAGACGGGCTTGACATCGACCGGATGCCGGTGGCCGACTCAAAGGGCAGTCTTAACTACGAACGAACCTTTCCCGCCAAGATGATTCCCGACGGTCTGCTGGAGCACCTGTCCTCATTGCACGTCGTACAGCACGGCATCGACGCCAACAACAACGACAAATACGATGTGGAAGCCCTGGGTGTCTCGACATTCGCGCAGAGCCTGGGAGTGCCGGACGTACCGGAGGAGGCAACCGACCCGGCTAGCTGCGGCGTCGTGCAGGGCGCGGGCATGGCGGGACGGCCGCGCGGCGGGGTCGAGACCGGCGGTGCCCCAGCGCCTGCGCTGAATGCACCTCTCGCTGTGGCAGGAGCTGCTTTGCTGCTGCTGTCTGTGGTCTTTGCTGTTTCCGCGGCGGCCCGTTCGCGCAACAACCACGGTGCGGATGCTGGGCAAATACGCCCTTAGGACGACCGACTTCCGAGGCCACGCGGAGGGCCCGTCATGTCGATCATGTCGATTGCTGAAGTGGCAACGGGCCTGGAAGGCATGTCACCCTGTGGGGCAGACACTGCCAGCAGCACCCTGGCGATTGCGTACGAGACACTCAGGGCAGACCAGAAGCCAAGGCCAGTGTCCGGCGACAACGCCCCGCCGAGTACCAGGAACAGGATTCCGAGAGGTGCCACGAGCAGCAGGAACAGTCCGGCCCAATGAACGCTGGCGCTCCATCGCCTCCGAACAAGGATCTGCCCCAGCAGTATCGAAGCAACTATCAAGATCAAGAATGCAATCAAGAAGATCGTGTGGCCAATGTCGCCCTCGGTCCCGCGAGCGGTGACGGGCATAGAGCTCGATTCCGTTCCCCAGGGCCATTGCTGCTAGCGCGAGTGCCGAAACAATGATTTCGGCCTGTCCCAATCGGCCCAACCGGTCGCCACCTAATGACCAAAGTTGAGCGAGGCCAAGGAGCAGAAGCACGAGCGACGCAACACCGCCCAGCTACATGGAGCTGACCGCCAGCGCGAATCCAGCGGTCCCAGGCTTATCCAGTGCACTATCGGCGTAGACGAAGACCGGCGCCAAACAGGCCCTCGATAACGGGCATATGCGGCGATATATGGGAGTCGCGCGCTCGAGAGCTGGGTGATGGAGGCTCAACTACCATTCTGCGGTGTTCATACGTGGCAAGTAGAAGTAAATTTGTTGGCCCATCCGCTACTCGGAAGGAGTAGCACGCATGAGTGACCAGACGACTAGCGGGGGCCCGAGTGACTACGACGTCGTTGGCGGGGGACCTGCCGTAAGCGCTGTCGTGAACGATTTTTATGAGCGCGTTCTGGGCGATCCGCAGCTTGCCCCGTACTTCGAAGGGGTCGACCTTGCGCGACTTAAGCGCCACCAGGTGCTCTTGATATCGCAGGTGCTCGGCGGCCCGGCAAATTACGACGGACGCCCGCTTGACCAGGCCCACGCCGGCCTTGGAATCAGCCATGATGACCTAGCAGCGGTCGCCGGACATCTGGTGGCCGCCATGCGGGAGGCCGGAGTCCCCGAAGACATCATCATGAGGGCGATTGCGGTGGTCGCCTCCACCGAGCCCGACATAGTCGAATCTCGGTCGCCCTGAGCCTGATGGCCACCGCCGCCCTGAAGGCTAGTTGGGGGAAGGTCGTGGCCGCCTGCGACGATGTCCCACTGTACTTTCTATTCGCACCTGCTTCTTGAGGAACTCTGAGCTGCGCTCGATGTTTCGATCCAGATATTGGCGCAGCGCGACAAGCTGGTGGCCGCCCTGTGCCCCTGTGGTCTCGAAACGTCGACGAGCTCGACAACGTGGTGCCCCTCCTCAGCAACTGGGCCGTGATCACCGTTGCTTCTCGTGTGGTGACTGAGCGCTACAACAGCGGTTGGGGGAAGCCTGCTGGCCACCTTGAAGCAGTTCCTCGGGCATGCCATGGACTCCCGATCTGGCCGACACCTGAGCGCAGGCGTACGGAGTCCTCGCCAAGGTCATGG
>Ga0307295_10000159_pt1 | contig 13738 bp, 14 predicted proteins | sample ER_DNA_152_FD_194481 | JGI IMG/M metagenome (GOLD analysis project Ga0307295, IMG submission 194481) | Bulk soil microbial communities from the East River watershed near Crested Butte, Colorado, United States - ER_DNA_152 | ecosystem: Environmental > Terrestrial > Soil > Floodplain | place...
GGACCCGCTGATGCGTCAGGTACGCCAATGCGCCGACCAAACCCGCGACCAGGAACAATCCGATGGGAGCGGTCCACGGCACCTCGGGCGGGATCAGATCGAAGGCGTTCGCGGTGACGACCAGCAGCCAGCCGGCCAAGCCGCCGAAGAGAGCGGCAACAACGAGAGCGCGAAACGGTGTGAGATGGACCGTGCCGTCAGCAGGTTGCCGAGCCAAGCTTCCCTGATCCTCAGTCTCGGTCGATCACAAGATCATCGCGTCGGACGACCCCCGATGCGTCCGCCTTGACCACCAGATCACCGATGGCTCCCTTGCCGACAATCTCTGCGGTCGGGTCGACCTCGTACCACGGCACCAGGACGAACGCACGTTCGTGCGCCATCGGATGCGGCAGTCTCAAGTCTTCCTGATCGATGACGGCATTCCCGACCATGATCAAGTCCACGTCCAGGGTACGCGGCCCCCAGCGGTCGCCGTCGCGAGTACGACCGTAGGCATCCTCAATCGCAAACGCCCGCTCTACGAGGGTTCGCGGCTCCAGAGTGGTTTCTGCAATCACCACGATGTTGAGGAATTGCGGGCTGTTCGGCGGTCCCCCGAACGGCTTGGTCTCATACACCGAGGAGACATCCACCACGATGACATCCGGCGTGTCGCTCAGAGCGTCAACGGCGCCTTGCACGTTACTCAGCCGCTCACCGAGATTCGATCCGATGGAGTAGACGACCTTCCGCAACGGTTTCATGCCGCTCAAGGTGTCCGCGTCGATCGCATGAGGGTTGGGGCTAGTCACAATCGTTTACTCCTTGTCAGCGTGACCGCTACATCGGCAACGTCGACCGGCATTGGCGCTTGCGGCTTGTGCACGGTGACCTCGACGCACTGGACAGCGTCATAGCGTAGGCACGTTAGGGCAATTCTGTCGGCAAGAGCTTCGATCAGGTTCAGCGGGTCCCGTTCTACATCGGCAGCGATCGCTCGTGCCAGGGCGCCATAATCGATCGTCTCCCCAAGATCATCAGTGCTGGCTGCTGAAGCAAGGTCGAGAATGCAGCTCACGTCGACGACGAATTGCTGGCCCTGCTGGCGCTCGGAGTCGTATACCCCGTGACGGCCGAACGCGGTGATGCCGGTCAGGCTGATGCGATCGCTACCGCCTTCAATGGGCCGGTGCCCGGCGTCTACGACTGCATGCGCCGCCATCTCACCTCCTGACTCATGCGACCCTATCCGACACTGGCAAGGCCCACCCTGAGCAATCAGGATCAGTACACAAGCAATCGCTGCGCGACCGCAACGGCGTCGCGACTCGCGCGCACCGAGTGCACTCGTACGCCCCAGACCTGGCGTAGCGCGAGCACGGCGGTCAGTGCGGTGGTGGCATCATCACGCTCCTTGGCAGGCCGCGGGCTACCGTCGGCGGCGGCCAGCAGCCGACCCAGGAATGCCTTGCGTGAAACACCGACGAGCATGGGCCGGCCGAGGACGCCGAACTCTTCCAGCCGTTGCAGCAGTTGCCAGTTGTGCTCGCCTGTCTTGGCAAATCCGAACCCCGGATCGATGATCAACTTCTCAGCTAGGACACCTGCGTCACCGGCGGCCTCGACCTGGGCCCGTAGCTCGGCGATGACCTCAGCGACGACGTCGTCATACGAGGCTTTGCTTTGCATGTCCTCGGAGTGGCCGCGCCAGTGCATGCACACGTACGGGACGCCCGATTCGGCGACCAGCCGCAGCATCGCGGGATCGGCTCTACCGCCTGAGACGTCATTGACCAGCCGGGCGCCCGCCATGATCGCGGGCTCGGCGACTTCGGCCCGCATGGTGTCGATGCTGACGCAAGCGCCGGTGGCCGCGAGTTCGGAAATAACCGGGAGCACCCGGCGTAGCTCTTCGGAGACCTCCGGCCGGATCGCGCCCGGCCTGGTCGACTCACCGCCGACATCGACGATGTCGGCACCCTGGTCGAGCAAGTCCAGGCCGTGGCTGATGGCTGCTCCCGGCTCAAGCCACTCCCCGCCGTCGGAGAAAGAATCTGGCGTCACATTGATGACGCCCATGACGAGAGTTCGACCTGGCTGCGGCAAGCCTGGCACGGCTGGCAGCGGATTCACCCGGATCACCCTATGCTCTCTTCTCGTGCCGCATCCGCCGTCTGGGCCGTCGCTGTCGCGGCACAACTCTCGGGTACGGCGTTGGATGCGGTCACCGTGTCGACTCGTCGCCGCTGCTAGGGCCTTCCTGGCTCTCGGGTTGGCCATCGCGACGCTATGCGGATGCCGGGCGACTGGCGGTGAGATACCGGGCATCGAGCCGCCGACATCAAGTCCGACTGCATCGGCGACGCCGGTCGCCCCCACCCCCACAACGGGCAGACTGCCGTCTCTCCCTGCCCCGACGGTGAAGTCAGGCCACGGCCAAACGAGCAGTCAGATCAACACATCGCTGAAGAAGAACAGCATTTACGCCGTGGACCTTGGTGGCGTCGCGGTCTCGTGCAAGGTAAAGGTGCGATCGCCGAAACCTCCGCTGCAGGATGCCAAGCTTGCCGGGTACGGGAAGAAGCTGGTCAGCTGCCTGGTCAAGGCCTTTGCGAAGCCACTGGCTGCGCGCGGCATCGAGCTTCCCACTCCGAAGGTCAAGGCCTACCGTCACACGATCAGGACACCGTGCGGGCGGTTCGGCCAGCGGGATGCCCCGGCCTATTACTGCTCGGCCACCCGGACCATCTACTGGCCGGTGAGCGCTGACGACGGTAACGAGGCCTACACGTTCGCGCGGCTCGGGTACCTCGGGCTTGTCGCGCATGAGTTCGGGCACCACATGCAGTCGGCGAGCGGAATGCTCCGCGATTACGGTCAACGATCCTATCTGACCAAGAGCCGGAGCCAGCGGTACCTACTCAGCCGCCGCCTGGAGCTGCAGGCACAGTGCTTCGAGGGCATCTTCCTCGCCACCGGAGCGCGATCGATTGGGCTGAGCAGCAACGACCGCTACCAGCTCCGCCTCTGGCACACCTACACCGGCGATGAGGATCCGCCGAAAGGTCGTAAGCCTGACCACGGCAGCAGTGCCGCGCAGATTCGCTGGCTCAACCGTGGCCTGGACTCGGCAGACTTCGGCCGCTGCAACACCTGGACGGCGAGTAAGAGGTCGGTCAAGTAAGTCGGCACTCGTCGGCCGCCGCTCTTTTCGCCCCGAAAGTGGTCGGAAACAACAAACGTCTTGGCCGAAATTCGTGTCGTCTCGGACCAGTTCCTCCGGGAGGACTCGCATGTCCGCCAGAGCGCAGGGGCCAGGCAGACTCAGCTGGTAATGAGTCCCATGGCCTCGGCACGGGTGGCAGCATTACGCAGCTGCCCGCGTACGGCGCTGGTGATGGTCTTCGAGCCCGGCTTGCGGACACCGCGCATCGTCATACAGAGGTGCTCGCATGCGATCACCACGATCACGCCGCGTGGCTCCAGGATGCGATTGATGGCATCGGCGATCTGGGTGGTCAGCCGCTCCTGCACCTGGGGTCGCTTCGCGTAGACATCAACGAGCCGGGCCAGCTTGCTGAGCCCGGTGATCTTGCCGTCCCGGCTCGGGATATAGCCGACGTGGGCGACTCCGGTAAACGGCACCAGATGATGCTCGCACCAGCTCCACACCTCGATGTCCTTGACCAGCACGAACTCGTCATGACCCAGGTCGAAGACCGTCGCCAGGACCGACTCCGGGTCCTGTCGAAGCCCGCTGAACATTTCCGCGTACGCCCGCGCGACCCGTTCCGGAGTATCGCGCAAGCCGTCCCGGTCTGGATCCTCGCCGATCCCGATCAAGATTTCGCGTACGGCCGCGACGACGCGCGGATGATCAAACTTTCCTACCTGGCTAGGAAAGTGGATCGGGTCAATGCCGTCAAGCCGGCCGCTCCCGTTGGTGTCGACGTCGACGGCCTCGTCGAGCTCTGTCACCGAAAGTCCGGGCCTCTTCGTGGTGGCGGGTCGGATTCACCAGCGGTCGGCAGCTGCGACGGCACCTGCGAATGTCCCGGAGGTTGCTGGGTGCCGCCAGCTGGGATCTGATGACCCGGGCTCGGCGCTCCGTTGGCAGCCTGCCCGTTGGGCACGCTCTGGCCGTTGGTGGACGGCGGTAGCGCTGGTGGCGGGGGCGGAGTGACCGGCGGAACGGCCGACGGCACCCGCTCGTCCGAACCGGTCCAGGCCGGCCGCTTTGGCCATAGCCGCAGCGGCTGGAACACCGCCGCGACTTGCTCCCGATCCAGCGACTCCTTCTCGAACAACGCGCGGACCAGGTCGTCGAGGACATCCCGGTTCTCGGTGAGGATGTCGAACGCCTCCTGGTGGGCGGTGCCGATCAGTTTGGAGACCTCCTCGTCGACGATGGCTGCCACTTCTTCGGAGTAGTCGCGACCGTGACCGATGTCGCGGCCCAGGAAGGGTTCGGCGTCACCGGAGCCAAGCTTGATCGCGCCGAGCCGTTCGGTCATTCCGTACTGGGTCACCATGGCGCGCGCGACGGCGGTGGCTTTCTCGATGTCGTTGCTGGCGCCCGTGGTCGGGTCGTGGAAAACCAGCTCTTCGGCCGCGCGGCCACCCATCATGTACGCGAGCTGGTCGAGCAACTCAGAGCGGGTGTTCGCGTATTTGTCCGTCTCTGGCAGCACCATGGTGTAGCCGAGGGCCCGGCCGCGGGGCAGGATGGTGACCTTCTGCACCGGGTCGGTGCCAGGCAGAGCCGCAGCAACCAACGCGTGGCCGCCCTCGTGATAGGCCGTCACCAGCTTTTCCAACTCGGTCATCAGCCGGCTACGCTTCTGCGGGCCGGCGACGACTCGGTCGATCGCCTCGTCCAGGTACTCATTGGTGATCAGCCGCGCGTTCTGGCGGGCGGTCAGCAGCGCAGCCTCGTTCAGCACATTGGCCAGGTCGGCGCCGGTGAATCCCGGCGTACGCCGTGCGATGCCTTCCAGATCGACGTTCGGGGCCATCGGCTTGCCCTCGGCGTGCACCTTGAGAATCTGGAACCGGCCCCTGAGGTCGGGCGTGTCGACCGCGATCTGCCGGTCGAAGCGGCCAGGGCGCAGCAGCGCGGGATCGAGCACATCCGGTCGGTTGGTGGCTGCGATCAAGATCACGCCGCCGCGTACGTCGAAGCCATCCATCTCGACCAGCAGCTGGTTGAGGGTCTGCTCACGCTCGTCATGGCCGCCGCCCATACCGGCGCCGCGGTGCCGACCGACGGCATCGATCTCGTCGATGAAGACGATCGCGGGCGCGTTCTCCTTGGCCTGCTCGAACAGGTCGCGTACCCGGGAGGCACCCACACCGACGAACATCTCGACGAAGTCAGAACCTGAGATCGAGTAGAACGGCACACCGGCCTCGCCGGCCACCGCACGGGCCAGCAGGGTCTTGCCGGTGCCAGGCTGGCCGTACAACAGAACGCCCTTAGGAATCTTGGCGCCGACGGCCTGGAACTTGGCCGGCTCCGCAAGGAACTCCTTGATCTCCTCTAGCTCCTCGATCGCCTCGTCGCATCCGGCGACATCGCGGAACGTCGTCTTGGGCGTGTCCTTGTTGGCGATCTTGGCTTTCGACTTGCCGAACTGCATGACTCGGCTGCCGCCGCCTTGGACCGAATTCAGCAGGAAGAAGAACAACACGCCGATGATGATGAAGGGAATCAGCGTGCCAAGCAGCGAGCTGAAGAAGCCCGGCGTCGCGTTCTCACCCTTCCATTGATCCAATGACTTGTCGGCGACTCGTTGGTTGAGCCGAGTGATCAGCTGGTCACTCTGGTTGCCGACCCAGGTTGCCTTGTAACCGGTTTTGTTCGCGTCCTTCAATGTGACGCGGATTTCTTGTTCTTTGTCGATCAAGATGACCTCGCTCAACGGCTCGTTGCCGTTGATGATCGAGACCACCTGAGAGGTTGGTGCATCCTTATACCCGCTGGTCACGCGCTGGCTGAAGTCGATCAACAGTCCGATCGTGATGACAGCAAGGACGATCCACACCAGAGGTGAGCGGAATATCCGTCGTAGGTTCATGACCTGCCTAGTAAATGGAGTCGGGACCCGGGAGATCCTCCTGACCAGGCTATCGTTTGCACCCAAGCTGGCTGGTACGTCTCGTGTGGTCGAGGCGGTATGAAATGGGTGGCATACGAGCTGGAGGCGGATGTAGGAGCCTGGAAGTCAGCTGTAAACGCTCGGCGAGAGCGCCCCAACTGAGGTCAGGTTGCGATAGAGCCCGTCGTAATCCAGGCCGTAGCCGACCACGAACTCATTGGGAATGTCGAAACCGACGTAGGCAATCTCAACGGGATTTCGTGCCGCCTCCGGCTTTCTGAAGACGGTCAAGACCTGCAGGCTCGCTGGTCGGCGGTAGCGCAGATTGCTGACTAGGTACGACAGGGTGAGCCCGGTATCGATGATGTCCTCCACAAGCAGTACGTGCATTCCGCTCACGTCGGTACTCAGATCTTTCAAGATCCTGACGACGCCGGAGGACTTGCTGCCGGAGCCGTAGGAGGACACCGCCATCCAATCCATCTTGCAGTGGATCGAGAGCGCCCGGGACAAGTCGGCCATCACCATGACCGCTCCATTGAGCACGCCGACGAGAAGCAGCTCCTTTCCTGCATAATCCCGATCAATCTCCGCGGCCAGCTCGGTGATCCGGGCGGCCAACTCATCCTTGGTCACGAGGACTCGGGTCACTTCAGCGCTGAGCTGGGTGGCTTCCACGGGCCTCAGCCTGCCACAGCAGCAGCGGCCGCGCGGGCCTGGCCGACGGTTGCGACGAGAGGTTACGCCGAGGTTGCGAGCAGTCAGCCGACCCGCAGTCTGCCCGCGGTACGCGTGACCGTCGCACCCGGGATCTCGATGGCCTTTTGGCCATGCCAGTCGATCACCAAAGACTCCACGGCGCTGATGTGCCGTAGCGACAGGTCACCAAGCCCGTGGCCCAATAGCCAGAGCCGAATAATGCGGCGCCGCAATGCCGGAGGCTGGGATTCCAACGCGGCGCAGTCAAGGGTGTCCGTGCCGCCCAGTCCCTCGGCGGTGCGGGACGCCTGCGCGGCCAGTCGATCAAGGAGCTCGGTGTCATCGCGGATCAGCTCTGCAGTTCGGGCCAGCGCCTCTGCAACGCCCGGCCCGAGCTCGGCCTCGAGCGTCGGCAGCACGGTGTCACGGACGCGGACTCTGGTGAAGCCGCGATCGGAGTTGTGCGGATCCGTCCAGGGTCGGAGCCTCAGCTCCGCGCACACCTGCACGGTCACGGCACGACGGATCTGGAGAAACGGCCGAACGCGATGTCCGGCTCGCGGCGCCATGCCCGCCAGCGAGCGGCTGCCGGATCCGCGAGCCAGACCGAGCAACACGGTCTCGGCTTGATCATCGAGAGTGTGGCCCAGCCAGACCGTGGCGCTGCGGGCTCGTGCCTCGGCTTCTAGAGCGCGATACCGGGCCTGGCGGGCCGCAGCCTCCGGTCCTGTGGCGGCCGATTGGTCCACCTCAGCGGTCGTAACCGACACGTCGTCGTAGCCGAGCGAGGCCAGCTGATCCCGGACCCGACCAGCCACCTCGGCCGAGTCGTCCTGCAGCCCGTGATCAATCACCACGGCGGCGTAGCGGATGTTGCGACGAGCCGCCACGTAACGGACGGCGAAGGCGAGTGCGAGTGAGTCGGCGCCGCCCGAGCAGGCGACGACGAGGCTGAGGTCGTGCTGGTTCAGCGCTCCATCGACGGCCTGAACGGCGGCCAGGGTGGCCGGGCCGAGTTCGCGACGACCCACAGCGTGGCGTTGTGATCTAGCCGGCGGTCAGCTCGTGATGCATGCGCGCCAGCCAGAGCTTGGGGTCGGTGATCTCAGCCGGGGTGGGAAGCGTTTCCGGTGACGTCCAGACGCGGTTGAGGCCGGTCATCCCAACCTCGGCCAGCACTGCGCGGCAAAACGTCGCGCCGTCGCGGTACTGCCGCATCTTGGCATCCAGCCCCAGCAACCTACGGATGATCTTGTCGAAGCCCTGACCCTGGCGGCGTACCGTGAACTTTGCCCGAATGTGCTCGACGGTTGGAATGATCTCAGGACCGACACTGTCCATCACCACATCCGCGTGCCCCTCCAGCAGTGACATCACTGCCGTCACCCGATCGACGGTTTGGCGCTGCGCCGGTGTCTGGACCAGGTCGATGATCGAGACCTCCTCGTTGTGGCTGAGGCCGTCGATGACTCGCTTGATCGCCTCCCGCAGCATCTGGGCAACGATCGTCGGGTCCAGTTCGGCCGAGTCGACGATCTGCGCGATCTGCTCATTGAGATAGCTCCGCAACCACGGCACTGCGGCGAACTGCACGCGGTGCGTCTCCTCGTGCAGGCAGACCCATAGCCGGAAATCCTCCGGCTCGACATTCAGCTCGCGCTCGATGGAAACGATGTTGGGCGCGACAAGCAACAGTCGACCGCCGGGTGCGCTGGAATCGGCACCGGGAAAGAACGGATCGAACTGGCCGAGAACCTTCGACGACAAATAGCTGAGCAGTGCGCCTACCTCGACGCCGGTGATCCGGGGGCCCAAGCTGGCAGCGGTGGGACTCGACTGCTTCATCCGGTCGATGACCTTGGCGTTGAGTGGGAGCAGGATCTGGCGGAATCCATCCAGATTCGCCTGAATCCAGCGCGGCCGATCGACAACCAGCACCGGGGCCGTACCGCTGGCGGCTTCCATTTTCGTGACCTCGCGGACGTACGCCTCTGCTCGGCTGGCGAACCCACGCAACTCGGCGACGACGGCCGCAGCGCCTTCGCGGGAGATTTCTGGGCCCGGCTTGACCAACCTGGTAGCCGTGTTCAGCGCCACGGTCCAGTCGACCATCGAGGTTGTCATGCGGGCGAGTCTATGTGTGCGGTCCGCGCTGGCACGGTCGGCGGGAGTCGGGCCGAGTGCCGTGTGGGTGAGACCGCGCCGATCTCCCGGTACGTCTTCCATCACAGCCGTCAAGACGGACCGGTGAACCAGGCCCAGACCGTCCGTCCTCCATCACAGCCGTCAAAACGGAGCGCACGAAGCTGGTACGAGCGCAGTGCGGACTTGTTCGTGGATGTGTGCGAAGAAACGCCCTTGGGTCGGGGCTAACGACGCGGGCCAGGGCCGGGGCTAGAGACCCAGGAGTCTCCTCAGCAGGGTGTCGATTCGAGCCATAACGACCTCGTCTGCTTCCCCGAATCTGTGCCGAAGCCGGCTCGGCGAGATCGCGCGAACATCCTCACACTTGGCGTAACTGGTTGCGGCCAAACCAGATGTCCCGGTTTCGATCTCTACATGTGTTGATCTTTGCCGGTAAGTGCGTGTCAGTGGCAGCACAGCGATAACGGGTGGTGAACTCTTCAGCCACGCCGGCGCGCTAACGATGAGGACCGGCCTGTCGCCGCCCTGCTCATGGCCGATGGGCTCACCGAGTGCGGCGAGGTAAACCTCGCCGCGACTTACCATCCGCCTCGAATGCTAATCGCCCGGTCCTCAGGATCGTCTAGGTCATCCAGCAAGGTGCTGTCATGGACGTATCGGCCGCGTTCTTCTTCGGTCAGACGGGCATTCTCTTCCCGAACCGCATCCCAGAACTGCCGCTCTTCCGCCTCGTCCAAGACCTTGGCAATCGTCGCAGCGAGAGTGATGTGCTCTCTCTTCGCGCGGGCGGCCAGGCGGTCGCGGAGTTCTGCCGGGACCTTGATGGTCGTCATCGTCACGACTTGAGTATACCAATCGGTATAGCGCTAACGACACCCGCAGGTACTGAGTGCGGTAGTCACCCGGTCCAGCCAGATCATGGCCGCGTACTCATTCTTGGGTTTGTTGATCAAGAACGCGTACGCCAGGAGCGACCCGTCGGCGGTGCGTACCAGGCCGGCGCGGGCGCGCACCTTGTTGAGCGTTCCGGTCTTGCCACGTACCACTCCCCGACCGGCAACACTCTTGTCGTCGAAGTACTGGCGGCGCAGGCTGCCTTCAACTCCAGCGACCGACAGCCCGGTGATCACCGCACGAAGCTCGGGATGTTGCTCGTCCGCGGCCGCTCGGAGCATCTTGACCATCGAGTCGGCCGGCACCTTGGTTTGACGGGCAAGCCCGCTGCCGTCGTTGATCGTCATGCCGGGATCCCAGATGCCGAGCTTGGTCAGCTCCGCCCGTACGACCTTCGTCGCTTCTGCAATAGATCCCGGCCTCTTGGCGCCGATCGCGGCCTGACGGAAGATCACTTCGGCCGCATCGTTGTCGCTCACCATCAATAGATGCTCGACAATCCGCTCCAGAGGCATCGAGGACACCCTGGCAACGACCACGGCAGACTTCGACGCACGCGCGGACCGCGTCGAGGTGACCCTGATCCCCTGCTTGGAGAGGGCCGCGGCAAAGACCTTGGCGGCTTGCTTGGCCGGATCCTTGAAACGCATGCCACCAAAACCCACATGCCCTTCGTCCACCCAGAGCGCCGAGGTATGTGAGACCTGATCAGCGTAGAAACCGGGCCAACGGGGGTTCCACGACGGACCGCGGAACAGCGATGCGTCGTAGCCCAATGTGACCTTCTTGATCTTGTCGCGCTTCAGATGGCTTGCCGTCTCCCGGGCCAGCCCGGTGATCGAGGCTCGCTTGGGGTAGTCGCCGCGTGACCTGCTGGACAAATATGGATCGCCGCCACCGACCAGAATGATCTGACCCCGCTTCGGACTGACCACTGAGGTTCGGAAGGTGTGCTCTGGACCCAAGATCGACAGCGCCGCGGTCGAGGTGAGCAGCTTCATCGTCGACGCCGGGATGTAGCCACGGGTGGCGTTGTGGGCATAGACCACTTTTCCGCTGCCCACCTCGAGGACGGAGCCGGAGTAGGAGCCGGTCATCCCCTTGACCTTGACCGCTCTGACTTTGTTGGCCACCGCGGTCTGGTTCGGAACGACCCGCGGCGAGGCCGGAGCTAGCACGGGGGCGGGCAGATCGCGCTTGGCAGGCTTTGGGCTCGGAGTGGTCGTGCTGGTGGCTGGAGGCGTGGTTGGACTACTGATTGGTGAGGGAGGTGCGGTATAGCTGGATTGAGCCCCAAGTGCGTAGCGGTTCTCGTGCGGAAGCACCGCGATAGCTCCGGCGATCACGCTGATCAGCACAACAATGCCCGCGAGAACAGCCAGAATTACCGTCGCGGTCCGCTTCGGGCCCACCGGGTACGCACACCCCCTTTCACGCTAGGCTCAGGCATCGGGACACAACTGGTATGCACTCTCGCAGAAGTCAGTGCTAATCCCAAGGAGGTCAGATGGCCGCACCGGATGTCGAGCGAGGTCTGACGCCGCTCAGCGGTTTGACCTTCGATGTCACCGTCGAGATTCCCAAGGGCCAGAAGAACAAGTACGAAGTTGATCATGAAACTGGCCGCATCCGACTGGATCGTACGCTGTTCACCTCGACCCAGTATCCGGCCGATTACGGCTTCATCGAGGGGACTCTCGGTCAGGACGGCGATCCCCTGGATGCGTTGGTGATGATCAGCGAGCCGACCTTCCCGGGCTGCTTGATCAAGTGCCGGGCGGTCGCGATGTTCCGGATGACGGATGAAGCGGGCGGCGACGACAAGGTGCTCTGTGTCCCAGCGTCCGATCCCAGGCGGGACCACATCCGCAATCTCTCGGATGTGCGCCAGTGGGTGCTCCTTGAGATCGAGCATTTCTTCGAGGTCTACAAGGACCTCGAGCCTGGGAAGTCGGTTGAGGGCGCGACCTGGACCGGCGTTGAGGAAGCCGAAGAGGAGATTCGAGCGAGCTTCGAGCGAGCCAAGGAGCACCGCCACGGCGGCGATCGGCGTTAACAGTTGGACTTCTCTCGCGGCCGGTTTTTTGCCGAGTCCATGATCAGGCGGAATGGTTGATCATCTGATCTTGCTCGCGCCGTCGGCCAATCGTGTCTATGCGTCCGAGGCGAATCGGTTGGTGGCAGCTGAGCTGAAGATCATGCTCGGTGCGAATGATCATCCTCCGATCGAGTCCATCTCGATTGCGGGGATCGGGTATCTGGCTTTGGTCGCGGACAGCCTGAACGAGCGAGCCTGCGTCGCCTTGGGGCGGCTGTCCGCTAGCTACGCGACCTTCCAACGCGAGCATGATCGGCTGCTACCCATCGAGGTGCGGAGCCCGGACCTCTTCGACGATGATCTGGTGACGATTCCCAAGTATCCGGGAAAAACCAACGAGCAATTCACCCGCTTACTGATCAACGTCACGCTGGCATCGATGCGACGCCCGGACAGCGGACCGTTCTCGATCTTGGACCCGTTGTGTGGTCGCGGCACGACACTGAGCACCGCCATGATGCTGGGCTGCAACGTCGCCGGCGTGGAGGTCGAGCCGAAGGCCGTTGAGGCGTACGCGGCGTACCTGCGTACCTACTGGCGGCGTAAGCGACTGAAGCACACGCTTGAGGTGAGCCCGGTGCGACGTGAGGGCAAGATCATCGGCAAGCGCCTGGACGCGGAGGTCATCCCGGCCGCCCGGGATCTGCCGCTTGCCCTGACTGTCTTCTCCGGGGACACGCGGCAGTCTGGAGCGCTGTTCGGCAAGCGCAGGTTCGATGCGGTGGTGGCCGATGCTCCCTATGGTGTCGTGCACGGCAGCCAGACCGACGTACGCGGTATCAGCGGTAAGCGGGAACGCTCGGCGGAAGGCTTGATCAGCGAGGCACTCCCGGTTTGGACGATGCAGCTGAAGACCGGTGGTGCGCTCGGGCTGTCCTGGAATGCGATCGGCCTGCGCCGGGAGCGGTTGCTCGAGCTTGTTGCCGCGGCGGGCCTGGAACCGCTGGACTTCGGTCCGTATCGAGACTTCGAGCACCGAGTCGACTCCTCGATCCGCCGCGACATCGTGGTAGGCATCAAGCCATAACCACTTCGACTATTGGTGGAAACGCCGCGCGCAGGCACCCGGCGATCCACGCAAGTGCCGATGACCCAGAACGAACCTAAGCGCGCTGCTCGGGGAGCGCGCGAGCGGGAGTCCACCGCCGGATCGCGCGGCGCCTTAGGCTGCTGGAGTGGACCGACGACGCATCCTGCTCGTACTTCGTCATGCGCAAACCGAGGACGTACGCCCTGGCGGCCGGGATAGCGAGCGGCGGCTGACCTCTGACGGCGAGCGCCAGGCGCGTGAGGTGGGCGCCTACCTGCGGACTCAGCACATCAACATCGATTCGGTGCAGTGCTCGAGCGCAGTGCGAGCGCAGCAGACGCTCGAGCTGCTGAAACTGGGTGATCAACTCGAACCGAATCGCGTGGACATCGCTGACCGTTTCTACAACGCAGGCGGTGATGACTTGATCGACGCGGTCCGCGAGCTTCCCGACGACTGCCAGGTGGCCTTGCTGATTGGCCATGCACCTGGGGCACCAGGCATGGTCCACGAACTGACCGAACCCGCGACTTCCAGCACCGAGGCCGTTGCCGCCATCGACGGCCGGTTTCCGGCCGCCGCCTTGGCTCAACTGGAGTTCGAGGGTGACTGGTCCGAGATCCAGGGCGGCTCGCTTGTCTCGGTCCGATTACCCGGCGCCGCGTGAGCTCGACCGCGAGGCTGACCTGGTTGCGTATCAGACTCGCGTTCGTCGGCATCTCGGTCACTCTCGGTGTCGTGGCCTGCGGTTCTGTGGCAGTGCAGCCGACGCCCGCCGCGACGCAGCCGCCG
>Ga0307295_10000175_pt1 | contig 13131 bp, 12 predicted proteins | sample ER_DNA_152_FD_194481 | JGI IMG/M metagenome (GOLD analysis project Ga0307295, IMG submission 194481) | Bulk soil microbial communities from the East River watershed near Crested Butte, Colorado, United States - ER_DNA_152 | ecosystem: Environmental > Terrestrial > Soil > Floodplain | place...
GCGGTGATCTCTCGATTCGGGGTGATGTTCTTCCCAGATCCGGTGGCGGGCTTCCGAAACCTCTGTGAGGCCACCCGCCCGGGTGGCCGGCTCGTCGTGACCGTCTGGTCACAGCTGTACGCCACGGGACTATTCGGCATCCCCTATACGGTGGCAACCACGACGCTCCACCGGCTTGGCGTGGAGTACCAAGGGTTTCCGGCTGACGGGATCCTCTTCAGCCTCGGTCGGCGAGAGAAAATCCGCGAGGTGCTCAACGCGGCTGGCTGGGCCGACATCGAGACAGCGGTTGACAACCGACCTCTGTACCTGCCGCCAGATCCGCTGGCTGCAGCAAAGATGACCATGGCGGCCGGGCCCGTGCAGGTGTTGGTGGAAGGTCAGCCCGAGATGGTTCGGGCCGAGGTGGAGTCGGCCTTGACGGCGGACTACACACATCGCCAAAACGAGTCGGGTATCGGTCTCCCGGCAGGATTTATCGTGGTGGCCGCACGACGTCCCTGACGCAGTCGGACAGGTGTTGTCCGAATCGGCTAGGTGTTGTCCGTTGGTAGCTGCGGTGTCGAGCCTCCAAGGAGTGTCGGTACCGAGCCATATATTGAAAAGCGTGTTCGAAAATCGCCTCGCGGAGCTGGACGTCGCAGGCACGCTGGCCGCCGCAGAGGACAAGGAAGACGCCCTGATCACCGCCGAAACCCGCCGCCTCCACATTGCGGCGCATTGGGCCGACCTCCACCCCGGCGACGCCACCCCACAAAGCCGCATTCCCGGCACCCAACACCCCATCCGGCTCGGCAGGGACGGCACCCCCACCATCGCCGATTTCGCCGCCGCCGAACTGGGCTGTGTCCTGCGCATATCAGACGGGGCAGCCGCAAAGCTGATCGGCGACGCCGTAGACCTGCGACACCGGCTCCCTAAGATTTGGGCGGCCGCCGTCGCCGGGCAGGCGCCGGGCAGCCAGGCCCGCCACATCGCCACCGCCACCCGACACCTCACCCAAGACCAAGCCGGGTTCGTCGATGCACGCCTCGCATCCGCACCAGGTGCACTCTCCTGGAACCGGCTGCACACCCTGCTGCAGGCCGCCATCTATCAAGCCGACCCGGTCGGCGCCGAGCAACGGGCCGCCTTAGCCGCCCAGGAGCGGTTCGTACGGCTCGGCCGCAACTCCGAACACGGCCTGAAGATGATCATTGCCCGGGCCACCGCCGGGGATGCCATCTGGTTCAAAGCCACCATCGACCGGATCGCCGACATCCTCGCCCGGCAGGGCGATGAAGACCCAGCAGATATACGCCGCTCCAAAGCCATCGGCATCCTCGCCCAACCCGCCCAAGCCCTCCAACTGCTCTGCCAACACCAAGACGATGCCTGGGACGGACCGGAAGAACCAGCCGATCTCCCCGACGAACCAGATCTCGCCGACGAACCAGCCGATCCGGAGACCGCACCGGAGCCCCATCGCCCCCTGCACATCAAGCCGTCACCGTCTCCTCCGGACCGGGCACGGCCGCGTGCCGTGGCGTATGTGCACCTCAGCGAAGAAGCCCTCAGCACCGGCACCGGTGTAGCCCGGGTCGAAGACGTCGGGCCAGTGCTGCTGAACCGGCTACACGCCATACTCGGTGATCACTGCAGCATCAGCATGAAACCAGTGATCAACCTCGCTGCCGGGCACGCCCCGGTCGACAGCTACGAAATCCCAGCCCGGCTTCGGGAACAACCCCAGCTGCGCTACCCCGCCGACGTGTTTCCCTACGCCGCGGCGGTCAGCCGCTCGATCGATATTGATCACACCATCCCCTACCTCAATCCCGACAAAGGCGGGCCGCCCGGTCAGACCCGGATCGGCAACCTGGGACCCCACACCCGCGACCACCACAGGATCAAAACCCACGGCGGCTGGCAGGTCCGACAACCAGAACCCGGCACCTGGCTCTGGCGATCACCCCACCACCGGATCTACCTCGTCAACGCCGGCGGCACCCACCCCCTGGGCGATTCACAATTCGCACAAGCAATCTGGCGCGCCGCAAGCCAGCCATCGGAGCGCGCTGCTGAGCTGGCCACCACCAGTTTGCGCTGACTCCTCAGCATGCTGCTGTGCAGCGCATCTGGCTTCGAGGTCGGGTGAACGGGTACAGGTCTTACATGCCCGCCTTCGGCTTCCACGCCTCGCACGAGCAGGTTCATCCGAGCGAACTGCTGGCCGCGGTGCAGCGCGCTGAGGAGGCCGGTTTCGATGCGGCAATGTCCTCCGACCACTTTTCGCCGTGGAGCGAGCGGCAGGGCCAGTCCGGGTTTGCCTGGTCGTGGCTCGGCGCCGCCCTACAGGCGAGTGGGCTCCCGTTCGGGGTAGTTACCGCGCCGGGGCAGCGCTATCACCCTGCTGTGATCGCCCAGGCGATCGCCACCTTAGGCAGCATGTATCCCGGCCGGTTTTGGGCGGCACTCGGCACCGGCGAAGCCAGCAACGAACACATCACGGGTACCGGCTGGCCGCGGAAAGAGGTACGCAATGACCGGTTGCGGGAATGCGTTGACATCATCCGGGCGCTGCTGCGCGGCGAAGAGGTGAGCCACGACGGACTGGTCCGCGTCGACCGGGCGCGGCTGTGGACCCGGCCGTCCGAGCCGCCGCCGCTGATCGGCGCTGCTGTAAGCGTGGCGACGGCCCGCGGGTGCGCAGACTGGGCGGACGGACTAATCACCGTCAACGCCGAACTGGATCAGCTGCGCCGCATGATCGACGCCTACCGGACGGCCGGCGGCCGGGGGCGCCTGCACCTGCAGGTCCATCTGAGCTGGGCACCCGATGAGGCGCAGGCCGAGGCGATCGCCCACGAGCAATGGCGCAGCAACGTGTTCCCGCCGCCAGCGTGTTGGGACATCGACAGTGTCGAGACCTTCGATGCGGTCTCCCAAGACGTTCCGCTCGAGCGAGTCCGCCAGGTCGTGAACATCTCCTCCGACCTCGGCTGGCACACCGCTCAACTCGCCGTGTACGCGGAGCTGGGATTCGATGAGATCGCGCTGCACCACGTCGGGCAGAAGCAAGACGAGTGGATCGAAACCTTCGGGGCCAAAGTTCTGCCACAACTGCGCCAAGCGTCGACCTGACCCATCAGCCCGTCGGACGTTGCGGCGGGCTACTTGTCCAGGTACCGGGTGGATGCTCTGGCGCCGCCAAGTCTGCGATGACTCCGTAGTGGTCGCTGGCCCAGACGCCGTCGACCGGCTCATCGAGGAATCGGTCGCAGTGCAGCACCTGCAACAGCGGCCCATGTCGCCCGGCTCGCACGAGCACATAGTCGATGCGGCGGGAGACGGCGGTTGCCACTTCACCCAAACGCACGAGCGGGTTCTCCGATGTGAACGTCAGGCCTGGGTCTGTGGGCCGTGCGGTCTCCCACGCGTCTTGATAGCAAACGCTCACTCCGTCGATGGATCGCTGCCCGCGCCAGAACAGCATGCTCGCCGACTCCGGGGTGGCGTCGAAATCGCCGAGGACAACCGCGGGCCTGTCCCCCGCATGTTCCTCAACCGCGAGCGCGGCGCGACGGGCTTGTTGCTCGCGCTCCACCTCCAGTGGAAACGGCCAATTCGGTTTGTGGTGCGCAACGACCAGTGGACCGACAGCAGATTCCAGCTCGACGATCAGGGTGGCGCACCATGGGAGGTCCTCACCATGTTCAGCGGTGCGCTGATCGATCTCCTCCAGCACTCGATGCTTTGCACGAGTAGCAAGCGCTGCTCCAGTGTCGTCCTCACTAGTGGCGGAGAAGGGAGTGATGCAGTAATCCAGCCCAAGGAGATCCTCGACCCCACCCCTGACGTTGACTTCCTGCAGCGCAACCACGTCCGCTTCAAGGGCACGCAACGCGCGACCGATCACCCGACTTCGCCGCTCCCAGTCAGGATTAGCGGGACCGAGCACGTTGAAAGTCACACACCGGAAGCCAACGGGCCCTGCGGTCACCGTTGAAGTCAACCACAGCTCCGCAGGCTCATCGACGAGCTGCGCGAGTCATCTGTCGCGAGGCGGCATGCTGCCGCTATTACTGCCCTGCGAGACTGTGCTAGAGGAGGCGTCCCGAAGGACGATGTTGGCATGAGCGTAGTGACGGAAGAGCGAGAGCACGAGGCCGGCGGAAGGCGTCTAAGTCGGACGACGATCGCACGCGCTGCTCTCAGCTACATTGACCGGCACGGTACGCAGGGGTTGACGATGAGGGGCTTGGGTCAAACGCTCGGCGTCGAAGCAATGGCGTTGTACCGCTATGTCACCGGCCGGGAGGACCTGTTGGAGGCTGTGGTCGCCGAATTGTTGGATGGGGTCAGTACGAGCCTTGACCCCCAGCTCACCAGCAGCTGGCAGGGTTATCTGCAGACGTTGGCTCACGCCGTCCGCCGAATCGCGCTGGATCATCCGGGAGCGTTTCCTCTCGTCGCGACTCGACACCCGGCTGCTCCGTGGTTGCGGCCTCCACTGCGCAGCTTGGAACTTGTAGAGGACTTCCTGAACGCGTTGTCCTCGCACGGGATGACCGATGAGCAGGTGGTTGAGGTCTACCGCGCCTTCAGCAGCTTTCTGCTAGGCAATCTGCTGCTGGATGCGGCACAGCGCGGGGGCGAAGCCGCCCCGGTTGAACAGCCTCTCGATGAGGGGTCGGCCCAGATTTCCAACACAGATGGACAGCTCGACCTATCCGACAACCCTGCCATCGCGCGGTTTCGGCCCTTGCTCAGTGAGGACCACAGCGCCGAGGAGTTCGAGGCTGGGCTGGAAACTCTGCTCGACCGGCTGGACCTGTCGCTCTCCCAGTGACCTTCGAGCTAGATCACCCGAGCTGGTGATAATCGGCTGTTTACATTGTAAACCGGACGGGTAATCCTCGCGAAGGATGGGACCTTCCCGTTCCAGAAGTAAGCCCGAAGGGGAAATCGACGTGTTAGAACAAGACCAAATTGACAACTTGATGGGCCGTGATATCTACGGCTCGGACGGGGCAAAGATCGGCACGGCCGTTCAGGTGTACGCCGACGACGAGACCGGACAGCCTGAGTGGGTGACAGTGCGGACCGGCCTGTTTGGTACCAAGGAGTCGTTCGTGCCGTTGGCCGACGCCAGTGTGTCTGGCGACCGGATCACCGTTCAGCACGACAAGGCGTTCGTCAAGGACGCGCCGAGCATCGACGAAGAGGGGCACCTTTCCGAGGATCAAGAGCAGGAGCTGTACGCCTACTACAACCGCAGCAATGATGATCGGGATGACACCACGGCCCGAAGCCGGACTGGGTACGACGAGAGTCGGGATTCAGCCGGGCTGACGACTGATGATGCAATGACCGTGTCCGAGGAGCGACTCAACGTCGGCACCGAGCGGCGCGAAGCAGGCCGGGCGCGGCTGCGGAAGTACGTGGTCACCGAGAACGTCACCCAGACCGTACCGGTGCAGCGTGAGGAGGTGCGCGTCGAGCGCGAGCCGATAACAGAGGCCAACCGGGACGCTGCCACGTCGGGCCCGGATATTTCCGAGGACGAGCACGAGGTCGTGCTGCACGAGGAACGGCCTGTGGCGCAGAAGGAGACGGTGCCGGTAGAGCGGGTCCGACTCGACACCGATACCGTTACCGAGCAGCAAACCGTCGGTGAGGACGTCCGCAAGGAGCGCGTCGACGTCGAAGGTGACGTACCCCGGACCGAGCGGCCCTGATTTCTGGCCCAGGCAGCAGGAGCCCCGGGTTGCAACCGGCCTGGGGCTCCACTCGGCATCCCCGAGGAGAAGTCCGGGCGCGGTCGAACAGAAGCAGCACGAAGAAGGGATGATCATGTCGCACGTCGAAGGTCCCACCAGCGGGGTCTCCAGCGACCCCGGCAATCAGTCGGTCGCCGAATTGATCAAGCAAGTGTCGGAGGAGTCCAGTCGGCTGTTACGCGGCGAACTCAAGCTGGCCCAGGCCGAGATGACCGAGAAGGCCAAGACTGCCGGGGCGGGCATCGGAGCTTTCGGAGCGGCCGCGGTGCTGGGCTGGTTTGCACTCGGCTGCTTCCTAGCTACCGCTATTTTGGCGTTGGCTCTGGTGCTGCCGGCCTGGTTGGCCGCGCTGATCGTCGCCGTCGTGGTCGCCATTGCGGCTGGTATCGCGGCGCTGATGGGCAAGAAGAAGGTGGCCGAGGCCGGTCCGCTAGCGCCGACCGACACGGTACAAAGTGTCAAGAAAGACGTCGAGGAAATTAAGGAGAGTGCCCGCCGATGAGTTCCACTACCCCCGCAGCTCCCCCCGACCCGCCGCCTGACGCCACGGCGGAAGAGATCGAGGCCCATATTCAGGCATCCCGGGAGCGGCTGGCGTCCTCGGTTGACGCCCTGACCGCCAAGATGGACGTCAAGGAGCAGGCCAAGCAGAAGGCCCGGGAGACCTCAGAACGCGTCCAGGCCGGCGCTCAGCATGCCTCCGAACGCGTCCAGGCCGGTGCTCAGCAGGCGTACGAGCAGGCGCGCACGACGTCGCCAGCGGTGCTGGGCGCGATAGCCGCCGGTCTTGTCGGGCTCGTGGTGCTGCTCATCATCCTGCGGCGGCGGTCCTCTCACCGAAGTTAAGGCTGGCGGTCTCCGGGCAACCTCGGGCTTCATCGCGGCAGCTGGATATTGCGCTTTGACCTAGCAACTCCAGCGTTCTATTTCCCGATGGCGGTCCGATGTGGCTTCGTTACCCCAAGTTCGCGCGCTACGTCTCGCGCGACCCGGCGAGCATCCGTGCCGACCTCATGCAAGAACCCGGAGATTGGGATGCGCATTCCGACGAAATGCAGGCGGGTTTGTGGGCTTGGAATACCGTGCTCTCCGACCACGGTGAGATGGCCGACGAGCGGCTCGAGCCCCGGGTGGTAGCCGGTGGCCGCCATGATGGTGTCCGGAAACACGCGTGATCCATCCGCCAGCACGACTGCAGCGCCGTCGAGCGCGGTGACGCCCGGTAAGACCTCGATGACTCCACGGCGGACGGCATCAATGAAACCGACATCGAAGATGGGCACGGTGCCGGTGCGCCGGAACTGCGAAAACGGCGCGCTGGGCCGTGACAGGCCGCAGGCACTCAGGTCCGGGATGGTTGCTCGTTCCAGCCCCAGAATAAGACGGTCCAGCAGCCGCGGCGGCAGCCGCCGGAACATGATCCCGAGCAGCTGAATAGGGAAACCCTTCACATCGCGCCGTAGGATATTCGGCGGCGTACGTACCGCGATCCGAACCCGTCCGGCACCGCCCTCGGCCAGATCGAGCGCAATCTCGGTGCCACTGTTACCCGCACCAACAACCAACACGTCTTGGTCGCGATACGGCTGTGGATTGCGATATTCCACCGAATGAACCACCGGCCCATCGAATGTGCCAGGCCATCGCGGCAAATGTGGAATGCGGGTATATCCGGTGGCCACCACGACCACCCGCGCGGGAATCGCGCCAGCGGTCGTGCTGACACTCCAGCGGCCGTTATCGCGGTCAATACGCGTCGCCTCAACCCCGAACCGTGGCTCGAAGCGATAGTGCGCCGCATACTGCTCCAGGTATTGCACGAACTGGTCACGTGCGACCCAGCGGCCGAAGTCACGTGGAATCCGGTAGCCCGGAAGATGCGACAGGGAGCGGATGGTGTGCAGGTGTAGACGGTCGTAGCGGCCGCGCCAGGGCTCCCCCACACGCCCGCGCTCGACGATAGTTGCGTCTATCCCGCGCGCCCGGAGTGTCGCCGCAACCGCCAGCCCTGCCGGACCTGCGCCGACGATGACGACATCGTCCACGCGGCCAAGGCTACTGACTCAGCAGGCAGCGTCGCGGAGCAGGTTGGCTGCGCAACAGCGCGGCGCGGGTCACAGTTGCGGGTCGCTGGCGGCCTGGGCTGGTGGGACGCAGATGGCCAGGGCACCTGGCTGGATCTCCGCGTCGAGGATGGTGGACTCGCCGACGACGTCGCCGTCGAGCTGGTAGTTGTCCTTGCCGTTGATCATGATCCGTACTCGCTTTCCAGTGTGCTGGTCGACCTGGTCATCCTTCTTGGGGCGTCGGGTGAGGAGTCGCAGAGCGATCTTGGCCCAGTGCCGGAACCGGCGGGGGGAGGCGATATAGAGATCGAGGAGACCGTCATCAGGGCTCGCGCCCGGTATCAAGGTGAGGTTGCCCCGAAGGGTACCGACGTTGCCGATCACACAAAGCATGGCGTGGCGTCGGACGGGACGGTTGCCGTCCAGCTGCACCGTCATCCGCACCGGCAGCCGGCCCAATGCCTTTGCTGCTGCCACGAAGTAGGCCGCAGAGCCGACCTTATCCTTCAAGCCTTCGTCAGTTTCATCCATGATCATGGCATCGATACCGATTCCTGCCATCACGGCGAAATGCTCCGGCGCCCGGTCGTCGACGGTGATCTTCACCAGATCCACCTGGCGTACCTGCCCGGCAAGGGCGACCTCGATAGCCTCTACTTCCTCAAGTGGAAGATCCAGGTTTCGGGCCAGCAGATTGCCGGTGCCGGCAGGTACCAGCCCCAGCGGAATCCCGGTGTGAGCCAAACCGTCAGCCACGTAGCGGATGGTGCCGTCCCCGCCAGCAGCGATGACAAGATCAACTTGTGCTGCGACGGCTTGCCTGGTCATTGCTCCGCCTGGATCCTCGACCGAGGTCTCCAGCCAGAGCGTGTTTCTCCAGCCGTTTCGTTGGAGGCTCTCCTCCACTAGGGCGTGAAACTTGTCGCTGATCTTGGTCGGGTTATAGATGACCGCGCAGCGGCAGCCTTGGCTTGCATTCTCAACAGATGTCACGTGGGATTCCTACTCGTAATGAGATACTCCGCAGCCCTGACCCCGCTCCACCTAACCACTTAACCACCCCAAGGGCGGATGCGTTACACCCTTAGGGAGGTTACAGTCATCCTATGGAGCCGAGGGGGCAGATGCCGCTCACGATCGCGTTGGTCGACGACTACGACATCGTGGTGATGGGCGTGGCGCACATTCTGGAGCAGTACCAAGACCGCGTCGTAATTGCCGAGCTGGACACCAACAAGGCTCTGTCCGACATGGTCGACATCGTCTTGTACGACTCCTTCGCCCAACCCGAATCCGACCATGACCAGATCAGCGTGCTGATCCGCAATCCGCGCGCCCGGCGTGTTGCGGTCTACACCTGGAACTTCGACCCCGACCTGATCGAGAGCGCCCGCAGCCAAGGCGTCCACGGCTATTTGTCAAAGGCCCTACCGGCGCGGGAGCTGGTCGCTGCCCTGGAAGCGATCCACGCCGGTGACATTGTGATCAGCGACCCTCCCTTTCGGGTACACAGCATCGGCGGCTTGAATTGGCCAGGACGAAGCGAGGGACTCACCGACCGCGAATCAGAGATCTTGGCGCTCATCACCCAAGGCAAAAGCAACGCGGAGGTGGCAAAGCTGACCTACCTCAGCCCCAACACCGTGAAGTCCTACATCCGAACCATCTACCGCAAGATCAACGTCACCAGCCGCACCCAGGCGGTTTTGTGGGGGGTTCGCCACGGCTTCACACCCGACCATCACCGCATCGAACACTGGCGTGGAGGGCCCTAACGGGGCGGGGATCCAGCGTCTCGAACGTCCTCCGTGGGCTCAGCTGATCTTGCCGACCGCGAGCTCTGCGCTGGATGCCTCAGTTCGTCAGCGGTAGGTAGCGCACCATAAGTACGCCGTCAATGGCCCCGATCGCCTTGATCACGGAATCCGGTACCTCGCTGTCCACATCCACCAGCGTGTACGCCAAGTCCTTACGGGACTTGTTGGTCATAGTCGCGATATTGAGACTGGCCGCTGCCATCTCGTGGGAGATTCCACCGACCATGTTCGGCACATTCGCATTGGCAATCGCTACCCGGAATCGAGACTCCCGGGGCAAGATCACATCCGGGAAGTTGACCGAATTCCGGATTGTTCCGTCGAGCAGATAGTCGCGTACCTGCTCAGCCACCATCACTGCACAGTTCTCCTCAGCCTCGCGCGTCGAGGCGCCGAGGTGCGGCAGCAAGATCACCTTGGGCTGGTGGGCGAGCTGCGGGTTAGGAAAATCGCAGACGTATCTCGATAGCTGGCCAGACTCCAGCGCTTCCAAGATCGCGGTCTCTTCGACGACTCCGCCCCGGGAGAAGTTGAGTACCACCGAACCAGGCTTCATCTGCGCTATGCCGCCGGCGTCGATCATGCCGCGGGTCGCAGCCACTAGCGGCACATGCAACGTAAGGAAGTTGCTGTGCTTGAGGACTTCGCTCAGACTGTTCGCCTTCTTGACGGTCGCAGGCAGACTCCATGCCGAATCCACCGTGATCTCCGGGTCGTAACCGATCACCTGCATGCCGAGCTTGATCGCCGAATCCGCGACCAAACAACCGATCTTGCCCAGGCCCACGACACCGAGCGTGTGATTCGCCAGCTCATAACCGGCGAACGCCTTCTTCCCGGCCTCGATCTTGTGATCCAACTCCGGGTCGTCCGGGTCGACGGTCTCGAGGTACTTGAGCGCATCATCGATGTTGCGCGCCGCAAGCAACATGCCGGCCACCACCAGCTCCTTGACGGCGTTCGCGTTCGCGCCCGGTGCGTTGAATACCGGTACGCCGCGGGCGGACATGCTCGGGATCGGAATGTTGTTGGTGCCGGAGCCGGCACGGCCGACCGCCAGCAGAGACTCTGAAATCTCCATGTCGTGCAGATCGGCTGATCGAACCAGGATCGCGTGCGGATCTTCCACATCCGCCGACACTGCAAACCGATCCCAGGGCAGCCGCTTGAGCCCGCCGGCTGAGATGTGGTTAAGGACCCGTACTCGATATTTGTCAGTCACCGCGTGCTCAGCCCTTCGTCGCCGCGAACTCGGCCATGTAGTCCACCAACGCTTGAACACCTTCAATAGGCATCGCGTTGTAGAGCGAAGCCCGCATACCGCCCACCGAGCGATGCCCCTTCAGCTCGACAAGATCATTCTTTGCCGCACCGGCGAGGAAATCGGCTTCCAGTGCTGGATCGGCGAGCCGGAAAGGGACATTCATCCGCGACCGGTCGGCCTTATTGACCGGATTGAGGTAGAAGTCGGACCTGTCGATGAAGTCGTACAGCAGCTTGGCCTTGGCGATATTGCGTTTTTCCGCCGCGGCCAGTCCCCCGTTCTCCAGCAGCCACTGGAACACCAGGCCAGCAACATAGACCGCGAAGGTGGCGGGCGTGTTGTACAGCGACCGTGCCTTGGCATGGGTGGCGTAGTCGAGCATGGCCGGTGGCGCAGGCTCACCGATGCCGATGAGATCGTCGCGTACGATCACCAGGGCTAACCCCGCCGGGCCGATGTTCTTCTGAGCGCCGGCATAGATCAGCCCGAGGCGGCCGACGTCCAGCGGACGGGAAAGCAAGTTGGACGACATGTCGCTGACCAGTGGTACGTCACCGACATCGGGCACCCAGCCGAACTCGACTCCACCGATCGTCTCGTTGGCGGTGTAGTGCACGTACGCCGCATTCTCGGTGAGACGCCATTGTGACGGCGCCGGCACATAGCTGAACGACCGGTCTTCCGAGCTGGCGGCAACATTAACGTCGGCCAACCCCCTCGCTGCGTTGATGGCCTTCTTCGACCATTCGCCTGTGTTGATGTAGTCAGAGACGGCCCGGCCCTGGATCAGGTTCATCGGGATCATCTCGAACTGCAGCGAAGCCCCGCCCTGCAGAAACAGCACGTGGTAGCCGTCGGGCACCGCGAGCAGCTTGCGCAGACCTGCCTCCGCCTCCTCGGCAATGGAGATGAAGTCTTTGCCTCGGTGGCTCATCTCCATCACCGACTGGCCGGTGCCATGCCAATCGAGCATCTCATCGGCCGCCTGGAGCAGCACTTCCTCAGGAAGCGTGCCCGGGCCGGCGCTGAAGTTGAAGACGCGTGTCATGAGATTCGATCCTGACTATCGGGTTTGAATATGGACAGCGGCCAAGCGAGGAGACTACCGCCTACACGCAACCCGTCGGGCCCTTTCTCGCGGCGGCGCGGCCCGTTCGCGCTGATAGACGTCTAATCGAATTTATGTTTGAATAAGGGACGATGCGATGGGCTGGGCAGGAAATCTCCAACCAGGCAGGCGATCCGGCTGCATTGCCGGGACTGGATCGGCTGCACAATCTCGTGCGGTCGGTACGCACTCCGGAGTTTGCCGGCATCACCTTCCATGAGGTGCTGGCTAAGTCGGCGCTCAATCATGTGCCGAAGGCAGCGGGACTTCCCTTCAACTGGACTGTGAACCCCTATAGGGGCTGTAGCCACGGCTGCGTCTACTGCTTCGCAAGAAACACCCACACTTATCTCGATCTCGACGCCGGCGACGACTTTGACCGCCAGATCGTTGTCAAGATCAACATCGCCGACGTATTAGCGCGTGAGTTGCGCCGGCCGACGTGGACGCACGAGCCGGTGGCACTCGGGACCAACACTGATCCATACCAGCGCGCCGAGGGGCGCTACCGTCTCATGCCGGGAATCATCGCTGCGCTCGCTGGATCAGGCACTCCCTTTTCCATCTTGACGAAAGGCACCACCGCGCGGCGGGATCTGCCGCTGCTGACTGTGGCAAGCCGAGCTGTACCGGTCAGCATGGGCGTCTCCATCGCACTCACCGACGAGACCATCCACGCCGACCTCGAGCCCGGTACGCCCACACCGAGAGCTCGGCTCGAACTGGTTCGGGCCATCGTCGGGGCAGGTCTGCCGTGCCAGGTGCTGGTCGCACCGATCTTGCCCATGATCACCGACAGCGACGAGCAACTTGATCAAACCCTCGGCGAGATCGCAGCCGCCGGCGCGACTGCTGCAACTGTGTTCGCGCTGCACCTGCGTCCCGGTGCCCGCGAGTGGTTCTTGCGCTACCTGCACCGCCATCACCCGCAGTTGGTTGAGGCGTACGCGGAGCTCTATTGCAACGGCTCCTATGTCACACGCTCGTACGCGTCCGATTTGGCTCGGCGATCTGCGGTGCTACTGCGCAAGCACGGTCTTAATCGAAAGGACAGCATGCTCCGCATACCCGACTCTCAGAAGGCGGTGATCCCACCACATCTTGCCTTGAGCGA
>Ga0307295_10000177_pt1 | contig 13100 bp, 11 predicted proteins | sample ER_DNA_152_FD_194481 | JGI IMG/M metagenome (GOLD analysis project Ga0307295, IMG submission 194481) | Bulk soil microbial communities from the East River watershed near Crested Butte, Colorado, United States - ER_DNA_152 | ecosystem: Environmental > Terrestrial > Soil > Floodplain | place...
GCGTCCCGGACGTCACATCGCCGGCACACTTGCTTGGCCTCTTCAATCTGGAGAAGGGCCGGGCCGGTGTTCCCGATCGGGAAGAATAGCTCGGGGTCCTCATCCAGACAGGCGGCCTTGTGGCGCCAATCCATGGCGTAACACTCCTATCTGGTTACTCGGGGTCCCATGCTTTAGGACCCCGCAGGATGGGGAAGCGACGAGTCCTCTACACTGAGCCTTGACCCGCGCCTCCCAAGACTTTCAAGTATTGACAGGCAATACAAGACTTTCGCGCGTTCGGTGCCTCACATTTCGGTCCTGTTACGGTCTTTTGCTGCCACTCCAACCGTTGTACCCGCTCCTACCGCCTCAAAACGCATCCCATGACAGGTGTACGGCATCTAGGGCCCCGACCCTTCACGATTGTCCTCGCAGCCGCGCTGCTGGCGGTCGAGGCAATTATTGCGCTGGGGTACGCCGCACTGGAGATCGGCCAGATTCAGATGACGCGTGCTGCCGTGGGGGTTGGCGTGACAATCCTGATGGCGTGTTTGGGGCTATTCCTTCTCGTCGTGGCACGCAGCATGTTCGGCGGCAGAAGGTGGAGCCGTGGACCGGCCGTGGCCACCCAGTTGATCTTGCTGCCGCTCGCGTTGAGCTTCGCGGGGGGCGGGACCACCTGGGTGTCGGTGGCCCTAGCAGCATTGGCGATCGCCGTTCTGGTCGGCGTGCTCCACCCGCGGTCGACCGCACTCTTCGTCGAGCCGCCTGCCGATGAGACGAAGCTCTAGGCGCTGCCAGCTCCTAGTCGCCAATGACTTCCAGGGTATGGATGAGTTCCTCGTCGTGCGCAGCCTCGGCCTCGGCTTGTTGCTTGACTCGTCGTAGGAAGCTCTTGGTGCGCTCCTCCTTCGGGCTCAGCAGTACCTCGTTCGGCGAGCCCTCTTCGACGACGACGCCCTGATCCATAAAGACCACCCGGTCGGCGACCTCGCGTGCGAAGCCCATCTCGTGGGTAACCACGATCATGGTGGTGCCCTCTTGGGCGAGATTGCGCATGACCCCGAGGACCTCACCCACCAACTCGGGGTCGAGCGCCGACGTGGGCTCATCGAAGAGCATCAGCTCCGGCTTCATGGCCAAGGCTCGCGCGATCGCGACCCGCTGCTGCTGGCCGCCGGAGAGCTGCGACGGATAATACCTGGCGCGATCGGCGAGGCCGACCATCTCCAGCAGCTCCAGCGCCTCGTTCTTGATGTCCGCCTTGGAGTGCCCTTTGACCTTCACCGGCGCTTCCATCACGTTCTCAAGAGCAGTCATGTGCGGGAAGAGGTTGAAGCGCTGGAAGACCATGCCTATCCGCGACCGCTGCCGTGCGATGTCCTTGTCCGTCCGCACGTGCAGTTTGCCCTTGCGGTCCTCGATGCCGATCAACTCGCCCCCCACCCAGATCCTTCCTCCCGTCAGGATCTCCATCTGGTTGATCAGGCGTAGGAAGGTGGTTTTGCCAGATCCACTAGGGCCCAGCAGGCAGACGACCTCCTTGCCGTCGACGGTCAGGTCAATCCCCTTCAGCACCTCGTTGGTGCCGAACGATTTGGTGACATTGACGGCACGTACGAGGTGGTCGGTCTCGGTGGATGTGGCGGTCACTTCGCACTCCCAACTGCCAGGCCCTTGGCCGCTTTCTCCTTATCCGAGCTCACCTGGGTGCCGAAGCCGCGGCCGAACCTCTTCTCGAGATAAGCCTGGCCGACCATCAGGATGCTGGAGGCGATCAGGTAGTAGAGCGTGGCTGCGACCAGGATCGGGAAGACCTGAAACGTCCGCGCACCGATGGCCTGTAGTTGGAAAAAAAGCTCGGTCGTGACCGGAATCGCCAGCAGCAGCGAAGTGTCCTTCAGCATGGCGATGGTCTCATTGCCTGTCGGTGGCACGATCACTCGCATCGCCTGGGGCAGCACAACCCGGCGCATCGCTTTGCCACGGCTCATGCCGAGGGCCTGCGCGGCCTCCATTTGACCCGTGTCCACACTGAGGATGCCGGCGCGCGCGATCTCGGCCATGTAAGCGGCCTCGGAGGCAGCCAAGCCGATCACGCCGCCGATGAGGCCAACGAAGATCACGTTGGCGTCAAAGGTGGCGATGCGCCAGTTACCGGACAGCCCGAGCCACTGGATGATCTTCCAGTCGAACGGCACTCCGATAGACAGACCCGTCGTGAAGAGGACGCCGAGCGCTCCCATGATCGTGAGCAACACGTAGCGGGGGATGGCCCGGAAGAACCAGGTATAGATCCACGACACTCCTTTGAGAACGGGGTTGTCGGATAGCCGCATTACCGCCAGTACTACTCCAAGTGCGACACCGAAGATCATCGACAGGATGGTTACGAGGATCGTGCCTTTCCAGAAGCCCTCGATCACCGGGCTCTGGTTCATCGCCTGGAACACCAGCGGCCAGTTGAATGCTGGGTTGAAGATCAGCATGTTCAAGAACATCAATGTCAGCACCGCGATGACGGCGATGGCGACCCAGCGACCGGGGTGGCGAACCGGCCTGGCGTGAATCAGCCCGGGGCGATCATCGCTGACCGCCGGACGGGCTTCCGCTGTGGTTGTCATGACGTCGGGTTTACAGCGAAGTCAGAGATAGCGCCCTGCTCAACGCCCCACTTCTCGAGAGCCGCCTTGTAGGCGCCGTCCTTGTCGATCTCTTTGAGCGCCTCGACGATCGCCTGTGCGAACTCCGTCTCGTCCTTGGGGAGCACATAGCCGTATGGGGCGGCCTCGTAGATGTCACCGAGCGCCTCGAGTTTTCCGCCGGCTTGCTTCACCGCGTATGCGATCACCGGGGAGTCGGCCAGCATGGCGTCCGCCTTGCCGCTGACGACGGCGGCAGTAGCTTGGCTCTGGTCCTTGAACGACAAGATGTTGATCTTGTTGCTGCCGCACTTCTTCTGTCGCACCGGAAGATCATCGGTCTCTTGAACCGTGTTGCTCTGGACGGCGATGTTCTTCCCGCAGGCATTGTCAGCGTCGATCCCCTTGGGGTTGCCCTGGGCCGTCGCCCACTGGGTGCCCGCGCTGAAGTAGCTGACCATGTTGACCTGCTTCATGCGCTCAGGGTTGATGGTGAAGGACGAAATTCCCATGTCGTACTTGTTGCCATTGACGCCGTTGATGATGCTGCCGAAGTCGGCCGGGTGCCACTCGGCCTTGACCCCGAACTTGGACGCGACCGCATTGAATACATCGACGTCCATGCCCTGCACGGTCTTGCCGTCGCCGGCCAAGAACTCGTTGGGAGCGTAGCTGGCGTCGACCCCGATCTTGATCACGCCAGCATTCTTGATGCTCTCGGGCAGTTTGCTGGCAAGGTCCGCGTTCTGGCTGACCGAGACCGACGGGGCACTACTACCGCCGCCGCCAGGCTCCCCGCTCAATGAGCTCGAGCCACAGGCGCTCAAAGCCAGTGCGGCGACCGAGGCTGCAACCACCCCGAGCTTGATCCGGACATTCATGTGTGCTGCTCCCTTCCAATCCAGGTCCTCGTGAACCTGGCCTGATTGCGCATGTTCACCGCTCTTGTCAGCGGCGGAATGGGTCCTGAGGACAGAGTGAATCCTTGCACGCGACGCCTTAGTTTGATCGATGCCGGTCGGTTTGGAATCACATCGAAACGATTATCTGCAGCTCACTTGAGGCGCTGGGCACCTGCGGATGGAACGGCCGTAAAGTGCATCGGCCGGCCGTATCCGGCGGCAGCGAACCTTCGGGTCATCTCGTGCCCGATCCGATCGGTTTCCCCGGCCACGACCAGCGCAATGATGCAGCCGCCGAAACCGCCACCGGTCATCCGAGCGCCAAGCGCTCCGGAGGCGCGGGCCGTCTCAACGGCGAGATCCACCTGCGGCACCGTGATCTCAAAGTCGTCGCGCATCGACTCATGGGAGGCGTCGAGCAGTGGCGCCAGGTCGGCGATTCGGCCTGCCCGCAGGACGTCGACCGCCTCCAGCACTCTTGCGTTTTCGGTAACCACATGGCGTACCCGCCGCCGGATCACGGGATCGGGAAGCTGATCCAGGGCCGCGTCGAGGTCGATGACGTCCCGCAACGCTGGTACGCCGAGCAGGTGCGCGGCCTGCTCGCAGCTAGCCCGCCGCGCGGCGTATTCGCTGTCGACCAGTGCATGCGGTGTCTTCGTATCCAGCACCAGGACCTCCAAATCGGCGCTGGCCGTGTCGAATCGAACCTGCTCGGCCGCTTCGGTCCGGCAATCAAAGAACAGTGCATGGCCCGCGGTGCACAAGGTGGAGGCCGCTTGGTCCATCAGTCCGGTCGGAGCACCGACAAAGTCGTTCTCCGAACGTCTCGCCAGCTTCGCCCGGTCCAAAGCGGCTATATCCAAGTCGTTGAGGTCAGCGAGCGTGGCCAGCACGGCACACTGCAGCGCGGCCGAGGATGACAAGCCGGCGCCCTCGGGCACATCCGATGTCAGCACCAGGTCCGCCCCGCCGATCCGATGCCCGGCCTCTTCAAGGGCCCACACGATGCCTGCGACGTAGGCTTGCCAGCCTGTCATTCCCGGTCGCAGATCGGCGGCGCGAAAGATCTTGGTCGACCGATTGTTGAGGGACGTGACGCTCCAGCTGCCATGATCATGACGTGGAGCCGCGGCGATCAGGACGCGTTGGGCGAGCGCAAACGGCAGCACGTAGCCGTCGTTGTAGTCGGTGTGCTCGCCGATCAGGTTGACCCGACCGGGAGCAGTCCAGACGCCGGCTGGCTGCCGACCGGTCCCAGCACGGAACGCGTCGACCAGGGCGCCGGCGTCGTTGCTCACCTCACGCACTGTATCGACCAAAGCCGGCCGACCACATCACCTCGCAAGCACGCCGCCATAGGGTGAAGCCATGTTGGCGGCCTTCGCTGTCCGGTCGGATGCAGAGTCGCCCTTGGACGCCCTTGTTGTCGATGAGATCGAGCCGCCGAGCGTGCCGGAGGGCTGGGTGCCGGTGCAGGTAAAGGCCGCCGCTCTGAACCGTCACGATGTGTGGTCGCTTCGCGGGGTCGGGCTGCCAGCCGACCGGCTACCTATGATCCTCGGATGCGATGCGGCGGGTGTCACCGATGATGGTCGCCAGGTCATCGTGCATGCAGTGATCAACTCCCCAGACTTCGTGGGATCCGATGCCACCCACGACAGCGAGCGGTCACTGCTCTCCGAGCGATATCCCGGCACGTTTGCGACGCAGGTACGGGTGCCGGCGGCCAATCTGGTCGACAAGCCATCCGAGCTGAGCTTCGCCGAGGCGGCGTGCCTCCCGACGGCTTGGCTGACCGCGTACCGGATGCTCTTTAGCCAGTCGGGAGCCAGGCCAGGCGACACAGTCTTGATTCAGGGCGCCGGCGGGGGAGTGGCAACTGCGCTGATCGCGCTTGCCCGGCATGCCGGGATGCGGGTGTGGGTCACCTCGCGCGATGAAGCCCGCGGCGCGCGAGCCGTCACCCTTGGTGCCCATCGGGCCTTTCCCGCCGGCGCCCGCCTTCCGGAGCGAGTCGACGCCGTTATGGAAAGCGTTGGTGCTGCCACCTGGTCGCATTCGATCAATGTCTTGAAGCCAGGCGGCACGCTGGTGATCTGCGGTGCGACCTCTGGCGACAATCCGCCCAAGGCGGAGCTCACCAAGATCTTCTTCAAACCACTTCGAGTGATCGGGTCGACGATGGGTACCCGGGACGAGCTGATGTCGCTGACGCGCATGCTGGTGACTACCGGGCTGCGGCCGCATATCGACCGAACGCTGCCTTTGGCGGATGCCGCGGCAGGCTTTGCGATCATGATCGCCGGTGATCATTTCGGCAAGATCATCTTTGAGCCATGAGTTGATCGCCGCAGCGATTTCTCGACGCTATCCTCGGCGACGCGATGCAGTGCTCATGACTAGACGAAAAGTGGTCAACGACGACAAGCGCCTGGCCAACCTCGATGTCGTCCATGACGACTTTCGACGAGAGCTGGCTACTCGTCCTCCTCATCGAGGCGGGCGAGCCATGTCGCCAGCCGCTCGACAGAAGTCTCGAACTCCGGGTGCAGGTCGACGAAGGCGCGTAGCTGATCCGCCAGCCAGGCGAGGGTCACCTGATCATCGCCGCGGCGTGCTTGCAGCTCCTCGATACCTCGATCCGTGAAGTACATGAACGGTTCCGTTAGGCGAAAGCTGCCTCCATCAGGGCACGCTGCTGTTGCACGTGAACAGACGCCGATCCAACCGATGGAGCCGAGGACTCCGGTCGAGTGACCTGGGTCAGCCGCCAGTTCTTGCCGGGGTCGGCTTCCGCCAGCCGCTGCGGCAGGTTCAGCGCCATGAAGGGCCACGCCCCCTGGTTGGCCGGCTCGTCTTGCACCCAGCGCAGCTCGTTTACACCGTCGAGGCGTCTGAGCTGTTTGACGAGGTCCTTTGCTGGGAGCGGGTACAGCCGCTCCACCGAGATGATTGCGACCTGGCCGTCCTTGCCGGCCTGGCTGCGGGCGTTCACCAAGTCCCAACGAATCTTCCCCGAGCAGAGCAGCACCGAGGTGACCTTGCTCGGGTCTTCGATGGTCGAATCGCCGAGTACCGGCTTCCAGGACCCCTGAGTGAAGTCCGACGGCTGGGAGACCGCAAGTTTGTTGCGCAGCATCGACTTCGGGGTCAGGACGATCAGTGGCCGATGGAGCTCACCTAACGCCTGCTGTCGAAGCATGTGGAAGTAGTTCGCCGGGTTCGAAGGCTGTGCAACGGTGAACGCATCCTCGGCGGCCAGCTGCAGAAAGCGTTCGAGCCGGGCGGAGGAGTGGTCGGGACCCTGGCCCTCGTAGCCGTGCGGCAACAGGAGTACGACACCGGATTGCTGAGTCCACTTAGCCTGACCCGAGACGATGAACTCATCGATGATCGTCTGTGCGCCATTGCCGAAGTCACCGAACTGAGCCTCCCAGAGCACCAGTGCCTCCGGACTCGCCACCGAATAGCCGTACTCGAAACCCATCGCCGCGTACTCGCTGAGCAGGGTGTCGAAGACGTGGAATTTGCCCTGGTTCTCATCCAGATGCTTGAGCGGCACCCATGACTCGCCGGTCTTCCGGTCAACGATGGAGGCGAAGCGCTGCACGAAGGTGCCGCGTCGGGTGTCCTGGCCGGTGAGCCGGACAGTACGACCGTCCAGAAGCAATGAGCCAAAAGCCACGATCTCGGCGGTTGCCCAGTCGATCGGACCCTGAGTGATAGCAGCCGCCCGGCGCTGTAGCTGGGGCATCACCTTCGGATGCACCGTGAAGTCTTTCGGGAATGTGGTGTACGCGTCAGCGACCTTCTTTAGCGTCTCCTCGCTGACCGCCGTGCCGTACCTGGCGGCGGACTTCTTCGGGTACGCGGGTACCCGGCTGTACCCGAGATCGCCTGGCACTCGTCCAGTACCCCCGCGGACCTCATTGAAGACGATCTCCAACCGCTCCTGGAAGCGGGACAGGACCTTTTCGGCGTCCTCGACGGTGATGTCGCCGCGGCCGATCAGGGCCTCGGTGTAAAGCTTGCGGACCGACCGCTTCTTCTCGATCAGGTCATACATCCGCGGCTGGGTGAAGCTCGGATCGTCTCCCTCGTTGTGGCCGCGACGGCGGTAGCACATGAGGTCGATGACGACGTCCTTGTTGAACTCCTGTCGGAAGTCGAACGCCAGCCGAGCCACTCGGCTACAGGCCTCCGGATCGTCACCGTTGACGTGAAAGATCGGCGCTTGGATCATCCGCGCCACGTCGGTGCAGTACATCGAGGACCGCGATTCGGTCGGCGCTGTGGTGAAGCCGACCTGATTGTTCACAATGATGTGAATCGTGCCGCCCGTGCGATAACCACGCAGCTGACTGAGGTTGAGCGTTTCAGCGACGACGCCTTGGCCGGCGAACGCCGCGTCACCGTGCATCAGCACCGGCAGCACCGGGAACTCCGCTCCGCGGTCGAGGATGTCCTGCTTGGCTCGCGCGATGCCTTCCAGCACCGGATTCACCGCCTCGAGATGGCTCGGATTGGCCGCCACCGAGGTCTTGATCGTCGCGCCGCTCAGCGCGGTGAACTTGCCCTCCGAGCCCAGGTGATATTTCACGTCCCCGGAGCCCTGAACGGTGCGCGGGTCCAGATTGCCTTCGAACTCGCGGAAGATCTGCTCGTAGGACTTGCCCACAATGTTGGACAGCACGTTGAGTCGGCCACGGTGTGGCATGCCGATGCAGACTTCCTCCAGATGTGCTTCGGCCGCCTGCTCGCACACCTCGTCCAGCAGGACGATTGCCGACTCGCCGCCTTCCAGCGAGAACCGCTTCTGTCCGACGAACTTGGTCTGCAGGAAGGTCTCGAAGATCTCGGCCTCATTGAGCTTGTCCAAGATCCTTAGGTGCTCATCGCGCGGCAGGGACTCGTGCGGTCGCTCGACGCGATCTTGAATCCACTTACGCTGCACGGGCTCTTGAATGTGCATGTACTCGATGCCGGTGGTCCGACAGTAAGAGTCACGCAGGATGCCCAAGATCTTTCGCATCTTCATCCGGCCCTCGCCGCCGGCGAAGGATCCGGTCGCAAACTCCCGGTCCAGGTCCCACAGCGTCAGGCCGTGCGACTGCACGTCAAGATCATGATGACGGCGCTGGCGGTACTCCAGCGGATCGGTGTCGGCCATCAGATGGCCGCGTACCCGATAGGAGTTGATCATCTCCATGATCCGTGCCTGCTTCGGAATCTGGTCCTCATGATCACTGCTGACGTCCTGCGCCCAGCGGATCGGCTCGTACGGAATGCGCAGCGCGCCGAAGATGTCGTCGTAGAACCCGTCCTCGCCTATCAGCAGAGCGTGCAGCCGGGCCAGGTATTCGCCCGATTGTGCCCCTTGGATGACTCGATGGTCATAGGTCGAGGTCAGCGTCATGATCTTGGAGACGCTCATCTCGCTCAGCCGATCGGGGTTAGACCCCTGGAACTCTGGCGGGTACTCCATCGACCCGACGCCGATGATCGCGCCCTGGCCTTGCATCAAGCGCGGAACCGAGTGGCTGGTTCCGATCGTGCCGGGGTTGGTCAGCGTGATGGTGGTCCCCGCGAAATCTTCCAGGGTGAGTTGCCCGGCCCGGGCCCGCTTCACCACCTGCTCGTAGGCGTTCCAGAATTGTGCAAAGTCGAGGCTCTCACAGCTCTTGATGCTGGGCACCAGTAGCTGTCGGGTGCCGTCATCCTTGGGCAGGTCGATGGCCAAGCCGAGATTTACATGGGCCGGTGCGACGAGAGTCGGCTTGCCGTCGAGGGCGTCGTAGGCGTTGTTCATGGCCGGAACGCTCTTCAGGGCCTGCACCATCGCGTACCCGATGATGTGGGTGTAGGACACCTTTCCGCCGCGCGCTCGGCGGAGGTGATTGTTGATCACTACGCGCTGGTCGATGAGCAGCTTGACCGGAAGGGCCCTGACGCTCGTCGCAGTCGGCACCGACAAAGAAGTGTCCATGTTCTTCGCGGTCCGCGCGGGAGCTCCGCGCATGGTGGTCTTCATCGGCTCTTCGATCGCGACGCTCGGTCGATCGGTAGGGCTCGGCGGATCGGCGGGCACGCCGCCACGCGCTCCCGGCGCGCTCGGCCTGACCTCCTTGGTCTCTGGTGGCTTCTCGACCGTTGGCGTACGGCGCGGGGCCGACTGGTCCTGCGGCTTGGCCGCGGGTGGGGTCTCCGACCGGGCTGGTGCCGGAGCTGCTGTCGCGCTGCTCGGCGCCCCGCTGTCGGCGGGCGGTTCGACCGCCGGGCCGCGCTGAGGTTGCCCTGCCGTGGCGGCGCCGTTGCCTGCGTCCGTGCCTGGTGCGCCATGCGTCTTGAAGTACTCTGCCCACGTCTGGTCCACCGAACTCGGGTCTGCGGTGTATTGCTCGTACATCTCCTCGAGCAGCCAGTCGTTGGCGCCGAAGTCGGATTCCGCGGGCGCGCTGGTAGCTGATTGGTCCGGCACGATGGCCACAGTCGCCTTCTTCCTGATACGTACTATCCGCGGGGTAAATCCGCCTTGGCCTGCTCCCGGCACGCACCTCTGCAGGCTTTACCTAGGCTACCCAGGCTCGTCGATCGCTCAGCTACTGGTCGCACGACGCACCTCGTCAGCGCGACGTTTCGGCAACGATCACTCGTGGCGTGTGAGGGCGGTCCGGTCCTTCGCCGGAGCGGCCAGCATGCGCCAGGCCAGCCAGCAGGCTTCGACTGTGAAGACGACAAGGGCGAGGTTGCGGATGGCCGTGACGACGGTGGAGATGATGATCATCCTCTGGGCATGTCGGCCGAGATAGCTGTCATAGAGCAGCGGATAGACCAGCTGGGTCAGCAGGGCAAGGGCCAGAAGCTGTCCTGCCATTCGGTTGATCGCCGGCTGTTCCTCGGGTGTCGCTTGGGGCCGAAGCAGCATCAACGCCGCCATCGGACCACCCAGCCAGAGCAGATACTGCGGACTCAACGTCTTGTTGGTGATCGTCATGATCGCCACTGTGGCGACGACGACAAAACCAATCGCGACCGGTGTCGATCCGTTATGCAGGAATGCGCGGATGGTCAGCAAGATGATCATTGCCAGGCCGAATAGCGTCGCAACGTTGCTGATCATGATCCAGGCGTCCACTCCCGGGCCGAAGATCTCGTACGCCTGGTACTGGGAAATGTCGACGATCCAATGCTCGGGGCGCGCAGCCCGCGCAAGCATCAAAGGCGTTGCCCAGATCGACTCGATTTGCAGGCCGCGCTCGGACTGCCAGGTCAGCGGCGAGATCAACCGCGCCCAGCCGCCGAAGATCAAGCTGATCAGCGCGAGGCCGAATCCGACGACGACAAAGGTGAGGCCGGCGGGTCGCCTGTCGGACTTGTAGGAAAGGAATGCACCGATGAGCAACGCCGGCCACAGCTTGATCGCCGCGCCCAGTCCGGTCAGTGCGCCAGTCACCCATGGCCTGCGTCGTGCCGCGAGGAGCGCGCCGCCCGCAAGCACCGCCGGCAACATGTCGAAGCGCAGATAGGACAGCGGACCGATCAGTAGTACGAAGATCAACCAGAAGTCGATCGCGCTGTCATGCCGCCGGCCGCTTGATCGCCACAGCGCATAGCTGAACACGGCGTCTAGTGCGAGCATCAGGACGACGAATGCGATCAAATAGCCAACGCGGCTGCCGAAAGAGGCGCCGTAGGGGAGCGCGAGAATCCACACCACGGGAGTCGGGTATTCATACAGCGTACGGTCCAGGCCTGTCGTGAACAGCGCGTTGATCTTGCGGTGGTAATAGAAGACGTCGCCCACCACGAAGCGCTCGAAGCCGGCGAGGATGAGCAACATCAGCACACGGGTGATCAGCCAGCCGATGACGATCATTCGAGGGCCGCGGTGCGCGTCGTACCAGGCAACGAGGCGCTTCATTCACGACCCCACAGATTGAGCCCGCAGGGAAGCGCACATCGGAGTAGGGAGCCCTCTGTTGACGACAGAACGCATGCGAACCTACCAGCAACGCGCTTCTCGGCTTGGCGCCGGCACGTACCACATCGATCCCTGAACACTTGCCAGTCGGCGCTTGGCAAATTGTCGGAAGGACTGCTCGATGGTCGATCTACTACACCCCGATGAGATGCCGATCGATGAAAGGCTTGTTCAACGGCTGCTCGCCACGCAACTGCCGCAGTTCTGCCATCTGCCAATCCGGGCCGTCACAACTCAAGGCACGGACAATGTCATCTTCCGGCTGGGTGCCGAGCTGTCGGTCCGGTTACCGCGCAAGTCGGCGGTGGTCCGCGGTCTGCTGATCGAACGCGAATGGCTGCCTCGACTGGCCGCCTCACTACCACTCTCGGTACCTGTGCCTGTTGCAAGCGGCGATCCGTCGCCGGACTACCCGTTTCCGTGGATGGTCTGTACCTGGGTGACGGGCGAACCAGCCGTGCCGGACGGTTTCGGCGCCGAGGGCGCTCAACTTCTCGGCGACTTCGTCAGTGTGTTGCAGTCCCTCGACACCGACCACGGTCCAGTCATCGAGCCGGGGCAACGAGCCGGGCCGGTGGGGCCTTACGACGGCGTGGCCCGGGCTGCCCTCAAGGCCGCGCTGGGCCTCGTCGCCGCAGGCCGGATCGAACCAACGCTGATTGATGAAAATGCGGCTATCGACGTGTGGGAGGCGGCTGTCGAAGCACCGGCGTGGCCGGGGCCTGACGTCTGGGTGCACCGTGATCTGATGGGCGCCAATCTCCTCGCGATGAATGGAAGACTGACCGGCGTCATCGACTTCGGCGGGCTGGCTGTCGGTGACCCTGCCGGCAATGTGATGGGTGCCTTCCACGTCGTCCAAGCCGAGCACCGCCCCACGTTTCGGGCGATCGTGGCTGCCGACGACGCGACCTGGGCTCGGGCTCGCGGCTGGGCCCTGACGCAAGGTCTGGAGGCACTGCCCTACTACCTGGACACTCACCCCGGCATGGTTGCGATGGCGCGCCATGTCATCAGCTCCGCATTGGCAGGTTAACCAAGGACTTCTCGCCTGTGACACGCGGAAAGGACTTACGCTTGAGCAATGCCATTGATGGCTGACCTAGCCGAACTGGCGGAGTGGGTAGAAGGACTGCGCGGAGCGGCACATGAGGCGCGCGCCGCGGGCAACATCACGCTGGCCCAAGCGTTGGAAAGCACCCGCTTCGAGGTGTATCAGGCTTACCTCGACGAAGAGCTACACCCACAGCAGAGCCAGCCAGTTCACGGCCCGACCTAGTCTCGGGTGGCTACGGTTCGCACCTCGGTGCTGGAGCTGTCCTACACCGACCTCGGACGTCCAAACGCGGCGCCGGTGATCCTCGTGCACGGCTGGCCGGATGCCGCTCGCGGCTGGTCGGCGGTCACTGCGCGACTGACTGCGAGCGGGTACCGGGTGATCGTGCCCGAGCTGCGCGGCACCGGTTCGACGCAGTTCCTGCTTCCGGAAACGGTGCGGGACGGCACGGCGCCGGCCTTGAGCCAGGACGTAATCGATCTCGCCGACGCGCTCGGTCTGAGCCGGTTCGCGTTGGTCGGTCATGACTGGGG
>Ga0307295_10000187_pt1 | contig 12891 bp, 10 predicted proteins | sample ER_DNA_152_FD_194481 | JGI IMG/M metagenome (GOLD analysis project Ga0307295, IMG submission 194481) | Bulk soil microbial communities from the East River watershed near Crested Butte, Colorado, United States - ER_DNA_152 | ecosystem: Environmental > Terrestrial > Soil > Floodplain | place...
CACCAGTGCGCGCAGCGTAGATCTGGGGCGATAAGTCACCCGTAGCTCGGGCGAAAACCAGATCCTGTGGCCGCTGGTCCGCAAGCGGTAATTCAGCTCCCAGTCCTGGGCGCGATGCATGCTCTCGTCAAAGCCGCCCACAGCGATGAGGGCGTCCTTGCGGAAGACGCCGAGGAACACCGTCTCTGCCTCAGCTGCCGATGATTCGGCAAGATGGAACGCCGAACCGCCCAGTCCTAATCGTGTGGTGTACGCCGTGGCTACAGCTTCTTCGAACGGCGTGGTTCCCTGTGCGTCCATGACGCCGCCGACGTTGGCGGCACCGGTCTCGTCGAGCAGTTCGACGGCCCTTCTGATATAGCCGTCGGTGAGTTCACCGTGTCCATCGACGCGGACGATGATCTCGTGTTGCGACGCGGCAATGCCGAGATTCAGGGCGGCCGGCGTACGCGCGGCTGGATTGTCGACCACGCGGATCCGCGGGTCCACCGCCGAAAGCGCAGCAGCAATCTCGGGCGTTCGGTCACTGCTGGGCCCCACTGCAATGATCACCTCGAGCTCGCCGGGGTAGTCCTGGTCGAGCACCCTGCGGATCGCAGCCTCGAGGTGACGTTCCTCGTTCAGCACTGGCATCACAACCGAGACACCTGGCCAGGCTGTGCCGACTCGATCCCCCGCGGACTTCACCCGCCCATCCTGTCATCAGCTGCGAGCGTCGGAAATCGCGCGCCGCCGCACGGAGGAGGAGCGAGCGGAGGCGTTCTTTCCTCTGCGAGCGACGACGACGGCGGCGGATTCCAAGCGCGATGCGCGAGCAGCTCAAAATTGCGATCAGGCTGAACAGACTTTTCCTAGATCGTCGGTCTGCGCATCCCTGGACGGCGACGCCGTGGGTTTGGGCTTGGCTGTCGCACTCGTTGTGCTGGCCGGTGTTGGTTCGGCCACTGGACGGTCGATGGCCTCGGAGGTCTCAATCCTCTTCTCGACGGTTTGGCGCACCAGGGTGAAGTCCGGCGAGTTCGGATTGATCAGTGGCGGCATCATGGCCACGCTCGAAAGCGGCAGCCGCTTGGCTTTGAGCGCCAGATCCATCATGGGCCCGATCTCTGAGGTCGGGATGTCGGTGGCGACCACCTCTTGGCTGGCTGCCGCGATCTTGTTGAAGTTCGTCAGCACGGTGATCGGGTCGAACTGGTTGAGCATCGCGTTCATGACGCACTTCTGCCGCACCATCCGGTCGTAGTCGGAAGAGTCCGAGCGCGAGCGAGCGAACCACAGCGCCTCGTAACCGTTCAGGTGCCGGTTCTTTCCCGCCTCGACGTAGCCGTGGATCTTGGTGCTGCCACCGCCGATCGGAACCCGGCGGTAGACGTCCATGTTGATGCCGCCGACCGAGTCCACCAGTGACTCAAACCCCTTGAGGTCGATCAACACCCAGTAGTTGATCGTGAGCCCGGTCACCCCTTCGATAGCCTCCTTGGTGGCTTGAGTGCCCGGATTCTGCACGCCGGGATAGAGATCACGATGTTCGGACGCGTAGGTGTAGATCGCGTTCAGCATGCAGGAGCCATCGGAGCAGCGGAACCCGTGAGGGAACCGAGCATGCAGTGGCGAGTAGCTGGGAAATGGGGCCGCTTGCATATTGCGCGGCAGGCTGATCAGCACAGTCCTGCCGCTGTCGGCATCAACGCTCGCCACGGTCATGCTGTCGGGCCGCAGTCCGACACGATCCCGGCCCGCGTCACCGCCAAGTAGCAGGACGTTGTAGCGCCCATGTTTCGCGACCTGGTCACCCCCGCCGCCGAAGACAGTCGTCGTCAAGTCATGCTGCGCAGAGACCATCGAACCCACAGCGATGAAGCCGCCGAAGATGGTGAGCGCGACGGCCAGGCTGAGCACTGAGAAGCCGAGCCGGCCCCAACGCTGGAGTTCCCAAGGGTGCGCGAGCCGCCACGCGTCGACAATGAGCGCAACCCAGCCGAGACCCAGCGCGATGATCACGATCTGGATCGCCATCAGCGTTGGACCGTGCGTGATGACGGCCAGCGCAGCCTGAGGCAGGATCAGCGCCAGCAAAGCAGCGAACATCGCGAGGCACCACAGGGTTGCCCAGACTCGAAGCGCCACACGACCGAGGCGAGGGTTGCCGGCCGCAAGTTGAGCGGACCCCGGCAACACCAGTGTCATCGCCAGAAAGGTCAGACCTCTGCGTCGTTTGATGCGATCGCTTCGCTCCAAACACGTGTGAATCGAAGCTGGAGTGCGCGGTGCAGCATCCGCGGTGCGAACAGACACCTGGAAGCCTTTCGGTCTGCTGTTGGGGAAGGTAAAACGTGGGGAAGATCCCTGCCAGTATCTGCGGTGCCTGCGGCATCGATGCTGATGCCACGCCGACGAGCTCGAAGTCACACCCGCGTCCCCAGGTACCTTTGCTGATATGTCTCCGGGGCGCGACGAGGATCTCGACTGGCTATACGGGCGTGACCGTCAGCAGGTGGTGCCCGAACGGACCCGAGTGATGCCGAATCCATCCGGGACTGCCGCACCAGACGCGCGGCCCGGCCCGGCACCGTACCCGGCGGGCCCTACCGGCTACGGGTCCGCGCCGCCTCGCCCAGGATCACCGCCGCCCGGCCCGCCGCGCGGACCTGGTGGACCAGGCAGGCCAGCGGCGCCCCAACCTGCAAGGCCCGCGAAGCAACGACATCCGGTTCGGAAGTTCTTCCGGGTGTTGTTGATCTTGCTTCTCTTGTTCGTCCTGTGGCTGGTCGGCGTACCTGCATACGCGTGGACGCAGATTGCCCGCGTCGACGCCGCGCCATCCGGTCAGCGGCCCGCTGATCAACCGGGCAAGACCTTCCTGCTCGTGGGTTCGGACTCCCGCGCTGGGCTGAGCAAGGCCGAGCAGAGACGGCTAGGGACAGGTAGCACAGGCGGCCAGCGTACGGACACGATCATGCTGGTCTACGTCCCGCCAGGCGGTAAGTCGGCGTTGATCTCCATCCCCCGTGACTCGTACGTGGACATTCCGAGGCATAGCAAGAACAAGATCAACGCCGCGTACGCGTTCGGTGGCCCTGAGCTGCTGGTGCAGACGGTCGAACAGAACACCGGGCTTCATCTCGACGGCTATATGGAGATCGGGTTTGGCGGCTTCGTCAACATCATCGACGCGCTTGACGGAATCCGGATGTGCCTGCCGAATGCGATCAAGGACCAGGACAGCCACCTCGACCTGCGGAAGGGTTGCCAGACGCTCAGCGGCACCGAAGCCCTCGGCTATGTACGGATGCGTAAGGCGGATCCCCGTGGTGATCTTGGACGGGTGGAGCGGCAGCGAGAGATGCTGGCGGCAGTGGCCAAGAAGGCCGCATCCCCGGCAACCGTGCTCAATCCAGTCCGCTACTGGAATTTCTGCATGGCTACGGCGGAGGCGATCAAGCTTGGCCGCGACACCTCGCTGCCTGAAGCGCTTTTGCTGGCCCTGGCTATGAAGCAGGTTTCTGGCGATAACGGGCTCACGCTGACCGTACCGGTGTCTACTACAGGTGCATCTACGCCGGTGGGCTCGGCCGTGTTGTGGGATCCGAACAAATCCAAGGCAATGTTTTCTGACATTGCCCGCGGAGATACCTCAGGGCTGGCTAAGTACGCCAAGTAGCACCCCATCTTTTGGGCTGCTCGCGCATCGCGCTCTGTTTCTTGCTCGTTCTGCTCGCTGCAACTTGTTGCGTCGTCATGAGCCGTTATCCCAAGTCAGCTATAGGTAAGAATGTTAGAACAAACTCTTGACAAGGCTTCAGTGAGTACGCAACGCTAGGGCCCGTCGGCACGGGCGCCGGCCCTTTGACACTGGAGGACAGCTCAATGAGTAGCCCACCACTTGCCTCTCGAGCCTCCGAGCGCACCCATCGAGTGGTCCTGCGTGTGTCACAACTCTGGCCCGCTCATTCCTGTGTACGATCGCGCAGCAAGCAGTGCGCATCTACCGCCTGGCATAAAACCTGTGACAGGCGTCCCTCGCCGGGACCACGGGATCCCGCATCACGTGTAGGCGACGATCTCGCCTCACTTATAGCCCAAATCTGCCTCACTAACTACGTTGAGCGTCGTGAGCTCCAGCTCACTGCATTCTCGCGTCCGGGCTTGGCCCGAAGACACAACGAAAGGAATCACAGATGATCCCGATTCGATCCGCAAAGGGCAGGGCCCTTGGCCGATCCCGGAAGGGCTTGACCCTGACCGCCCTCGCGGCGGCTGCATTACTCGCGCTGTCCGCCTGTAGCGGCGGCGGCGCTCCCCCGGCCCCAGAGAACCAGGGCGGCGGTGGCGGAGGTGGCGAATCTGGCTACACCTTAGCCATGATCACCCATGAGTCGCCCGGCGATACCTTCTGGGACCGGATCAGGGCCGGGGCTGAGCAGGCGGCCAAGGACACTGGGTCGACATTGAAATACTCCGCCGATCCCGACGCCACCAAGCAGGCCGTTCTTATACAGAACGCGATTGACTCCAAGGTCGATGGCATTGCGACCACGCTCGTCACCCCGGATGCCCTGATTCCCACCGTCCAGAAAGCCGTCCAAGCCGGCATTCCCGTGGACAGCTTCAACTCCGGCCTCGACTATTACAAGCAGGCGGGCGCGCTCACCCACTTTTCCTCCGATGAGCGACTCGCCGGTCAGGAAGCGGGCAAAAGGATGAAGGCGGCCGGCGCCACCAAGATCCTCTGCACCATCCAGCAGACCGGGTCGGTGGCCCTTGAGGACCGCTGCGCCGGGGTCAAGGACAGCGTCCCCAACACCGAGAACCTGCAGGTGAACGGCCAGGACGACTCGGCCGTCACTTCGGCAATCCAGGCCAAGCTGACTCAGGACAAGGACATCAACTGGGTGATCACCCTCGGCGCACCGCAGGCCATGGACACCCTGAAGGCCTTCGAGGGTTCCGGTAGTTCGGCGAAGGTAGGCACCTTCGACACCCGCCCGGACGCGGCGCAGGCTGTCAAGGACGGCAAGATCCAGTTTTACATCGACCAGCAGCCCTACCTGCAGGGCTACATGGCCGTCACACAGCTCTATCTCTTTAAGAAGAACGGCAATATCCTCGGTGGTGGCAAGCCGGTTCTGACCGGCCCGACCTTCGTCGACAGCAGCAACATCGACACCATCCTGCCGTTCGTCCAGAACAACACCCGATAGCCGAAAGCCTCCAAGAGTGGTCGGGCGAGTGCTTCGCCCGACCACCGCGAAGACAACTCACCGGAGCTGCAACATGAGTACACCTGTCAAGACCGCACCGCCTACGCCCGCCGAGGCCTCTAACCGCGTCCAAGTCACCTGGACGACCCGACTGCTCGGCCGACCCGAGATAGGAGCCTTGGTCGCGGCCATCGTCATCTTCATCTTCTTCCTGATCGTCGCACCGGCATTCCGCACACCGGCCGCGTTCTTCACCGTCCTCTACCAGTCCTCGACCATCGGCATCGTGGCTGTCGGTGTCGGCATGCTGATGATCGGCGGCGAGTTCGACCTGTCCGCCGGCGTGCTCGTCACCTCAGCCGGCCTGATCAACGGCATGCTGTGCTATCAGCTCGGGCTGAACCTGTGGGTCGGCGTGATCATCTCGCTGCTCTTCTGCCTGGGCGTCGGCTTCACCAACGGCTATCTGGTGATGCGCACCGGCATTCCCAGCTTCCTGATCACGCTGGGCATGTTCTTCGTGCTGCAGGGCGCCAACCTCGGTGTAACCAAAGTCGTCACCGGATCCGTCTCGAGCCCCAACATCAACCAGATGGACGGCTTCCAGTCGCTGAACTTCATCTTCGCCCACGAGTTCAAGATCGGCTCCGTCACGCTGTCGATCACCGTCATCTGGTGGTTGCTGTTCGTCGTTTTGTCGGCCTGGATCTTGCAGCGGACCAAGATCGGCAACTGGATCTTTGCGGTCGGCGGCAACGCCGCCAGCGCCCGCGCCGTCGGCGTGCCGGTGACGCGAGTAAAGATCGGCCTGTTCATGACGGTGTCCTTCCTCTGCTGGTTCACCGGCATGCATTACCTGTATCGGTTCGTCACGCTGCAGGCAGGCAACGGCGTGGGCAACGAGTTCCTCTACATCATCGCGGCAGTGGTGGGCGGGACGCTGCTGACCGGCGGCTACGGCAATGCGTGGGGCGTGGCCATCGGCGCGTTCATCTTCGGCATGACCAGCCTCTGCATCGTCTACGCAGGCTGGGACCCGAACTGGTTCAAGGCCTTCCTCGGTGTCATGCTGCTGCTCGCTGTGATGGTCAACCTGTACGTGAAGAGACTCTCGACTCTAAGAAAGGTGGGTTGACATGACCGACACCCTGCAAGAGCATGCCGATCCAACACTCCACAAGGGTGAGCCTCTGGTCGAAATGATCGATGTTGGCAAGACCTACGGAGCGATCCGAGCCCTCGAGGGAATCAACATGGTCGTCAACGCGGGCGAGGTGACGTGTGTGCTTGGCGACAATGGAGCGGGCAAGTCAACATTGATCAAGATTATTTCTGGCTTGCATCCCCACAATGAGGGACACGTGAAAGTCGATGGCGAAGAGGTTCACTTCAGAACTCCCCGTGAATCTCTCGCTCACGGCATAGCTACGGTGTATCAGGACCTTGCCGTGGTCAGCCTGATGGAGGTGTGGCGTAACTTCTTCCTCGGCTCGGAGATGACTGGGAGCAAGCTCCCGCTATCCGGAATGAAGATCAAGGACATGAGGCGCATCGCCGACGAGGAGCTGCGCAAGATGGGCATCGTCGTCAAAGACATCGATCAACCCATTGGAACCTTATCCGGCGGCCAGCGGCAGTGCGTCGCAATTGCCCGCGCGGTGTACTTCGGCGCTCGGGTTTTGATCTTGGACGAGCCAACTGCGGCACTTGGCGTCAAGCAGTCCGGAGTGGTGCTCAAGTACACCGCGGCTGCCCGCGATGCCGGACTGGGCGTGGTGTTCATCACCCACAACCCACACCATGCGTACCTGGTAGGCAACCACTTCATTATCTTGAAGCTGGGCCAGGCGGTGCTGGACAAGAAGAGATCCGAGGTCAACCTTGACGAGCTCACCCGACAGATGGCGGGTGGCGATGAGCTCACCGAGCTAGCGCATGAGCTAGAAGGCACTCGAGGGTGATCCGCTTCGCCCTTTTCGGTTGCGGACGGATTGGGCGCGTACACGCCGACTCGATCGATGTCCATCCCCAGGCTGAGCTGGCCTGGGTGTATGACCCGATCGAGTCGGCGGCGCAGGAAGTGGCCAAGCAGTACGGCGCCAGCACGGCTCCCTCGGTTGACGCCGCAATGGAGGACCCGAGTGTCGACGCAGTCGTGATCGCCTCGGCCACGCCAACCCACGTCGACTTGCTGACCCGCGCCGTACGCACCGGGAAGGCAGTGCTCTGCGAGAAACCGATCGACTTGGACTTGGCGCGAGTCGATCGGTGCTGGGCGGAGATTGCTGCGCTTAACCCAACGGTGATGGTTGGCTTCAACCGGCGTTTCGATCCCTCGTTTCGCGAGGTGCGCGAGCGGATCGCCAGTGGCGAAATTGGTCGTCTTGAGCAGCTGACAATCGTAAGCCGCGACCCAGCCCCAGCACCGCGCGAGTATCTCGCTGTCTCTGGCGGGTTGTTCCGCGACATGACAATCCACGACTTCGACCTCGCGCGCTTCTTCCTTGGTGGGGTCGCAGAGGTCTATGCCATGGGCTCCAACCTCGTCGCGGACTACATTGCCGAGCTCGGCGATATTGACGGGGCGGTTGTTGTGATGCGCGGAGCCGACGGCGCGCTCTGCCAGATCACCAATAGCCGCCACAGCGTTTTCGGCTATGACCAACGGCTGGAGGCTTTCGGCTCCGCCGGGATGCTGAGCGTCGGCAACCAGCATCCCACCAGCGTCCGATTGTCCAACGGCACTCAAACTGAGGCCGCTCCGGAGTACCTAAACTTCTTCCTCGACCGCTATACCCCGGCCTACCGCGCTGAGCTTGACCATCTGATCACCGCGATGGAACAGGGCGGCCAGCCCAATCCAGGTTTCGCCGATGGCCGTGAGGCGCTGGCATTGGCCGATGCTGCGCTCGAGAGCCTCCAGACGAGCCAGACGGTGCGGCTTGGGCCGCTGTGAGCCCTTTGCACTCCCTCGTCATGATCTCGGCGTGACAGACGTCAGGCTCTTTGTATCGCCCTGCTAGGAGAGGAAATTGCTAGGAGAGGAAGTCCCGATGAGCACCCACCTCCTCGAGGGCAAGATCATCCTGGTCAGCGGGGGAACTCGAGGGCTCGGCGCCGGAATCGCCCGAGAGGCTGCAGCCGATGGGGCGGCCGGAATCATGATCACGGGGCGAGACCGAGCAGCGGGTGAGGCCTTCGCCGCTGAGCTGTCCGGCAACGGAACCGACACCAGTTTCCACGCTGTTGATCTTGCCGATCCGCTTGCGGCTGCCGGAAGCGTGAGCGCCGCCGTGGCCAGCTACGGCAGGATTGACTGCGTCGTCAACTCCGCGGGCATCACCACACGTGGAACATTGCTGGACACCACCGTCGAGCTCTTCGACGCTCACATCGCCATCAACCTGCGGGCACCGTTCTTCATCATGCAGGCAGCTGTGCAGGATATGCGCCGCCGTCAGGCGCCCGGATCGATCGTCAACATCATCTCCTTCTCCGCACATGGCGGACAGCCTTACCTAGCCCCGTACGTCGCCGCGAAAGCGGGCTTGGTGGGCCTCACTCGGAATGCTGCCTACGCTCACCGCTTTGACCGCATCCGGATCAACGGACTCAACATCGGCTGGACTGAGACCGAGGGTGAGGATGCCACCCAACGCGCATTCCATGGAGCAAGCGACGACTGGGTTTCCACGGCCGCGGCCAGGTTGCCGATGGGCAAGCTCGGTCAGGTCTCTGAGATCGCCGAGTTCGTGGTGTTCCTTCTCTCAGACCGGAGCGGCGTGGTCACCGGATCGGTGATCGACTGGGACCAGAACGTGCTCGGCTGTCACGACTGAGGTGTCTGCGACGACAGACCCCTGCCGAATGTGTCTTATTGACAGGACAAAGTTTGATTAGATACGTTACCCGGAGGGCGCGGCTCAGTGCGTTCCAAACCCCGGGGTGAGTCCTACTCAAAGGAGAGGTCCATGACGATCGGAGTCGCAGTAATCGGAGCGGGCATGGCGGGCCGGGCGCACGCGGCCGCTTACCGAGTCGCGCCGACGCTTTATGAGTCCACATTGCCGGACCTGCGGTTCGTCTCCATCGGCGACGTGAGTCCTGAGCTTGGCTCACTTGCGGCGCGGCGGTTCGGGTACGAGCGCAACGACACTTCCTGGCAGGCGATCGCGGAGAACCCCGACATCAATGTCGTCAGCGTAGTTGTGGCCAACACCCTGCACCGCGAGATCGTCGAGGGACTGGTCGCCGCGGGCAAACACGTCCTCTGCGAGAAGCCGCTGAGCGACAACCTGGAGGATGCCCGCGCCATGGCGGACATCGCCCGCAGCGCCGACACAGTGGTCAGCATCGGCTTCACCCTGCGCCGGGCGCCTGGCGTTGCAGCCGTCCGCGAGCTCATCAGCTCTGGCGCGCTGGGTCGCGTCCTGCACCTCGACGGCCGGTACTGGTGCGACTACGCAAGCGACCCTCAAGGACCGATCAGCTGGCGATACAAGGGCGCTCTGGGCTCCGGCGCACTCGCCGACATCGGCAGTCATGTCGCGTACCTCGTCGAGTTCCTCGGCGGTGAGGTGCAGGAGGTGAGCGGCGGCCGATTCGCGACTGCGATCACGGAGCGACCGGTGCCACTGGGGGTCGTCGTCGGCCACGCGCATGTCGCGGTGAGCGACACCAAGGAGCCGGTGGAGAACGACGATTACGCCAGCTTTAGCGCACGGCTCGAGGAAGGCGTCGGTGTCGTGCAGGTCTCTCGCGTCGCCGCCGGCCACCCGAATGGCCTCGCGCTCGAGGTGTTCGGTGAAAAGGGCGCGGCGAAATGGGAGCAGGAGCGTCCAGCTGAGTTTCAGCTCATGCTCAACGAGGGGGCCGCTGGCACCCGCGGTTTCCGTCGCGTGATCGTCGGCCCGGACCAGCCATACTTCGCCGGCGGCCTGCCGATGGATGCGCCAGGCGTAGGTCTTGGGCATAACGAGTGCTTCTACTTCCAGGCGCGCGCCTTTCTGGAGGAGGTCGCTGGCATCGACGAGGCCGACTCGTTGCCCCGCAACGCCTCGTTCGATGAGGGCGTACACAACATGGAGATTCTCGCGGCGGTCGCGGAGTCCGCCGCCAGCGACGGCGCAGCGGTCAAGGTAGCGCCACCGCGAGCAGCGGTCGCGCGATGAAGTTCGGGGTTTACAACGCGATCCTGCACGACCGCTCGCTGCCGGAGGCGATCGAGGTGATCGCCAAGCTCGGCCTCACTGGCATCGAGCTCAACTCGGGTGGTTTCCTGCCGCCCGTGCACATTCCCACTTTCGACGACATCCTCTCTTCCGACGCTGCGCGAGACGACTTCCTCGGACTCTTCGAGGGCACCGGCGTGGAGATCGCGGGCCTGAACTGCAACGGCAACCCGCTGCACCCCGATCCCGTGATCGGTTCAAAGCACGCCGAAGACGTACGGCGCAGCATCCGGCTCGCGAATCGTTTGGGCCAGCACCGCGTCGTGACCATGTCGGGACTGCCTGCGGGAGAACCGGGCGGCCGGCGGCCGAACTGGATCGTGAACGCATGGAACTCGGCCGCGCTCGACGTGCTCGACTACCAGTGGGGTGTCGCCGAGGAGTTCTGGCGCGAGATCGACCGCGAGGCGGCCGACCTCGACGTCAAAGTCGCGCTCGAGCTGCACCCGCAGAACCTGGTGTTCAACCCGGCCGGTATCCGTGAGCTCGTGGAGCGCACCGGCGCTTCCAACATCGGCGTCGAGCTCGACGCCTCGCACCTGTTCTGGCAGTGGATGGATCCGGTGGCCGTGGTCCAGGACCTCGGCCCGCTGGTGTTCCATGCCGCCGCCAAGGACGTACGTATCAATTCCGCCGCCGCTGTTTACGGTGTGCTCGACAATCGGTTCCGCCGGCTGGGTCGGGATGAGCCACGCACGAATCTCGGCGGCGACGAGTGGGCCAACGAGTGGCCGAAGGAGGCTGCCTGGGAGTTCGTCGCACTCGGCCGCGGCCACGACGCCGTCTACTGGTCGACCTGGCTCTCCGCCTTGCACGTGGTCGACCCCGACATGCTCGTCAACATCGAACACGAGGATGTTTCGCTCGGCCGCATAGAAGGCCTCGAGATTGCCTCCGCGGTGCTGCTCGATGCCGCCCTGCGGGCCGGTCTGTCCGGGTCTGGGATGTCCTAGCGAGGATGGCTCGGCGATCTCTCCGATTCCCCACTCCGCATCAATTACTTGGGCCCCGCCTCACCTGCAGACGACGCCAAGATCGAGTAATTGGTGCGAAGTGCCATTCGGCGTCGATACGGCGGGGGTGCCACGGTGAACGCTGTTCAGAAGCGTTGTGACCGGGAGCTTGATCAAATGCAGGGTCTGCGCTACGCCGCGAAGACCTTGATGAAACAGCCAGACGCTGACTGGGCACGACGAACGCAGAGGTTGATCATCATGCTGATTCCATTGGGTTGCCGAGTGCGGCCAATGGCGCCGCGGTAACGGTCCCCGCTGATGGCCCCGCTCAAGATCGGCATTCTCGGCGCCGCACGCATTGCTGATGACGGGATCGTCGAGCCTTCAAGAGTGCTCGGCCACAGGCTGGTCGCCGTGGCCGCCCGCGACCGATCCCGAGCCGAGGCCTTCGCGGCCCAACGTGGCGTCGAAAGGGTGCACCAGACCTACGCCGAGGTCATTGACGATCCAGAGGTCGAGGTCGTCTACAACGCGCTCGTCAACTCACTGCACGCCAAGTGGAACCAGTACGCATTGAATGCCGGAAAGCATGTGCTTAGCGAAAAGCCCTTCGCCAGCAACGCGGCCGAAGCGTTGATGGTACGCGATGTCGCTCGGACTGCATCAGGTCATATCGTGGAAGGCTTCCACTACTTGCATCATCCAGTGAATCTGCGGCTCCGTGAGCTCGTCACCTCCGGCGAGCTGGGTGACGTCCAGCAGGTCGACATCGAGCTGAGCATCCCCGGCCCGCCAGATAGCGATCCTCGATGGTCGCTGGAGCTGGCCGGTGGAGCGACGATGGATCTTGGCTGCTACGTGCTCAACGCCGCCCGTCAGGTCGGTCGTTGGCTTGATCAAGCACCATCAGTGGTTAGTGCCGAAACGACCCTCAAGAAGCCCGACGTCGATGCTGCCATGTGGGTCGAGCTGGCCTATCCAGGCGGTATCCGGGGCCGGCTGCATTGGGACATGAACGCGCAGGGTCGGCAGATGGTCTGGACCGTCATCGGGACAGCCGCCACGGCAGTCGTCCCAGCGTTCGCGGTCCCGCACCTGGACAACCGGATCGTCATCACTCGAGACGGCAGCACCGAGGAGCAGACTCTTGGCGCCCAGACGTCCTACACCTACCAGCTCGCCGCCCTTGCGGACACGCTGCAGACTGGCGCAGAGTTCCTGATCGATGTCGACGACTCGGTTGCCAATGCTGAGCTGATCGACGAGGTGTATCGAAGGGCCGGGCTCTCAGCTCGCGGCTAGGACGCGCCGGGTTTTGCGCCGCGCACGGCTATTCCGGCAGGCGACCCGCGGCCGACGAGCTGCTCACCCGGCTCCGGGCAGCGCCAGCCGGTACCAGACCCACCACCCCGAATTTTCGTCGATAGGAGCCGGGATGGAGACGGGTCGTGCGTTGGAACAGGCGCCGGAAGAACGCCGTGTTCTCGTAGCCAACGACGAACC
>Ga0307295_10000190_pt1 | contig 12839 bp, 10 predicted proteins | sample ER_DNA_152_FD_194481 | JGI IMG/M metagenome (GOLD analysis project Ga0307295, IMG submission 194481) | Bulk soil microbial communities from the East River watershed near Crested Butte, Colorado, United States - ER_DNA_152 | ecosystem: Environmental > Terrestrial > Soil > Floodplain | place...
ATCACGGTCCAGTTCCGTAGTTTCGGTCGCAAGTCTCGGTTCGCAGGCCCCGCCGTAACGGTGAAGTGCTTCGAGGACAACGCCTTGGTCAAGTCGACATTGCTCGAGGAGCCGGACCCGAGCGGCAAGGTGCTGGTTGTCGACGGCGGTGGATCGTTGCGCTCGGCACTCGTGGGCGACCTCATCGCCGGGATCGCCGTGCAGCGTGGCTGGGCCGGACTGGTTATCTCCGGCGCGGTTCGGGACAGCGTCGCTCTCGACCTGCTCGACCTGGGAATCAAGGCCTTGGGAACCAACCCCCAAAAGAGCAGTAAGACAGGCGTCGGTGTCGTCAACGGTCCGGTCGAGATCGGCGGCGTGTGGATCACGCCCGGACAGACCGTGCACTCTGACGAGGACGGCATCGTTGTCGTGCGTGGGTTCCGGTGATCAACTTTGCGACCAAGTTCGTCGGGTGGACGTCCACTGTCCTGGTGCAGAGCTTCAGCCACTAGACCATGATCGAGAGGGCCGCACATGACCCGCCTCGTCATGTTCGCCTACCAAATGCGGGTACGTGCCACGCCCGATGCGAGCGCGGTGATCGGCCCGGCTGGGTAGGAGTCTTGCCTGGTCTTCTCGATGCCGATCAGGTCGGTGGCCACGACTGCCGGGCTGCCGTCGCGTTCCTCGAATTCGGCATCGACGAACCGGACGCGTTCAAGATCGGATCCGGTGATGATGCCGAGGCGGACCTTGTCGAATTCGGCCGGCAGGCTGGACTCCAGGTAGACCTCGGCGCCTTCGTCGACGATCGTCGCGACCACATCGGTGCCGGTGAGAACGGTTGCCCCCTTCTCGGCCTCGAACGGCATAGCTCCACCGGCGTAAACGTTGTCGCGAATATGGACCGGTTGCTTCACGCCCAGAAATCGTTGGTGGTCGCCACGAGTGGGGTCACCTACCAGGGCGAGATAGTCCTCCATCGATGCCGGGTGTCCGTTGTAGCCGACGGTGCCGTGCTCGGCTCCCTCGACCCGGTTCGGGAAACTACCTGATCGTGCCGACGCTCCGTAGGCCTGGGTGGCGTCGCCGCCCAGAAAGATGTTGCCGATGTGGCGGTCGTCGCCGCCATGGATGGCGGCGTAGCCGGCTATTTGGGTGCTATGCGGTACGTGGTAGGGAGTGGGTCGCTCGAGGACGGGTTCGAGGGAGACTGTCCCGCAAACAAGGTTGTTGACGAACGCGCCGCCTTGGCTGAATATCTCCAGCGAGGCCGCGGACGCGAGGATGTTGTGCTCGACCAGATATGGTCCGTGACTCACCTCGACAAAGAGGTCGCGCTTGTTGTGGTAGAAGAGGTTCCGCGACACCCGGGTACCTTGCGTCTGCCAGTCCAGCCAGATTCCTAGTGAGCAGTCGTGGATGCGGTTGTGGCGGATCACCACGTCGATGGCGGCGTGGAGCTTGATGCCAGCGATCTCGTATCCGTAGAACTCCCGTTTGAGGGCGATGTTGTAGATGTGGTTGTCCTCGATCGTGGAGAACACACAGCCGAGGTGGCCGACGATGCCGTTCTGGCCGCAGTCGTAGATGGTGTTGCGGCGCACGATGTGGGATCCGACGTGCTCACGGTCCCAACCGATCTGCCGGGCGGCGAACACCGACTCGAGCTGGTATTGGTAGCCCGGCTTGTCAAGTCGCAGCGTCGCGTAGTTGTGGCCCGTGGAAATCTCCTTGCCGATCGAGACGGCCGAGCACTTCGCGTCGTGGATGACGTTGTCCTCGATGATCCAGCCCTTGGCCCAGTTCGGCCCGATCAGGCCGGGCTGGTCGGCCGTCGGCGGTGCCCAGGGACTCGCGGCCTGAGCGAGTTCAAACCCCCGAACGGTGATGTAGTTGAGGTGGTGCTCGACCGGGTAAAACACGGAGCGCCGTACGTTGATCTCGACGAGCTCCTCGTTCGGGTTCGCGCCATGGAAGTTGGCCCAGATGGTGGTCTGCTCATCACCGACTTCGGCGTACCAGACAAGTCGCGTCTGCTCGGGATCGCGGATCCTGTCGACTGTTCCGGTCCAGTCGTCTATCACCTCGGTGCGCAGCGGCGGATCCGACACCTCCGGAAGGGCCATGACCTCGTAGAAGCTGGTTCCGTTGAGGTAGACATCGCCCAGGTGCTTCTTCGGCGTGGACTTGTCGGGGTAGACGATCCAGTCGCCGGCGATCTCTTCGGCGAAAGGGTTGAAGGAGCCAAAAAGGGTGTTCGGCACGGCGACCATCCAGACGTTACCGCTCACCCGATCCCATCCCGTGACCTGTTCCGAGCCCTTGATCACGACGTGCTCGCCGGGAGCCGCGGTGTAGGTGATGCGCCGCAGCTCGCTGAGCCCGCCGCGGCGGGGCTGGACCCATTCGCGGTACTCCCCGCTGTGAACGACGACGGTATCCCCGGGCTTGGCGAGGTCCGCAGCCCGATTGATAGTCCGGAGCGGACGGTCCTCGGAGCCGTCGGCATCGTCGGATCCGGTTGTCGCGACATGGAACTCGAATGGCATTTTGTTTGTCGACCTTTCGCGCGTCTGTGAAGTTGCGGAGGGCTTCAGCCAAGCTAGAGCGGTGGGACTGGGGTCGCCGCACAGCGTGGCGGGGCCGATTTCCCGCCCAGCCGACCTGCGGTCATTTCACCTTTGTGAGATAGACACACTGGCGTTCAGCGAACGCCGAGGAGATGTTCAATAGCCAGCCGTTGGATGCGGGCGAAGCCGTAGCCCTGCTTCCTGGGGGTGTCGAGATCGTAGTCTTCGAACGCACTGCGGTCACTTAGCAGCTTCTCGTAGGTCTCCCCGTCGTTGAGTGTTGGCTGGCTCAGCTCGCCGACGCGGCCGGCCTCCAGCGCCTCCTGTACCTCGGGGTCGGCGCGGAATGACCGTGCCCGGTCGCGCAGCGTCAAATAGAGTTCCATATTGGCAAGCGCAGACTCCCAAACACCATCAATGTTCTCGGTACGCAGCGGCTTGTAATCAAAGTGCCGAGGCCCCTCGTATGTCGGGCCGCCGCCAGGTGCCCCATTCTCCAGAAGATCGACGGTCGAGAAGGCCTGCAGCAGATCGCCATAGCCGAAGACCAGATCCTGGTCATAGCGGGGGCCCTTCTGCCCGTTGAGGTCGATGTGGAATAGCTTCCCTGCCCATAACGCCTGCGCGATTCCGTGCGTGTAATTCAGCGAGGCCATTTGCTCATGCCCTGTCTCGGGGTTGATGCCCACCATCTCGGCGTGCTCCAGCTCATTGATGAACGCCAGCGCATGCCCGATCGAGGGCAACAAAATGTCGCCGCGCGGCTCGTTTGGCTTGGGCTCAATCGCGAACCGCATTCCATACCCACGGTCGATCGAGTACTGGGCGAGCGTGTCCATCGCCTCGCGGTACCGGTCAAGGGCGGCCCGGACGTCCTTGGCGAAGTCGACCTCGGAGCCTTCCCGACCGCCCCAGAAGACATAGATCTGTGCGCCCAGTTCGGCGGCCAGATCCATGTTGCGCATCACCTTGCGGATTGCGTACCGCCGCACGCCCCGGTCGTTGCTGGTGAAGCCGCCGTCTTTGAACACCGGGTCATGAAACAGATTGGTGGTCACCATCGGCACCACCATCCCGGTCTCATCGAGCGCTGCCCGGAACTCGTTGATGATCCGCTGCCGCTCCGAGCTGCTGCTGCCCGGCGGGACTAGGTCGTCGTCGTGGAAGGTGAGCCCGTACGCCCCAAGCTCGGCGAGCTTGTTGACCGCCTCAACGGCAGCCAGCACCGGCCGGGTCGCCTCTCCAAACAGATCCCGTGCCTGCCACCCGACGGTCCATAAACCAAAGCTGAATTTATCCTCTTTAGTGGGCTGCGGTGCCATAAGTCTCCTCCTAGTTGGTTAGGCGTAGTTGACGACGACTGGGGTGTCCATTACCCTCTCGCCGCGAATCGTACGGGTCACGCCGGTGAGCTGGATCGCGAGGGCCCGCGAACGTGGCGCCCGGTTCGGAGGTGGTCATTGCGATCCTTCAGTGATCAAGTGTGTGAGGTTGTGACCGGCTCTAGCGCGAGGGCCGCGGGCGGCGCTGGGGCTACTTACCAAATCCCGCTGTTAGGCCACGCAGTAGTTGGCGACGGCCGAGGATGTAGAGAATCAAGATCGGCAAAGTGGACAGCACCACAGCGGCCAGGACAGCCGGGATGTTCACTTGGTATTCGCCTTGAAAGGCCCACAGCGCCAGCGGCATGACGCGCTTCTCAGGGCTCTGGGTCAAGATCAGGGCGAACAGGAATCCGTTCCACACGTTCAGGCCGTTATAGATGCCGACCGTCACGATAGCCGGCCGAGTCAGCGGAAACGCCAACTTCCACGCCATCTGCCAGTCGGTGCAACCGTCCAGTCGCATCGACTCGAAGAGCTCGCGTGGTACGTCTCGGATGAAGTTGCTCAAGATCAACACCGAGAGCGGGATCCCGAAAGCGATCGATGGCAAGATCAGCGCGCCCAGTGTGTCGTACATGTGGATCTTGGTGATGATCAAGTAGATGGGGATGATCGTGGCCTGAAGCGGGATGGCGAGGCCGAGCAGGAACAAGGTACGGCTGAAACGCAGCAGCCGGCTGTCGCCGCGGACGATGGCATACGACGCCAGGAAGCTGAACAGCACGAGCGGGATCACCGCGCCGACGGTGACGATGACCGAGTTGAAGAAATAGCGGATGATCCCGGCCTCAACCACCTGCTGGTAGGCCGTCAACGTCGGTGGATTGGGTAAGCCAAGCGGATTCTGCGTGAAGTAGGCGCCCTGATCTTTGAACGTAGTGATCACCACGTAATAGACCGGGATGATGATGATCGCCAGCCACACCCAGCTGAAAAAGCCGCCCAGATAGTTGCGGCGACCCTTCACCCGTCGTCGACGGGTGGAGGAAACCTTCGGCGACGCAGCGACCGGAGTGGCAACGGTGGTAGTCATCTCACATCCCCTCCATCTGGCTAGCCCTCAGGTCCCGACCGGCCATGCGCTGGATGACGACCGTTAATACGAGCCCGACGACGACCAAGATCACACCGATCACGCTCGCCGCACCCATCTGGTTCGCCTGGAAACCTCGGATGTACATGTCTAGGGCGAGGATGCGGGTGGCGTCGCCAGGGCCGCCCTGGGTAAGGACCCAGATCAGGTCGAAGTAGACCAGCGACCCAACAAGCATCAGCGTCGAGGAGGTAATGATCGTGTACTTCAGCTGCGGAAGGGTGATGGAGAAGAACTGTCGAACCCGCCCTGCCCCGTCGATCTGAGCTGCCTCATACATCTGTTCGGGGATCTGCCGTACGCCACCTTGGTAGAGCAGCGTATGGAAGGGAATGAACTGCCAGGCAATCACGAATATCACCGTGATGAACGCCAGCGTCGGATCACCCAGCCAGTCCTGGGCAAGAAATGGCAGATGCAGCCCGGCGCCCAGCCCGAAGTTCGGGTCCAACAAGGACTTGAACGCGATGGCGATGGCAGCCGATGACATCAGCAGCGGCAGGAAAAACAGCACAGCCAGGAATGCCCGGTAGCGCTGCTGCCCAGCAATGAAGGTACCCAGCAGCAGGCTGATCGGTGTCTGCACCAGCCACGTAATGATCATGACCGCAAACGTCAGATAAAGCGCGTGCCAGGTGCCCGGATCGGTCATCACCTGGACCCAGCTCTGCCCGCCGACGAACTTGATGGCACTGATCCCGTCCCAGTCAGTGAACGAAAGCACCAGGACGCCGATCAGCGGAATAAAGGCGAATGCCAGGAACATCAGCAGCGCCGGAAGCACCAAAATGCCAAGTCGACTCTTCGCCCCGCCCGCGGGCGGGGCAGCCTCCAGCGCCTGAGTCTCCCCTGGCTGAACCAGAGGAGCGAGGGCAGCCATGTCACTTCCCGATCGTGGCGTTCATCGCAGTCGCGAACTGCTCGGGCGTGATCTTCAGCAAGAACAGCTGATCGATGTTGTTCAGCAACTCCGTCGCCTGGGTGGGACTCAGCGCCTGGTCCCAGGACTGCTGGAAGTTAGGAGCGTCCTTAGCCATGTTGAAAACAAACTGCAGGAACGGAGCATCCGGCGAACTGGCCAGCTTCGATTCGGCCGCCTTGACCACCGGCACGCCGCCGCTTTGGATAAACGCGTCAACGACGGCGTCGGTGAACAGCCCATCGGTGAAATAGGCCTTGGCGACCGTCTTCTCCTCATCGCTGGCCTTGGAGGAGATGGAGAAGTAGGTGGCCGGGTTGCCCACGGTGTTCTTCGGGTCTCCCTTGCCGCCCGGCACGGTAGGAAAGTTGCCGTATGCGAGTCCGCTGGACACGAACTTCGGTTGGGCCGACTTCATGCTTGCATAGACCCACGCCCCGTGGAGCATCATGGCCGCCTTGCCGGTGTACAGCACGGCTTGGTCGGCGTTCGTATCGGCCGCGATCGAGGAGAACCCCTTGATGAAGCCGTCCGCCTTCACCAGCTCCTGGATCTTCTGACAGGTGCTGATCACCGCAGGGTCGGACCATGAATCGGATTTATTGGCGTAGATCGCGTCGAAGACCTCTGGGCCGCCGATCCGGTCGAGCAGATACTCCAGCCACATCATCGACGTCCACTTCGACTGGCCGCCTAGGGAGAACGGAGCCACACCCTGGGAGTTAAAGACCTCGACCAGCTTCATCACGTCATCCCAAGTCGCCGGGGGCTGCGCACCCGCCTTGTCAAACAACGTCTTGTTGTAGTACATGACAATCGGCGCGGTTGTCGTGATCGGAACGGCGTAGATCTTTTTGTCTATCGTCGCGGCCTTCCACGTCGATGGCAGGAACTTGTCCTTGAAGGCAGCATTCTCACTGAGCCAGCTCGTAAGATCGTCCACTTGGCCGGCGTCGACGTACGACCCGAGGATGCCGCCGCCCCAGCCGAAGATCAGCGTCGGTGCCTGTCCGGCGCCAACCGCCGTACGGATCTTCGCCTTATAGGGGTCGTTCTGGAAGAAGGTGACCTTGATGGTGCCCTTGCCGAGCTTGTTGAACGCGTCCACTTCGTTCTGACGAATGTCTTGGTTGGGCTGCCCGCTCAGCGCCCACATCGTGGCGTTCCCAGCCGCACCACCACCCGCGGGTGCACTGCCGCTGGCGGCTCCTCCAGGCTGGGCAGGGCCAGACGTGCCGCAGGCGGAGAGTCCGACGGCGCCGAGGGCTGAGCCTGCCGCGAGGCCTAGGAACGTACGGCGGCTGGTGCGCGGAATTGACATCGATCCTCCCAGAAGAGACAGGCAAATGCTGTGAACGGGCTTTGCGAAAACTTTCGAGATGGTCGAAAGATCTATCTTAAAATAGAAACTGTCCCGGTGTAGTGTCAATAGCTGCGCTCGGACATTTTTGGGCGTATATATAGCAATTGGGAGCATGGCACCCGCTGGTCGGAGCCTCGCAAATTGTTTAGACCGGAGGAAAGAGTGTCGAAAGGACGGCCCACTCTTGCGGAAATCGCGGATGCCGCGGGAGTCTCGGTTGCCACGGTGTCGAAGGTCCTCAACGACCGCGCCGACGTTTCCCTGGAGACCCGCAGACGGGTGCAAAAACACCTCAGAGACTCTTATTACCGACCCGGAGGGTGGGATTCAGTCCGGCCCCGCGGGCAGGGCCGCTCCATCGAGGTTGTGGTTCCCGAGCTGCAAAACCCCTACATCATTGGCGTCTTGGCCGGTGTCACCTCGTCCGCGGCTGCCGAGGGGTTCGAGGTGGTAATCGGACGGCTGCTTAGTTCGGACGCCTCCGTGGACAATCCGCAGGCGCTGCTCAGATCCGAGCACGCTGGCGCGATCTTTGTCACTGCCGATGCATCCAGTCCGTCGCTCAAAGCGTTGGACGAGGCCGGATTTCCTGTTGTCGTTGTCGATCCGCTACGGGTCAACGACAGCAAATGCATCAGCATCGGTGCGACCAACTTCACCGGCGGCGTCACTGCCGCCGAACACCTGCTGTCCCTTGGGCACCGGCGGATCGGCCATGCCGGCGGGCCGCACTCGGTTGACTGCAGCCATGCTCGGCTGGCCGGCTATAGCTCGGCGCTGCGTAAGGCCGGGATCGAACTCGACGAGTCGCTGGTTACCCATGGCGCCTTCACCTATGACGCTGGCAGACAAGCGGCCGGGGACTTGCTCGACAGATCCGACCGGCCTACCGCGATCTTCGCCGCCAGCGACGAGATCGCCCTTGGAGTGATGGAAGAGGCACGGCGACGTGCCATTCGGATACCCCAAGACCTCAGTGTGGTGGGGTTCGACGACACCTTCCTCGCGAGCCGGTCTGCGCCACCGCTGACCACTGTTGCACAGCCGCTGCTGGAGATGGGCCGAGTCGCCACGCGGTCCCTGGCTCAAATGATCACTAACGATGTGATCGGCACCCGCCACATCGAACTGGCCACCCGGCTTGTGGTACGCGACTCCACTGCACCGCTCGACGGCTGAAGATCACGAGCCAATCTCAAACATCCGATGTCGCACTAGGCGAGCTGGGACCAGAAGTCGAGATGGTGCTCGGCGGCGTAGTCGACTCTGCTGACGGCATCTGGTGCGAGGGACTGGACGTACGGCACGGCGTCGGCGCGGTCGAAGGGTGACCAGTGCGGGAGTCCATCGCCGTTGGGATCTCCGGTGTGCGCGAAGTTCGCCCAGTAGCGCATCATCTGCGCCGACAGGCGTCGCTGCCCGGGATTGGCCGCCGCGTCGAACTTGGCGTCGTTGAACAGGTAGGGCACCTCGGCAGCGTGGAAGGCTCCCGGCGGGAAGTCCTCCGGGAACGGGAGATACATCGGGGACTGTCGGTCGGCGAACTCATAGGCGTAGGTCGGCACGCGTTCGGCGAACAGCTGGTGCTGCTCGAAGGTCGATCGTGCCCACATCCGATCGGTCAGCACGCTCGCCCAGGCCACACTTGGCGACTCGAAGGCCGACTCGGGATATTGCGCATGTACGGCGCCAGCGTGCTCGCCGAAGGCCTCAGACAGGAGGGTGGGGTATTGCTGCGCAGTGACCGGCTGATCAGCCAATACGCGGAAGAGTCCGACAAACAGCCTGTGTTCATCACGGGTGCTGCCGGACATGATCGGCACCTGGTGAAATCTGCCTTCCCGCAACACCTGGGCCGGCAACTCTGGGAGGACGGGATTGCCGTATCCGAACGGCATAGGTCGCGAAAGCGTGACGAGATCCTGCACCGGTATCTGGCGTAGACACTCCAGCGCCGTAGCGGGATCCGTGCAACCCAACTGCGCCGCCACCGTAGCGCCGTTGGCCTCAACCTCGGCCGACGACTGCCAGCCGAACCATTCAACGGCGGGCACGTCGGGATACAGCGCGCCCGCCGGCAAGTCCATCAAGGCGAAGCCGCTTTGAATGATGGCTCGGTGGAACAGATCCTGCGATTCGGGCGACGTCAAGTGTGCGCTCGTGGCCAGTCCGCCGTAAGACTCGCCGAACAGCGTTACGTTCTCCGGATCGCCGCCGAATGCTACGGCGTTGCGCTGAACCCACTGCAATGCCGCCCGCTGATCCTGTAGCGCGAACGTCCCAGAGCCATCCAGTCCGGCGTAGCCGAACACGCCGAAGACCCCGAGCCGGTAGTTGATCGTCACCACAATGACGTCTCCGATAGTCGCGAGCCCGCGAGCATCGAAGAAGCTGCCAGCACCGATGGCGCCATCGCCGTGGATCCACACCATCACCGGCCTCAGCCGATCGGCGCCGGTCCACTGAGGTGTCGTCACGTTGAGGAACAGGCAGTCCTCATCGAGACTGGCGACGTCGGCATACACCGACGGTTGCTGCGCGCAGATGTGGCCGGGTTTGGTCGCGTCTCGCGGTTCGGTCCAGGCCCCTACCAGCGCGGGGGCTCGCCAGCGGTGATCACCAGCTGTGGATGCGGCGTACGGGATTCCCTGAAAGAGCCGGCACTCCTCGGTCACGGTGCCGCGTACGGGACCCGAGTCCGTCTGCACGATTGCAGCATCTGCCATGTCTTCGACCTCCCCCTGGCAGCCCCATCTGTCGCCAGCCGTCTAGGACGGCTAAAGAGTGTCAAAACAGGCAGCTAACCCTGCGCGAGCCGTCTCAAGACGTCCCGCGTGGGATGGACTGTGGTTGGCTAGGCAGAGTCGACTGATCGCCGCTCAGCCCTGAGCGGCTCGGCGACTGGCTGCATCTCACCCAAGTGGCTGACATGCTCATTGAGGGCATCGAGTACCGCTTGGAACTGCACCTGCGCCACTTTGGCGAACATCCGGATGTACTCGACGTCGCGGACCGACGCATCCTCATTGCTGGTGTTCTCGGCGATGGTTGTGGCGCGGGTGACGGCGCCCTTTGCAGCCATCTTGGCCTGCTCCATGACGTCGCGCTGCTGCGACCGTGCCGTCAACAGCAAGTCACGAGCAGACTGCATGGCCTCATCGATTAAGGAATCGGCAAGCTGCTGGGCCTGGTTGAGGACCGACACGGCCTGGTCGGTGGCCAATTCCCTCGGGTCTGCGTGGGCCTCCTCGAGGTCTGTCCGAACCTCCTCGACCTGTGCACGCAGCGATTGGTTTTCCTGCGTCAGGACCGCGACCTGCGTCTGGATGCCTTCGAGCTCGTCAGCGAGGCCGGTGAGGAAGGAGCGAACCTCGCCTGGGTCGACGCCACGGAACCGGACGGAGAAATTTTTTCGACGTACGTCGTGTGGATTAGTTCGGGTACGCCGTAGGTCAGTCCCGCTCATGGTGTGTACCCCCGCCATGGCTACCTAGTCTCCATTGCGTCATGTAACTCCTCCGTCGGTGACGCCGCCCCCTGAAAATCGAACTGCTCGCGCCTAATGGATGCGGCGGGAACGCCCGTGGCCTCGAGGTCTTGCACCGTATACCGGACCATCTCCGGCCCGCCGCACACCATAACGATCCGGCCCGACCAGTCGCCAGACTTCGCCGCCACTGTGCCGACGAGTCCTTTGGCGCCGTGGTACGTGGGGTCGTCAGAGACCACCGGGGTGTAGTCGAACCACGGCTTGCGCGCCAGCCCAGAGAGGTACTCGTGATCGTAGAGGTTCCAGGGCATTCGCGAGCCATGGAACAGATGCACCCGCGGACCATAGCCGGTGGACCGCCAACCGCGCTCGATCTGCTGCAGTACGGCGCGCAGCGGAGCCAAGCCGGTGCCACCTGCCACCAGCAGCAGGTCGGGGATCTGCCCGTTTTCCGGCAAGGTGAGTTGCTCGCCGACCGGGGCGCCCATCCGAATTGTGTCCCCCTGGCTGAGCCGGCGCACCACAGCTGAAGAGACGAGCCCACCGGCGATCGGTTGAATGTGGAACTGCATACGACCCGACGGATCCGGAGCGTTTGCCGGGCTGAAATAGCGCCACAGCCGAGGCCGCTGCGGGATCTCCACCGCTATCGATTGGCCAGCGCGGTAGGAGAACGGCTCTCGAGGGGAGACCTCTACCACGGCAACCTCTACGGAGCGTCGTTCCACACTCACGACGTCCGCCTCCCACGAGGCGGGCGCGACCTCCTCGTGTTGCTCGGCAGCTGCGACCATGACCTTGGCGACCAACCCGTACGCCTGCGCCCAGGTGTCGGCGAGATCCGGAGTCCACGCTGGGCCTAGGAACTTCTTCAAGGTAGCAAGCAGGCTGGCCCCGACAGCTGTGTAGTGCTCGGTGATCACCGCGAAACGACGGTGATCACGACCTAGCTGCTCGAGGAGGGGTATCACCTTGTCGATCTCATCGACGTTAGAGACGACAGCGCCCAGAGCAGTCACTAGCTTGTCGCGCTGCCCCGTCATCTGCAGCGGGAACATCGAGCGCACCTCGGGGTGGCTCAAGAACAAATGAGAGTAGAAGTACAGCGGGACATCGTCGCCTGCTGCCGCGACCCTCCCCCAACTGGCCTTCAAGGCGGCGGTGTCCATTGGCGTTAGGGCGATCCAGATTTCACGATGTCGGGTTCGGTGGAGGCAACGACCGCGATGGCGCGCCTGATGACGTCCTCGGGGACGCCGGCATCACGCATAGAGGCCGTCAGATGGCCGGCGACCGCGGCGAAGTCATCATGATCAACTCCGAGACCTTTATGGGCCTCGTCGAGCGCGCGGCCGTCATAGTTGTTCGGGCCGCCCAGCACTTGTGTCACCAACAGCACCTGGTGTCGTTTGAGTCGAGGCATGTCGACCCCTTCGAAGTACGGTGCAAGCTGCGGGTCTCCTAGAACCCGCTCGTAGAAGTCGTTCACGACAGCGCTCACAGCCGGGCCCCCGCCAATGGCGTCGTAATCGCTGACCGCAGCTCCAATCGTCTGATCACTCATTTCGTGAAGATCCTTCCGAAAAGCGAACGGTAGCAGAAAAACTGCATACCACGTATAGACCCGCAATGGAAAGTGTTGGGTGACCTGTCCCGCCATATGAGTGGGCCTAAACGGACCTGGATGCCCGCTCGGCAAATGCCGCCGCAGTCTTCGACCGATGCCGGAGTCACCACGTCACAGCGTCACTATGCCTTGATCGCCACCTTCGTAGCGCTCGCCGGTGACCTTGGACTTGACTAGGCTGATCAGCGAGGCCACCCGCCCGCCCGGGGTGTCCCAGTACTCCGCAGTGTGCGGGTCGACTTTGATCAACACCACGCTTGGGTCGTCCGGCCCCTGCGGCAGCCAGGCCTCGACGAACGAGTTCCACAGGGACTTCGCCTTATCCCGGTCCTGGATCACCTGGGCCTCGCCGTCGATGGAGATCCAGGTGCTGTTGTCGGTCAAGGTCAGGCCGATGTGGGGATTGG
>Ga0307295_10000191_pt1 | contig 12795 bp, 10 predicted proteins | sample ER_DNA_152_FD_194481 | JGI IMG/M metagenome (GOLD analysis project Ga0307295, IMG submission 194481) | Bulk soil microbial communities from the East River watershed near Crested Butte, Colorado, United States - ER_DNA_152 | ecosystem: Environmental > Terrestrial > Soil > Floodplain | place...
GCCGTCGCCTGGGGGAGGGTGTGGGAGCGCGTCGCTCGCGCGAAGTCGTCGAACCGCAGCCGCAGGGTCACCGTCCGGCAGACGCGACGCGCGCCGCGGAGTCGCCGGGACAGCCGGTCGACCAGTGCGAGCAGATCGGTCTCGAGCGCGCCGGGCGAGCGCGCCCGTCGTCCGAGCGCTCGCTGCGTCCCGATCGAACGGCGGCGGCGGCCGACCACCACCGGGCGGGGGTCGCGGTTGTGCGCGAGCGCGTGGAGATGGCGTCCGACGGCGCGCCCGAGGATCCCCTCCAGGGCCGCCTCGTCGAGCTGCCCGACATCCGCGACCGTGACGATCGAGCGCTCGCGCAGCTTCCGTCCTGTGACCGGCCCGACGCCCCACAACCGCTCCACCGGGAGCGCGTGGAGGAACGTGAGCTCGCCGTCGACCGGCACGACCAGCAGGCCGTCGGGCTTCGCGACGCCGCTCGCGACCTTCGCCAAGAACTTCGTTCGGGCTACACCGACCGTCACGGGGATCTCGACGCGCTCGCGCACGTCGTGCCGCAGACGCTCCGCGATCTGCGACGGCGTGCCGGCGATCCGGCGCAGACCGCCGACGTCCAGGAACGCCTCGTCGATCGAGAGCCCCTCCACCAGTGGCGTCGTGTCGCGGAAGACCTCGAACATCGCCGTGCTGGCCGCCGAGTACGCCTCCATCCGAGGCCGCACCACGATCGCCTCCGGGCAGAGGCGACGCGCCTGCCGCTCGCCCATCGGCGTGCGCACCCCGTAGGCCTTCGCCTCGTAGCTGGCTGCGAGCACCACGCCGCCACCCACGATCACCGGCCGGCCGCGGAGCGCCGGGTCGTCCCGCTGCTCCACCGACGCGTAGAACGAGTCGGCGTCCGCGTGCAGGATCGTGCCCTCCTCGGCCATCGGCCGATGGTGACACCGGCCACCGACACCGGATCGGCGACATCAGATCTGAGTTCGGGCGGACGCTGAGGGTGCCGCCTTCGAAGCCGGCACCAGAACTGAGTTCAGGGAAGGCTGGGCCCTACGCGTCCTTCCGTGGCCGCGCGAAGTACCGCAGTGCCGTGGCCGTCTTCGTCTGCTGTTTGCTCGAGAGATCGATCCCGATCGACCCGAGATGCGCGCTCGCCTCCGCGGCGACCTGGACCGCTTCTCCAGGGCGGCACTTCGTCGAGAGCTCGAGGATCCGCGATCCGTCCGGGTACTGCCAGAGCTCGACGGCGAGCTTGCGCCCGAATCCCACCGGCGTGAGCTTCAGCTTGAGGACGGGGATCGGCCCCAGGACGACGAGGTCGTCCAAGCCGATCCCGTCGGGGGCATGCTCCGAGTAGAACGCGCGTTGGATCTTCGAGTACAGGTTGCGGATGGGTCGCTTGCCGGCCGTCGCCTCTCTCACGGCGTCGTTCGTCGTCCGGCCCTTGAGGGATGCTGAACATACGAACCCTCCCGGCATCGCGTCGACCTCGACGCCGAACGACGGATCCTTCCGCAGCTTCTTCGGGAGATCGTCCGGGACGACCGGGCGCAACTTCACCACCGTGTCGGCCGCCGCGTCCTGGATCCGTCGCGCGCGCACGACCACGCCGGCCGCGTTCAACGCGAGGTCCGGCGTATCGAAGAAGAAGATCTGACGCATCCGTGCATCGAGCGGATCGATCTGGAGCGCGCGGAGCGACTGGTAGTGATCGCTCTCCGGAACGGTCAGCTTGAGTTCGGCACTGTCCGCGCCGCGCAGCAGTCCGAGAACCTCGTCGAGCTGTTCCGTCGTGAGTCGTGGAGGCGTCTTCATTGGCTCGGACGGTAGCATCCGCGCGTGGCGACGATCATCCCTCGCTGGGAGTGGCGAACGTTCGGGTCAAGTTTCGGAGCGGCCGACGTTGCCGTCTCAGAGCTCGCCTCGGGCAGTGATCCCGTCGTGAGCGAGGAGCTCTACCTGCTCTCGACCGATGACGCGAACGTCAAGATCCGTGACGGCCTGATGGACATCAAGGTCCTGCGCGAGGTCGACGGAGCCGGCCTGGAACGGTGGGAGCCGGTGATGAAGCAAGGGTTCCCGCTGTCCGCCGAGGACGCGGTCCGGGTGCTCGAGGCGCTCGGCATCCCAGCGTCCCCTCAGATGCGACCGGCGTACGAGCTCGACGGGTTCCTCGAACAGCTCGTCCGGCCGAGCGGCGCCGTCCGGGAAGCGAAGATCGAGAAGCGGCGAACCCGGTTCCAGGTGAACGGTTGCATGGCCGAGCTCACGGAGGTGATCGCGGGCGGCCGATCCACGCGCTCCGTCGCCGTCGAGTCCGAGGATGCGTCCGCGGTGGTCGAGGCGGTCGGGGGTCTCGGCCTCGACGGGTACGTGAACACGAGCTACCCACGCGGGCTCAGAGCGCTCCTGGATGATGTCCCTCCTCGGTACGCGGTGATCGACATGGGAACGAACTCGGTGAAGTTCCACGTGGGAGAGCGCGGCTCCGACGGGTCGTGGGGGACGGTCGTCGACCGCTCGGAGATGACGCGGCTGGGCGAGAACCTCCACGAGACCGGTGAGATCTCCGAAACGGCGATCGCGAGGACGGCGGACGCGATCGCCGGCATGGTCGACGAAGCTCGTCGGCTGGGCGTGCGGGCGATCGCCGCGGTCGGAACGGCTGGGATGCGGATCGCTCGGAACAGCGACGACGTCATCGGGACGATCCACGAGCGGACCGGGATCACGATCGAGGTGATCCCGGGCGACGAGGAAGGGAGGCTCGCCTACATCGCCGTCCAGACGGGTCTGGGGGAGCAGCACGGCCGCCTCGTGGTCTTCGATACGGGCGGCGGGAGCTCGCAGTTCACCTTCGGCGAGGGTTCGCAGGTGCTCGAGCGGTTCAGCGTCGACGTGGGCGCCGTGCGGTACACCGAGCGCTTCGGGCTCGATCACGAGATCTCGGCCGACGTGTTGCGCGAGGCCCTCGCGGCGATCTCGGAGGATCTCTCCCGGCTGGACGACTATCCGCCAGCGGACGTGCTCGTGGGGATGGGCGGCGCCGTGACGAACATGACCGCGGTGATGCTCGAGCTCGCGACGTACGACGCCAGCCGGGTCCAGGGTGCGACCCTGGACCGGGCCGAGGTCGACCGGCAGATCGAGCTCTACCGATCGCGCGACGCGGATGCGCGTCGCGCGATCGTCGGCCTCCAGCCGAAGCGTGCCGAGGTGATCCTCGCGGGCGCGTGCATCGTTCGCACGGTGATGGAGAAGCTGGGGATGACCCGGCTGACCGTCAGCGACCGGGGCGTTCGCCACGGGCTCCTTGTCGATCGGTTCGGCGCGTAAGGACGAGCTTGGCGGCACAAGGGTCAACGGCGGGAGGCACTGTGGGCTACTCGGCGAGAGCTCGAGTCCGCCGAGAGATGTAGTAGGGCGGGCGGGGGGGGCGACCGGAGAGGGAAGTATTCGCCCGTCGTTCGCGTCCCCCCGTGACGCTAGGCCCGCCCTCTCTCAGGCTACGGAGCGGCTTGAGAGGTGCCATCGGCGACTGGTGTCACGCTCATCGCGGTAGCCCTTACGGCTGACGTGACTCCCATCCTGCTCGGCAAGATGATGCCCGCGCTTCCCCCGGGAGGTGCCTGAACCTTCCCGTTTCCCCGCGAAGATGGCCCACTCTCCGGGCCTCTTCGCGCCAGGCGGCACGTCTCTGTCCTGACCGAGGACCGTCGGCCGCTCCACACCTGCGACAACGTACGATGCGGGGATGGCGGCGGTCGTCCTGTCCGATGCGGCTCGTCAGCTCCTCGAGAGCGACGCGGTCGCGCATGTGGTCACGATCGACGAGGACGGGAGGCCACACGTCACCGCCGCCTGGGTCGGTCTCGACAGAGACGAGATCGTCATCGCGACGCTGCCGGATCAGCGCAAGCTCAAGAACCTGCGCCGCGACCCGCGGATCGCGCTGTCGGTGGAGTCCACCACTCGGAACGACTGGGGCTTGCTCGAGTACCTCGTGGTGTACGGCCGGGCTCGAGTCACGGAGGGCGGTGCCCCGGAGCTCCTGCAGCGACTCGCGCACACGTACCTCGGCCCCGACGTCGTGTTCCCCAACATGCCCGATCCGCCGCAGGGGTTCGTCACGAGGATCACCCCCGAACGTCTCGGCGGCGTCGGACCGTGGAACCCGCCGACCCAGTGAGCTGGGGGTCGTAGCCGGCCGAGCGGATCGGTTCACTGGCTATGCGTCATGGCGACATCAGATCTGAGTTCGGGCGGCAAGTGGGCGAACGGATCGAAGCCGACACCGGGACTGAGTTCAGTCGGCACCCGACCCCTGAAGCGGCCCAGATCTCGCGCGCCATAATGACGCGGAAGCTCGTGGGAGGAGCCGATGGAGCGCGCCCGGTTCGGCCGGCAGGCCGAGCTCGCCCGTATCTCGTCGTTCCTCGATGCCGTCCCCACCGGGCCTGAGGCCCTGATCCTCGGGGGCGAAGCGGGCATCGGCAAGAGCGCTCTGTGGCTCGACAGCCTGGCACAGGCCCGAGCCCTCTCCTATCGCGCACTGTCGTCTCGGCCCACCGAGTCCGAGGCGAGGCTCTCCTTCGCGGCCCTCGGAGATCTCCTCGACGGGGTCGTCGACGAGGCGCTCGACGCCCTCCCTCCGCCGCAACGATCCGCCCTCGAGGTGGCGCTGCTCCGGGCGGAGGCCACCTCCACCCCGCCGGATCGCCGGACCCTTTCGGCCGCGTTCCATGGTGCGCTCATGGCCCTTGCCGCGGCGGGCCCCCTGGTGCTGGCGATCGACGACGCGCAATGGCTCGACCTTCCGTCGGCCCGGGTTCTGGAGTTCGCGATCCGGCGGCTGCACGACGTGCCGATCGGGATCCTCGTCACGGCGCGTGGCGTCGAGCACGACCCCCTCCCGCTCGGTCTGGATCGAGCGCTTCCGGACGAGCGGATCCATCGACTGCTCGTCGGTCCGATCACGAAGGAAGCGACCCGCGACCTGTTGCATTCAGAGCTCTCGACGCGGCTCCCTCGCTCCGTGCTCCTCCAGATCCATGGAACGGCCGCCGGGAATCCCTTCCTCGCGCTGGAGCTCGGGCGTGCGCTCCTTCGGAGGGGGATCGACCGAGAGCCCGGCAGCTCGCTTCCGGTGCCGTCGACGCTCGTCGACCTGGTCGCCGACCGGTTGTCTGGGCTTTCCGATCCGGTCAGGCACGTGCTCCTGGTCACGGCGGCCGCGTCGCAGCCCACCGGTTCGCTGGTCGCGCAGGCGATCGGAGGCACGGACGCCGAACAGGACATCGAGGCTGCCCTCGACGACGGTGTGATCGAGGCGAGCGCCGGGCGCATCAGGCCGGCCCACCCGCTGCTCGCGACCGTTCAGTACTCCGTGTCGTCGGGGCACGAACGGAGGGAGGCTCATCGGAGGCTCGCCGCGGTGGTGATCGACCAGGAGGAGCGGGCGCGACACCTCGCGCTCTCCACCGAGCAGCCGGACGAGCGTGTCGCCGCTGAGCTCGAGGCGGCGTCCCGGCAGGCGAGCGGCCGGGGCGCCCCGGACGCCGCCGCCCAGTTGGCGGATCTGGCTCGCGAGCTGACCCCGGCCGACCACCCCGAGGCGCGCATCCATCGGACGATCCACGCCGGCCAGTTCGCCTTCGAGGCCGGGCAGCTCGGTAAGGCCGCGGCGTGTCTGGAAGAGGCCGTCGCGGCGACGTCAGCGGGTCCGCTGCGCGCCGAGGCTCTGCTGTTCCTTGCACGGGTTCGGTATCACAGCCATGACGCTGGCTCGGCGCTCGCGCTCGCCGAGCAAGCCCTCGACGAGGTGGGTGATGACGAGGAGCTGAAGCCGCACATCCAGCTCGAGCTCGCGGCGGCCGCCGAAGCGGTCGGCGACCGCGCCCGCGCGAGAGCCCATGCCCGCGAAGCGGTCGGCCTGGCGGAGGCCGAGGGCGACGACGCGATCCTGGCCGAAGCGCTCGCGCTGGTCGGCTTCCATGACTTCCTCGCGGGGGAGCCCGACGCTCGGAGCACGATGAACCGCGCGGTGGAGCTCGAAGATGCGACGACGTCCCTCCGGCCGGTGCGGAGCCCGACGTTCCGCCGAGCGGGTGTGGCGATGTGGACGGACGAGCTCGATGTCGCCCGATCGACCTTCGTGGAGCTGGCGAAGCGTTGCCGGGAGGGGGGCGACGAAGGATCGCTCGCCGTGATGCTCTTCATGCTCGCCGAGGTTGAGTGCTCGGCCGGCAACTGGTCGGAGGGCGGCGCATACGCGGACGAGAGTTGCGAGATCACCTCGTGGTCCGGCCACCTGCCGTACCGCTCGTTGGCTCTATCCGCGAAGGCGCTGATCGACGCACACCTCGGACGAGCGGACGCAGCGCGAGCGACCGCCGCGGAAGCGCTGGAGCTCGCACAGCGATCCGGGTTGGTGCAAGCGAGCCAGTTCGGCCTCGCGGCATTGGGGTTCCTCGAGCTGTCGCTCGACAACCCCAAGGAGACGAACGAACTCCTCTGGCCCCTCGCCGAGGCCGTGCTCGCCTCCGGGTTGAGAGAGCCCGGCGTGCTGCGGTTCATGCCGGACGAGATCGAGGCGCTCATCGCGATCGGCGAGGCGGACACGGCGCGCTCGCTCCTCGAGCCGTTCGCGGCGCAAGCGGGGATGCTCGGCCGAACCTGGGCGCTCGCGACCTCGGATCGAGGCTGGGGCCTGCTCAACGCGTCGATCGGCAACCTTCCGGACGCGCTCTCGGCGTTCGACCGGGCCCTCGAGCACCACTCGATGCTCGACGAGCCATTCGAGCTCGGTCGAACGCTCCTGGCACAGGGTCAAGCGTTCCGCCGCGTGAAGAAGTGGCGGCTCGCGAGGGGATCGCTCGGTCGGTCGCTCGAGATCTTCGAGCGGCTCGGCGCGGCTCTGTGGGCCGACAAGGCCAGGACCGAGATGGCCCGGATCGGAGGACGGTCTCCCGGCCCGGACGACCTGACGCCGACCGAACAGGAGGTCGCCGAGCTGGTGGGGAGCGGACTCACGAACCGAGAGGTCGCACACGCGTTGTTCCTGAGCGTGAGCACGGTCGAGGCGAACCTGCGCCGGATCTACCGGAAGGTCGGGGTCAGGTCGCGGACGGAGCTGTCCCGGAGGCTCGCGGAGCGATAGCCGCCGGTCCGCTGGGCCCAGTCCATGGTCTTTGGTCCAGGATTTGGACCAATTAATCGTACGGATTCCATCGATTGCGAACGGCCCCTTCCCCCCTAGCGTCCATGCCAACGAAGGACGTCGGCAGCAGGAAGGGGACGACGATGGCACCTCCGACCGAAGGCGACGCGGCCCTGATGGCCGCCTACGTGCGGAAGGAGCCTGATGCGACCCGCCAGCTCTACGATCGGTTCGCATCGCGCATCTACGGCCTGGGTCTGTCCCTCCTCCGGAACAACACGGACGCCGAAGACCTGGTGCAGGACACCTTCCTCAAGATCTGGCGTATCGGTCCGGCCTTCGATCCCCTCCGGGGGTCACTCGACGGATGGATCCTGCTCAGCGCTCGCAGCCTCGCGATCGACCTCCTCCGCCATCGGTCCGTCGAGGCGCGGAAGCTGTCCTCCCAGCCGAGGGTTTCCGAAGCGTCTGACGAGACGGGACCCGAGTGGCACGCGGAGGTGGCTGACCTCTTCCAGCGAGCCACCGAAGCGTTGGCGCACCTCCCACAACGTCAGCGCTCCGTGCTCGAGCTCACCTACCTCGGCCAGCGCTCGACCAAGGAAGCGGCGGAGCTCCTGGGGATCCCTCGCGGAACGGTCAAGAGCCGCGCCCACACCGGTATCGCAGTCCTTCAGAAGGCGTTCCGGGGGGATGACGATGCCGCCTAGAAGGACATCACCGCGCAGCGAGCGTGACGAACGACACATGATCTGACCGCGCACGCCGCCCGTAGTACCCCGTTGGTGGGCGGAAGGCACCGCCCCGATGACACAGGAGGTGTACGACGATGCAGAAGCGCACCGGGTACAGCCGAACGAGTTGGAAGAAGTGGTTGGCGATCTACGCGATCGCTGGTGCGATCGTCTACGTGATCGTGTACGTCGTGTTCTTCGCTCACAGCGGAGGCGGAGTCGGCCCGTACTGATCGCAGCCTCGCTAAGACGATGCCGATATACAAACGGATGCTCGTGCTCCCTAGAGACCGATCCGCAGCACCTCGCCTCCGCCGGGGCAGATCCCACAGTTCGTCACGAGTGCGTCTCCGCCCGAGGTGAACGCGAGGCTCGTGGGGAAGAACAGGTCCTTGAACAGCACCGTCTTCGAACCGTCACGGTTCAGCCGCAGGAGCGCTCCGAAAGGCGTCGAAGTGGTCGCGAGGCTGTTGTGGGCGATCTCGAGGACGTAGAGCTTCCCGTTGTGGAACGCCATGTCGATGATGTTCGTGAATCCCCGTGCCCACACCGTGGGCTTCTCGCCCGGCACCACGCGAAACACGCGGGCTCCGTGCAGGGGGAACGGGAAACCCGTCAGCTGACCGACGTAATAGGCACCGTCGGGACCCCGGACGACGGTCGTCGGGACGGCATCCATGGGAACCTCGCCGCCCTGGAAGTCGACCATCCGCGATGGGAACACGGCGAGGGTCGAGATCCGGCCGCGGTCGGTGACCTTCAGCAGGTCGTTCGCCCCCGCATCGGTGACGATGCTGCTGTCTCCTCGGCGCAGGATCCCGTAGGGATCGCTCTCCTCGACGCCGCCGGCGGGATCGTGAGCCTCTTCGTAGGCGAGGAGGTCGGCAACGACGCGCATCTGGCCGCTCCGGGTGATCCGCACGAGCGTGGCCAGGTCATCACCCGCCGGGCCGAACCCGGCCCGGTACGCGGGGTCTCCGCCGAGCCCGACCGTGGCGAACAGGGCGCCTTCGTCGCCGATCGCGACGTCGTGCGGTCCGAACGCGAGCGAGCCGTCCGGCGATGCGATCGAAGGGAGGTTCACCAGGCGGTCGAGGGTCCCGTTCTGGACGTGCGTCACGGCACCCGTCAGCCCGACGCAGATCGGGCCGAACGGCCCGGGCTGGCACGGGCCCGAGCCACCGATCCCGCCTTCGGCGACGAAGTACGAGCGGCCGGTGACGAGGAAGATCCCCCGCGGGTTGTTCAGGCCCGAGGCAACGGTCCTCGCCCTGACGTCGCCGCTCGCTGAGGCAGGTGGCAGAAGCAGCGCGATGGACAACGTTCCGGCCACCGCGAGCAGCAGCGGTCGGAATCTCGTGCGGCGTACGGTCATGGCGAACGAACTCCCTCCCCGATCTCTTCTTGGAACGTCCTACTGCGGAACCGCGTGCCGGTCAAATCGGCTACGTCGAAAAGCTGAGTCACGGGCGAGTGACGACGCGCCGGATGCATCCACATCGGCGTATGGTTCGTCCCCAGCGAGCAGCCGGGCCAAGGAGGGACGGATGACCAGCGGTGAAGTCACCGTGACGATCGATGCACCACCGGAACGTGTCTGGCCGTGGGTCGCCGATCTCGGCAAACACGCCGCATTTTCCCCGAAGCCGTACTCGGTCGAGTGGATCGAGGGCGAGCCGAACGCCGTCGGCAGCCGATACCGTTCCGTCGGTGAGATCCCCACCGACAAGCACCACGTCAACGAGGGAGAGATCGTCGAGAACCACCCCAACGAACGGTTCGTGCTCCACGCGCACGACAAGGAAGGGGATTACGCGAACACCTTCACCCTCAGGCCGGCGGGGAGCTCCACGGAGGTCACCATCCGCCTCGAATTCGTGAAGGTGCGCGGCATGGCCGCGATGATGGTTCCCATCATCTTCCCGCTCGTCGGCAAGAAGGACATGCGTGCCCGGATGGCGCTTCTGAAGCAGAAGGTCGAAGCCGGGTCGAGTGGCTAGCGCCCGTACCCGTCGCGGACGCGTATCGCATGGGCCTCCAGGCCTCCGTATCATCGAGTCCTGAGCGCCGTCCAGGAACTCGTTCACGTCCTCGAGGACGCCTTCGCGGCGAAGGGGATCGAGGAGACCGGCGAGAGCCAATCGATGCTCGGCAACCTCGCGACGGTCCCTGAGGATCTCTGGCACGCGACGCCGCCCGGCGGCGAGCGGACGATCGCGTCCATCGTGCTCCACGTCGGCGGGTGCATCGTGATGTACGACGAGTACGCGTTCGGTCCGGGCCGGAAGCGATGGGACGATCCGGATCTCGTCCCGTGGAGCCGTGAGGGAGCGCCGATGGGGGAGGCGATCGAGTGGATGAGCGCTGCACATCGTCGATTCGTCAGCCACGTCACCGCCCTCCGCGACGACGACCTCGGAAAGCCGCGGCGAGCGAACTGGGGCGAGGACGTCCCGACGCGTTGGCTGATCTCGGCGATCGCCACCCACTCCGCGTATCACGCCGGAGAGATCAACCACATCCGGAGCCTCTTGCAGCGAGATGACGCCTGGATGTGGGGGTGACGTTCGCCTTGGATCGTCGCGACCGAGATCGGTCAGCTACCCCACCCGTGGAGGGTCGATTCGCAGGATACGTCGCTGATCTCCCAATCAAGACAGACATCGAAGTTCGGGCCGCCGTTGATGCGATCGGACTGCTCGACGCCGAAGAGGACGTCGCGGCCCAAGCCGCCGAAGATCACGTCCCCCTGGAACCCCCCGCCGAGGACGTCTCTGCCGGGGCCGCCTCGGATCACGTCGGGCCCATCGTCCCCGTAGACGGCGTCATCGCCGAACTCGCCTCGGATGACGTCTGCGTCATATCCGCCGTGCAGGGCGTCGCGTCCCGGTCCCCCCCTCATGACGTTGTGACCCGGATACCCTTCCAGGAGGTCCGTCCCCTGCCCTCCCAGGAGGACGTCGTTCCCGTCCCATCCGATCAGGATGTCGCTTCCCCGGCCGCCGCAGATCACATCGTTCCCGTTGCCGCCGATCACCACGTCGTCGCCACCAAGCGCCGCAATCACATCGCGTCCCGGTGACCCGACGATCGCGTCCCGACCGGGCGTCCCCACGATCGTCGGCCGGGCGCCCTGACAACTGGTGACGCGCTGTCGTTGACGTGTACCCGGCTCACACCGGAGCATCGACTCAGCCTGGAAACACGTGTCGCGCCCGGTTCCACCGTCGACGATGTCTCGGTCGGTGTCGGCCGCCCCCAGACCGGTGCTACTACCACCGTCGATCATGTCCGGGCCTGCGTTCCCCAACAGGCGATCGCTTCCGGTGCTGCCCACCAACGCGTCGGCGCCAGGCCCTCCCCGAAGGAGGTCGTTCCCGGGACCTGCGTTGAGCAGCGCGTCCATCCCGGGGCCCCCGACGAGGACATCGGCTCCCGCATCCCCTCCTCCCGAGGTCATGAGGTCGTTTCCTCTGCCCCCCACCTCGATGTCGTTCCCGCCGACGCCGAAGAGGCCGTCTTCCCCGGGTCCCCCCGAGAGTCGGTCGTTGCCGGCGAGGCCGACCAGTTCGTCGTTCCCGTAGCCACCGCAGAGCACGTCGTTCCCCTGCTCACCTCGGATCACGTCGTCGCCGCCTCGTCCGACGATCACGTCCGGACCGGGACTGCCCTTGATCCGATCGTTCCGATCGGTGCCCACGATCGTGGCCGTGCGTCCCCGGCACGACGGGACGGCGGCGCCCTCGGCGGCGGATGCCTCGTGGGGACCTGTTCCGAGCGATGCGGTCGTGACGATGAGGGTCGCTACCCCGGTGAGCATCGAAACGACGAACGACGTGCCCATGCTGGACGGAAGCATCGGTGAAAAGGACGCAGACCGAGCCTAAGCACCCTACTATTCACCACCGTAACCTTGGGCTCGATGGATCCGCTGCTCGACAGGCTCGATCCCGACGACCGGAAGCGGCTTCGGCGAGCCGCAATGCCTGCGTTCATACCGCCGATGCTCGCCACGCTCACGAAACAGGTCTTCTCCGATCCGGCGTGGCTGTATGAGGCGAAGCTCGACGGGCAACGGTCGCTCTTGTGGAGGCGGGGCTCGACCGTTCGGTTGATCACACGGAACGAGAAGGATCGCACGTCGCACTATCCCGACCTGACCGAAGCGATCCTGCGCGACGAGACGCCACCGCTCATAGCCGACGGCGAGATCGTCGCGTTCGATGGCGATGTGACGTCGTTCTCCCGTCTGCAGGCACGGATGCAGAACGCGAGGCCGAGCACCGTTCAGGTCGCCGCGGTGCCTGTGTACTTCTACCTCTTCGATCTGGTCTGGTTCGATGGCTACGACCTATCCGCCCTGCCGCTTCACGCCCGCAAGTCGCTCCTCCGCGAGGCTTTCGCCTTCGACGATCCCATCCGCTTCTCGGAGCATCTCGACCAGGACGGGGAGTCGGCGTTCCGCGCCGCGTGCCAGAAGGGGTGGGAGGGCCTCGTCGCGAAGCGAGCTGCGTCTCCCTACGCGCACGCTCGGTCCAAGGACTGGCTCAAGTTCAAGTGCAGCAACGAGCAGGAGTTCATCGTGATCGGGTGGACCGAACCCCGTGGGGCACGCTCGGGGTTGGGGGCGCTGCTCGTCGGCTACCACGAGGATGGTGATCTCCGGTTCGGCGGGAAGGTGGGCACCGGGTTCGGAGAGCAGGAGCTGACGATGCTCAGCGCTCGTCTCCGCCGTCTGGAGCGATCGACGTCGCCGCTGCGCGACACCAAGGGCATCGCGGTGAAGGATGTGCACTGGGTGCGACCGCAGCTCGTGGCACAGGTGGGGTTCGCGGAGTGGACGCCGGATGGCAAGCTTCGACACCCTCGCTACCTCGGCCTTCGGGACGACAAGTCGCCGGCGCAGGTCGTTCG
>Ga0307295_10000192_pt1 | contig 12775 bp, 9 predicted proteins | sample ER_DNA_152_FD_194481 | JGI IMG/M metagenome (GOLD analysis project Ga0307295, IMG submission 194481) | Bulk soil microbial communities from the East River watershed near Crested Butte, Colorado, United States - ER_DNA_152 | ecosystem: Environmental > Terrestrial > Soil > Floodplain | place: USA...
GTAACCCATCTGACGGCGCAATGTGGTTTTGCGCCTGGAGCGAAGCGGAACCCCGTCCCAGGTGATCCGGCCAGTGGTTGGCTCCAGCATCCGGTTGACCATGCGTAGCGTCGTCGTCTTACCGCAGCCGGATGGTCCAACGATCACAGTGATCTTGTCGGAGGGCACGATGAGATTGAGGTCGACGACTGCAACCGTGCCGTCCTTGAACGTCTTGCCGACTGACTCGAACTCGATCACGCCAACCCCATAGATCTGGACCGCACAGGTCTCGTCCAACAGCTTTCACAGACCCTAGTCGCCTGTGCTGACAATTGAGGTACGCAGCGCGGCGTGCCCCGGTTCCGCACCGCCAACTGCCGCTTGTCGGTGCCCTCGGAGCGGTAGCTCTGCACAGGTTTCTGACGGTCTGCACGGGTTGGGTGCCAGCGCTCCAAGAATCGGATGAGCGCCGCACTAGGCTGAGGGTCGCCCTACCCCTAAGGAGTAATTGCCCTCCAGGAGGAGTCGCACGTGAAAATCGCCGCGGTCTTCGTGGCGTTGGCCGTCTCGGTTGTCGGCGTCGTGCTCTTTGTCAGCACCATTGCAGCGATCGTCGACGTCATCAAGCTCGGCAAAGCCGCTCCAGCGAGAGGTGATCATCCCGCCGACCGCTGGCGTCACATGCTCGCTGAAACCCTCGGGCATACCCGAATGCTGCAGTGGACCAAGGTCGGCGCTGCGCATTGGTTCGTGTTCATCGCCTTCGGTGCTTTGATCTTTACGCTGATCACCGCGTACGGGCAACTGTTCAATCCTCGCTTCGCTATACCGTTCATCGGGCACTGGGTGGTGTACGAATGGGCCAGCGAGATCATCGCCTGGGCTGGCCTCATTTCGATCAGCTTCCTGATCTTGGTTCGGCTGCTGCTCCGAGGCCGTGGCCGAAAGTCAAGATTCTTTGGCTCACGATCTTGGCAGGGTTACTACGTCGAGCTCACTGTGCTCGGAATCGTCATCTGCGTTCTAGCCTTGCGCGCAATGGAGTATCGACTCCTTGGCACGGAGACCTCACGGCTGCATTTCCCATTGAGCTGGTTCCTGCTCCCGGCAGGGATCTCTACTCCGGCGCTCGAGACCGGCATTGTGATCGTTTCGGCGATCAAGATCATCATCTCGATGGCTTGGTTCGTCACTATCGGTCTCAATATCACTATGGGCGTCGCGTGGCACCGATTCACCGTCTGGCCGAACATTTGGTTCAAGCGCGAATCGTCCGGACGCCCAGCACTCGGCGCACTCCAGCCGATCATGATCGACTCAAAGCCGCTTGACTTTGCCGAGATCGCGGATCTCGACGAAGACGCCTCATTGGGTGTCGGGAAGGTAGAGGACTTTACCTGGAAGGGATTGCTGGACTTCACTTCTTGTACCGAATGCGGTCGCTGTCAGTCTCAATGCCCGGCCTGGAACACCGGCAAACCGCTCTCGCCCAAGCTCGTGATCATGGATTTGCGCGAGCATGCGTACGCCAAAGCGCCGTATCTCCAGGCTGCAGAGTCAGCCCGTGCCGCGCTGCCAGAAGCGACCCAAACAGAGGCCGCGCGACCGCTGGTTGGGCCAATCGAGGTGACCGACGGGGTGCCTGGCGTCATCGATCCTGACGTGCTCTGGTCCTGCACGACGTGCGGTGCGTGCGTCCAGCAATGCCCTGTTGACATCGAGCATGTTGATCACATCCTCGACATGCGCCGCTTCGAGGTCATGATGTCCGCGGAGTTCCCAACCGAGCTCAACGGGCTTTTCAAAGGCCTGGAAAGCAAGGGAAATCCCTGGAATCTCAGCCCGCGCGGCCGGATGGACTGGGCCAAGGACCTGTCTTTCAATGTGCCAGTAGTCGGCGAAGATGTGGCCGACCTCAGCGAGGTGGAGTACCTGTTCTGGGTCGGCTGCGCCGGCGCGTACGAAGATCGCGCGCAGAAGACGACCCGTGCCGTCGCGGAACTGCTGCACATCGCGGGCGTGAGCTACGCCGTGCTCGGCAACGGTGAGACCTGCACAGGGGACCCGGCTCGACGCTCCGGGAATGAGTTCGTGTATCAGCAGCTCGCGATGCAAAATGCCGAGACGCTGCAAGAGGCACAGGCGACCAAGATCGTCGTGACCTGCGCCCACTGTCTCAACGCCCTCAAGAACGAGTATCCGCAACTTGGCCTCAGCTGCGAAGTGGTGCACCACACCCAGCTGCTCAACCGGCTGGTACGCGACGGTCGGCTGACCCCGGTCGCGCCACCCGAGGGCTCGATTGCCGGACGGACGATCACCTACCACGACGCTTGCTATCTGGGACGGCACAACGAGATCTACGATCCGCCACGCGACTTGCTCGGCTCCCTCCCGGGTGCCACGGTCACCGAGATGCCCCGAACTCGCGAGCGATCCTTCTGCTGCGGTGCCGGCGGTGCCCGGATGTGGATGGAGGAGCGGATCGGTACTCGAATCAATGAGAACCGGACCGATGAGGCGCTGCGTACTCTCGCGGCTTCCGGAAGCAATGGCCACGATGCGATTGCGACGGGATGCCCGTTCTGTCGGATCATGCTGACCGATGGGTTGACCGCCAAGCAGGCGGATGGATCCGCGCCGGAGACCACCGAGGTGCTCGACGTTGCCCAGCTTCTCCTCGAAGCAGTCAAGCGGGCGACGTAGTGTGCCTTGCTTGCTCACTTCGCGTTAATTGACCTCACTTCGCATCAGTTGCAACTAACGCGAAGTGCCAGGAACTAACGCGAAGTCCGGTTAGATGGCGTCGGGGTAGACCGTAAAGGCCCGATGTGCCCTTCGCACGGACGCCTGGCTCGGTGGTTGTTGTTAGCTTGCGAAAGAACGCGGCAGATTCGGTGTATCCCAGAGCGAGGTAGAAGCCAGCCGCCCCCGTGTTGCGAGTGCGATGTACGCGGCGCCTATGGAGGCGCTGCAATCTTCGGCCGTGGCTATAAGTCGGCGTCCGATACCGCCGCGCCTGGCCTGCTCAGCGACCATGACCTCCTCTACCCACGCCACAGGACCGTTTGCAAGGAATGTGGTGTGGCTAAAGGCCAGAAGATACCCGACAACCTCCGCCGTAGGTAGGTGCGCGATGATCAACAACGTGTTTGGTTCAGCCATCCGTCTTTCGAACGACGAGTTGTAGCGATCGTACTCGAGGTCGAACGTGGTGGCGCAGTCGCAAGCAAGCGGCCAGACCGTATCGCGATCGGCAAGCTGGGCGTAGCGCACTTGCACGTCTTCGGACATGGAGCTGAGCTTGTCATGTAGTCAATGCACGACGTGCGATTGGCACCGGTTGGAAAGGCGATACCTCGTGCAGCCCGCCAAAGCTTCGGCGCCGAACCGGATGCAGAAATGACGTCTAACCTCCTTGATTTGACGTCATGATGACGTCATAGTGGTGTCATGGAACTTTCGCCGTACATCGAGTCGGTCCGAGCAGGCGTCGTCAACGCCTCCTCACTGGCTGACGAACAAACCCAGCACGTTGCACAGCGGCTTGGCACAGCAATCGAGTCCTCGACCCGCCTCGCGCTTATCCAGGCGCTGTCCGATGCGGCCGGCACCATTAGCGCGGAGCTGGCACCGTCCTCCGTCGAGTTACGCATGGTCGGACAGGACCCGGAATTCGTTGTCTCGCTTCAGACCGCGGAGGCCGAACCAACCTTGCTCATGCCCGAGCCCGAATCGGCAAGTGAGGAAACGGCCGAGGCTGAGGACGAGCCGGTAGCCCGCATCACCCTTCGGTTACCGCAATCAGTCAAGGCGCGCGTGGATGAGGTTGCCTCATCTGAAGGAATTTCCACCAATGCGTGGTTGATCCGGGCCGTTATGGATGCCTTGTCCGAACGCAGCGGCTCACGACCGGAGTGGCCACCGCCGCCTCGTCCCCCCATGCCGCCGTCTCCCGACATGATCTCTGGCCTGCGTAGCAGCGTATTTGGGCCGGAAGGTCCGTTCGGCCCGGGCGGTCCGTTTGGTGAGCGACTCCGGAGGGCTGGACGCGAGGAGAGACGCTCCCGCGGAAACGTTCAGGGGTGGGTGCGATGAGTCTCACGAACACCTACGAAGGCGTACGGCAGATCGTCGTCGACAACCTGGGCGACGGATCGATCACTGTAGAGCCAGGCTCGCAGCAAGATCTTGTCGAGGCCTCAATTGAGGCCGATGGTGATCACTTCGACGACCATGTCCAGATCCGCCATGATCACGACTGGCTACGGATCAGCTTTCCGCAACAGTTTCTCAGGTACACCAAGGCCCACCTGCGCCTCGCCGTACCAGACGGCCTGACGTATGTGATCAAGACCGGATCGGCTGACATCTCCATCAGCGCCGACATCGGCCGCTCCAAGATCATTAGCGGTTCCGGCGATATCACCATCGGCAATGCTGTCGATCTTGATTGCAGCACAGGATCAGGCAACATCTCGGTTGCCAGACTCGACGGCAGTGGCGCCAAGCTCGGTTCCGGTTCGGGTGATGTGTCGATCGGTGAGGTGAATTGCCCTCTCACAGCAAAGTCCGGTTCGGGTGATGTGGTTGTGAAGTCGGTACGAGGTGCCACTCTGCAGGCCAACTCGGGATCAGGCGATATCGCTGTCTCGGCAACGAGTGGGTCAGTCGACTTGCGCTCGGCCTCGGGTTCCCTAACGGTCGGCATTGGCGACAACCTGCGCGCCTGGCTCGACCTCAATTCCGTATCGGGCGACATCCGGATCGGTCTCGAGTCGACCAACCAGCCAGAGCCTGGTGAGCCGTACATCACGGTTCGCGCGCGTACGGCGTCCGGCGACATCTCGATCCACCGCGCCTAACGCACTGACGGAGTGGCTTCGGCAGACTTTGCCGCATGAGCCACTCCGTCGTTGGTCCTGAAGCTGGGGACGAAGACACCGGACCGGTCACCATCTACGACATTCAGGCGGCTGAAGACAGCAAGGTTCGCGTCAGGGCACTGCCTCGACTGACCCGGCAAGCACTGCGAATCGCATGGGCAGCAGGGCGCCGCGAATTCGTCGTCTCAACGCTGCTGCAGATCATTGGCGGTGGCGGGATTGTGCTGCTGCTGCTGCTCGGACAAAAGGGACTGCAAGCACTTCTCGAAGCACTCCAAAGCAGTCAGTCACTCGCTGCGGTCGCACCCTGGGCCCTTGTGATCGCCTGCGTTGCCGGAATGCAGTCATTCGTCAACGCAGTCCAGAGGGAACGTCAAGAAATCCTCGGCGAAGTGATCGAACGCCACATCGAAGAGCATGTCTTGGAAGTCGCAAGTGCCGTCGACCTCTTGGGCTTCGAGACGCCGGCCTTTCACAACCGGGTGCAACGCATGCAGCTCAGTGGACCTCAATCGCTGAACCTGATCTTCGGTTTATCCGGCCTGATCCGCGGTGCTGTTGGAGTTGTGGCAGTTCTGGTGACCCTCATAACGATCGAGCCAGTCCTGGTGCTCATGGTGTCCATCGTCTTCGTTCCGGCATGGCTGTCGGCGTCAAGACGGGGTGAAGCGTTCTGGCGCTTCTTCTGGCGCATGACGCCGCGAGACCGGGAGCGGCAATACCTTGCCAGCCTGCTCTCTGATCGGGATGCGGCCAAGGAGATCCGGGCGTTCAACCTTGGTGAGTACTTGGGTAGCCGACACCGTTCCCTTTACGACGAGCGCATCAGCGAAATGCGACGAGTAGCGGCTGGGCAGCTGTGGCATGCGCTCCTCGCCAATGTGGTGATCGCCGCCGTACTCGCGGCCACGCTTCTCGTTGTGGGTTGGCTGGCCTTGAGCGGCTCCGTTCAGTTGTCGGCGGCAGGCATTGCCGTTGCTGGCGTTGCCATCGTCGGCGCCCGACTTTCTACGGCGGGTTATGCGGCAGGCACACTGACGGAGTCGGCGCGATACGTCGACGACTACCTTGCCTTCGCAGAGCTCCTCCCCCGCGTACGGCAGTCGGAGCCGCACAGCCCCGCCCCAAGCTCATTCGACAAAATCTCGGTGAATGGAGTGAGCTTCAGCTATCCGACGGCTACCGACCCTGCCATTCGCGACGTCTCGCTCAGCATCGCTACGGGTGAGATCGTGGCATTGGTCGGCGAAAACGGTTCCGGTAAAACCACGCTTGCCAAACTCCTGGCAGGGCTCTATCGGCCCGCTACAGGCACAGTTACCTGGGATGGCATTGACATCAATGGTGTTGATGCCGCGCAACTGCGCACCAGCATTGCGGTGATCTTTCAAGATTTCGTCCGCTTCCATCTACGTGCTCGAGACAACGTGGGTCTGGGACGGGTCGATGCCATCGATGATCTTGACGACATTCGTGAGGCGGCCCGGCATGCAAATGCCGATGAATTCCTCAGCTCACTGCCGAACGGCTACGAGACCATACTCGGGCCTGAATTCGAAGGCGGATCAGATCTGTCCATCGGACAGTGGCAACGCGTAGCACTGGCCCGCGCATTCTTTCGCCAAGCCCCGTTCGTGATCTTGGACGAGCCCACAGCTGCCCTCGATCCTAGGGCCGAACAGGACTTGTTCGAGCGCATCAGAGGCCTCCTCGCGGGCCGCACGGTGCTGCTGATCTCGCACCGGTTTTCAAGTGTGCGGAACGCGGACCGCATTTATGTCCTGCAGAGCGGCCGCGTCACAGAAGCAGGAACCCATGATGAGCTCATGGGAGTAGAGGGTCACTATGCCGAACTCTTCCGGCTACAAGCCGCGGCCTACCTCGCCGGTAGTCACGATGCCTAGCTCCGTCGGAACTAGATCTGCGTGCGGTGGAAGTTCAGGTGGGAGCGGCTCGGTGTCGGACCGCGCTGGCCCTGATAGTGAGAGCCGTACTGAGCCGACCCGTACGGATGCTCAGCGGCGGTGCTCAACCGGAAGAAGCAGAGCTGGCCGATCTTCATCCCGGGCCAGAGCTTGATCGGCAGCGTTGCGACATTGGACAACTCGAGCGTGACGTGACCACTAAAGCCCGGATCGATGAAACCGGCGGTGGCGTGAGTCAGCAGTCCGAGCCTGCCGAGGGATGACTTGCCCTCGACGCGTGCCGCAATGTCGTCTGGAAGCGTCACCACCTCATAGATAGAGCCCAGCGCAAACTCCCCCGGATGCAAAATGAACGGCTCATCACCCACCGGCTCAACCGCCCGAGTCAGCTCGGATTGATTCGCGGAGGGATCAATGTGCGGGTACCGGTGATTCTCAAACACGCGGAAGTACCGATCGAGACGGACATCAATGCTCGATGGCTGCACCATGTCGGCGGAATATGGTTCCAGCCCGATGCGGCCGACATCGACCTCGGCCTTGATGTCACGGTCGGAGAGCAACATGGCGCGACCCTACCGCGGTAAGCAGCCCTTAGCTGCCGCGCGTGATCTCCAGCCAGTGATCACCGATGGAAATGATCGCGCCTTCGCCGACGCGGACCATCTCACCAGCCTTACAGCGAGCTGACATCCCGTTCGTGGTAGAGACGGTCGAGCCATTCGTCGATCCCCGGTCAACGACATAAACACCGCCAGCGTCCACGCCCACCGCCAAGTGCGACTTCGAGACGGTACGCGTCTCATCGGCGATCTTGATCAACTGCGCGTCTTCCTCACCCGCGTTGGGCTGCGGGTTACGACCCAGCAGCACCAAGCCATCCAGCGCGATCCGCCTGCCGTCGTCCAGCAAGATCGACCAATCCTGGACATAAGGTGAACGGGGTGCGACCGCTGTCTGATCTTCAAAATCACCGGCCGAAGCTTGGTGCTCCTCCTCGTACGCCGGCACCCCACCCGACGGAGTGCCATTGGGCGACTGGGACACCGGGCTAGCCTGCTGGCCAGGGGCGTACATCTCGCCGCCCGATCCGTACTGCGGCGGTCCGTACGAGGCGCCCGGGTAAGGAGTGGCGTACTCGTTGCCTCCGTATCCCGCCCCGGGTGTGCCTTGTGGTGCACCGGCAGGTGCGTAGGGGGTTGGGCCGGCGGGATAACCGGGCGGTGCAGTTAATTGGCCAGGCGGTGGAGTCAGTTGGCCAGGTGGCACAGGACTGCCCGGAGAGCCATAGGGCTCCCCGCCTCCATAACGTGGCGGCATCGGCGCGCGGGCGCCATTCGGCTGCAACTGCTGAGAGCCATTACTGAGCTGAGCCGGCTGATCCTGCTGTACGGCACCCACCGCCCGAGCCGGCTGCGCCGTTGGCGCGAGTACCCGCTCCTTGATCATCACCGCGGTAGCGGCGAGGTCGTGCCAGCCCTGCTTGCGTGGGTGTCTCAGTTCCATGATCAACATGATCAGCAGCCCGATGCCGGTGACACACAAAGCCCAGAACACCAATGTCCGCACACAAACCCGACCCCAACCGATCGGCCGACCGTCAAGAAATCCAACCAGCTGCAGCTTCATAGCCCGCAGACCCGGGCTCGCCGCTCGCACGGCAAGCAGGTACCACACCAAAATGATCCAGCCGATTATGGCGGCCGAACCAATCACGAGGAGGGTCGCCCGAAGCGCACCGCTCGTGGCGGGGAGCAGCAGCAACAGCACGATGCTGACGACGAGCGGAACTGACAGGTTGATCAGATACGCCACGAAGCGCTTGCCGAGCGGACCTACCTCAACCCCTGGCGGCAGGCCTGTCTCGCGATTCGGGCGACCCGGCACGGGCGATTCCATCTACAGCTCCTCGTCGTTGGTGACTTAAGTCGCAGCACCAGACGCTACTGCGGAAAGTCGATCAATACAGAAACTCCATCACCAAGCTCTATGACGCTGCCCACTTGTACCGGGACCGGCTCACCAGGAGCCAGCTGCTGACGATCTACGCCTCCGGGCCGTACCAGGATCGTTCCATTCGTGGAGTTCAGATCGGTGGCCACAATCTGCCAGCCATCCGGAGCCACCTCCAGATGTGTCCGGCTGATGTCGTGATTCGGGCTTGGGACGGTCATCAGCCGGGGTGCGCGATTGTCCGATCGGTCCGTGGATGGTGCCCGGCCGATCAGGACCGGTCGGTCGAGCTGGGCGCTGCTGCCGTCCGATGCGCGCAGCACAGCAAGGACGGGGTACGCCACAAACTGCGGCCCTTGGGTGCCCACAGGCCCTCCACAGACCCGGCAACTGGTTGCGCTTGGTGGGCTAACGTGCCCGTTTGCACAGAACACCGCCAAGATCGCGGAGTCCTGAGGATCAATATCTGCTGGCGAGTCTTCGGAGTTCGGCTCCAGGGCGCGGGCCATTAATGCGTCAGGCCTCCCCAGCTGAGGAACGACCGCAGCCTCAAGTTGTTGAGGTGCACCGGCCTGCGGATCAGCGCCTGACTCAACCGGGAACGGCGGGGCCATGAGCTCTGTCTCGGCGTTCGCGAGAGCGGCGATTTCTGATGCCGACAACTCAGCGGTCCGCTCCGCCGGCGTTGCTGCCTCCAGCTCGGGCTCAGCCTGCGGAGAGCTGACCTGCGCCAGCTCCGAAGCGTCAAGGGTCACCGACGAGGCGCGTACGGCTCCCACGACAAGCGGAAGCTCGAGCAGGGTGGCGTCTCCCTCATATGGCAGGTCGACTCGTATGTGATCCACACCGGCAAGACCAACCTCGCTCCAGGTCTGGATGTCCTCCCCGTCGGCCACCACCTTGCCAGTCGCTAGATCGATAACCGAGATGTCCCCGCGGATCAAAGAACGCATGCCGTCATCGGTCCAGAAGAAGGCCGCGAGGCTGGGCAGGTCGTCAATCTTGAACTGTGCCAGCCGGCCCGCGAGATCGGTAATCGAGCTGGACGCGACAACCTCCTCCCACAGGGTGTTGATCAAGGAGGCCCATTCGTGGGTAGGTGGCTCAAGCACGACCAATGAGGTCGGCCCGGACAGCACTACCCAGTCCCCTGGCGTGTATGTGGCACGCCAATGTCCCAGCGCCGCAGTCATCGGTCCTCCCCAGGCCTTGCAACTCAGGCTTCCGCGACATTGTCTCTTGGCCGGGCGCTCTAGGGAAAGTCAGGGACCCTTAACTGCACTATGACGGGCAGCCGCTTCGCCGACTGCAGGAGCTCGCGGGGCGGCTGCGGGCATGTGGAGCGCTTGTACGCGAACGACGAAGGAGGCGAACCTGGCGCGCTGCCGGTCAGAGTGTAATGAAGCCACCGGGTAACGATTCCCCTGGTCAGAGCCAAGAGAAGGGGCTGCTTGAAGCGCGTGCCCGCCGTATAGTTTGATTCGTGCTCGCCGAAACCCATACCTGGGTAATTGCGACGAGGTCGCAATCCACCGCTCGTCGTACGACGATCGCTGATGTCGCGCGGGAGGCGGGCGTCAACAAGGGAACCGTCTCGCGGGCGTTGCGCGGCATCCCCGGCGTCGGCGCATCGACCAGAGAGCGGATCATCGAGACGGCCGACCGGCTCGACTTCTCGGCTTCGCATCTGGCTACCGCACTTGCCAGTGGGCAGTCCAGGACAGTTGGCATCGTTCTTCCTACGTTGCGCTCCTGGTACTTCAGCGAGTTCGCGTCGGGAGCCAGCGAAGTCCTCAGCCCCGACGGTTTTCGGGTGGAGCTGATCAATCTGGATGTCGACTCCGATTTCTTGGAGGTCGATTCGCCGCAGTTCCGCAAGTTGTTCCGAGAGCTGGGCGCAGGCCGGGGCCGGGATGCGCTCCTGTTTGCCGGCACCATCTCGACGGAGCGGGATGAGCAGAATCCCGACTCCGCCCGGGTACCGATCCTCGCATCGGGCTCGCCGCTGACCAGCGTGCCAGGGATCTTCGTAGACAACCGAATGGGTGGGCGGCTGATCGCTGAGCATCTGCTCGCGCGAGGTCACCGCGACATCGGTATCTTCGACGGACGCATGGCGGGCAAGCACGACTACCACGTCTGGGATCAGCGGACCGACGGGTTGCGCGACACCATACGAGAAGCCGGGTTTGACATCGACAGCCGCAACGTCGTACGGCCGGGCGACTGCCATGCCGCTGATGGTGAGCGTGCGATGAATGAACTGCTCGACAGCGGCCGGAAGCTTCCGACTGCGATCTTCTGCCATACCGATGAAATGGCGTTCGGGGCTATGGCGGTACTGCGCGCAGCCGGACTCCGTTGCCCGGACGATCTTTCCATCGCAGCCTTCGATGATCATCCGATGTCACGCTGGTGGGGCCTGACGACTGTGAGTCAGCATGCTCACGAGCAAGGCGTACGAGCCGCCCATGCCATGATCAAGGCGGTGTCGGGAGACGGCAACGGGTCAGAAAAGGAGCCACCTAAGGAGATGCAGGTTGAGCTGGTCGTGCGTGGCACTACCGGCCCGGTTCCCAAGGACGCCACCTGAGACCTCTCCCGGCGAGGTCCGTACCGGGTGACCCATCCGGTCGCTAATGCATCCGCAGCCAGACGGTGGTATCGCTGGGCAACTGCCCTTGATCAAGATGGGCGCTGCTCAGCAGCACCTCGCCGGGTGGCAGGGGAACTGGCTCATTGCCGAAATTGGTCATGCAGCGTACGCCGCCGGCCCGAGCAAAATGCAGTACCGACAGCTGTGACTCGATCCAGCTGAAATCGCTGTTAGTGAACAAGTGGCCGCGGAGTGCGAGCGCCCGACGATAGAGATTAAGCGTGGAGCCGGGATTCGCCTCTTGCACGCTCACTGCGTAGTCAAGAAACCAGTTGGGCTGGGGCAGGTGCGCAGCCTGCGGACCGAAACCGTATGACGGTCCCTCTGCGGTCCAGGGCAACGGGACTCGGCACCCGTCACGACCCTTTTCCGTCGTCGAGCGGCTTGCCATGGGGTCTTCCAAGGACGCCCGCGGCAGGTCAGCCACCTCATGGAGTCCCAGCTCGTCGCCCTGATAGACATAGACCGATCCCGGCAACGCCAGCAAGATCATGATCGCCGCCCGCGCGCGCCGCTCACCCAAGGCTCGGTCCAGGCGAGGCGTCATGCCGTCGGCCAAGAGCCACGCTCTAGCGACCTGCTGCGCCAGACGCTTGTCCTCTAGCGGCAGCCCGTACCGCGTCGCCACTCGTGGCGTGTCGTGGCAACCCAGCAGCCAGCTGGTTGTGGAGCCGAAATGGATCATGTCGGCGAGGCCGGTGTTGATCACCTGGAGATAGTGCTCAGGCCGCCAGTCCGCATCCTGCATCGCGAAATTGAACGCCTGCCCGAGGCTGTCGGCTGATGCGTAGCGCGCTCGACGCGTCGGGTGCACGATGGCCTCAGCTACGGCTAATCGGGGTGGATCGTAGGAGTTGAGAATGCGTCGCCAATCCGCGTAGATCTCTTGTACGTCATCGCGATCCCAGAGTGGATGCGAGCCGTCCGGTCGCATGATGTCAGCGATTTCGACCCAGGACGGATACGGCTCCGACATGTCCTTGCGCAATCCGTGAGCAACATCGATCCGGAAGCCATCGACACCACGGTCGGCCCAGAAACGTACGGTCCGCCGGAAGTCCTGACGAACCTCCTCGTTCTCCCAGTTGAGATCCGGCTGTTCGGCTGCGAAACAGTGCAGGTACCACTGGCCGTCGCCGGCTGGCGCCCAGGCCGGGCCGCCGAAAAGCGATTCCCAGTCATTGGGCGGTTCCTCACAGTTCGGGCCGCGGCCGTCGCGGAAGAGATAACGATCACGCTCGGGAGCACCGCGCCCGGCGGCGAGGGCTTGGACAAACCAGGGGTGTCGATTGGATGTGTGATTGGGCACGATATCGACGATCACCTTGATGTCAGCGGCGTGCAGCGCGGTGACCATCGCGTCGAAGTCGTCC
>Ga0307295_10000193_pt1 | contig 12739 bp, 9 predicted proteins | sample ER_DNA_152_FD_194481 | JGI IMG/M metagenome (GOLD analysis project Ga0307295, IMG submission 194481) | Bulk soil microbial communities from the East River watershed near Crested Butte, Colorado, United States - ER_DNA_152 | ecosystem: Environmental > Terrestrial > Soil > Floodplain | place: USA...
ATTCTTAGCCTCGAAATCCTTGCCGATCTGGCTGAAGGCCTCCGTGAGGGATGCAGCCGCGAGCACGGTTATGGCTCCACCGCTCGAGGAGGCCTCTGGACTGGAGGAGGAGGAGGAGGAGGAGGATGGCGCTGTGGGCTGAGGCTGTGTAGCGCAGGCCGAGATCAGTAGTCCCAGGACAGCGACAAGAGCCGCTAACAACAGAGGTTTGTCGGCTTTTCGTGCAGATGCTGTGTTCATAGATCTGCAGGAACCTCTACAACGACGTGGGTGGATTTGACCGAGGCCACCGCGAGCACCCCCGGTTCGAGCTGGAGTTCACTTGCCGCCTCAGCGGACATCAGCGACACGACCCGGAAGGGCCCACACTGCAGGTCGACCTGCGCCATAACCGAATCCTTGATAACGCGAGTCACCAGGCCCGTGAAACGATTCCGAGCGCTTTCGGCGACCGGCGTGCCGAGATCAGGAGCAGTGGCGATCTCTTGCGCGTGCGCGGCAAGCTCAGCCCCATCGATCGTGGCTGGCCCTCCGGCGCTACTCGTGTGGAGCCGGCCGGAATCGATCCAGCGCCGTACGGTGTCGTCTGATACTCCGAGCAGTGACGCGGCTTGAGCAATCCGATAATGCGGCACGAGAAGTGATCCTAGTCCGCTATTGCGGGTTTTCTTGCACCTATGCCGGGGAGCGTGCCCTACTCCGGGTTCCTCGACTGAGCCAATGAGGTGCCGGCCGGTGTCGCTCGTCGCCAGACAACATCTCGTGAACGGAATGTCGGTGCTGGCTCTCGGGCCCGCGACACCTCAGACTTCCCTTGTGATGTCTGCTCGGGGGAGAGTCATCGTTATCACCGGCGCGATGGCTGCGGGAAAGTCAACGGTGGCTGACCTCTTGGCCATTCGGCTGCCGAAATCGGTGCACATCCACGGCGACGTGTTCCGCCGGATGGTGGTGAACGGTCGCGCTGACATGACACCTAATCCCAGCCCGGACGCGATCGCGCAGCTCAATCTGCGCTACGACCTCGCGGCCATGACGGCGGATCGCTTTGCCGAGGAGGGCTACGACGTCATCGTGCAGGATGTGATCTTGGGCAAGGATCTGGCCGATTTCGTGAAGCGCATTGAAACCCCCGAGCGCTATCTCGTTGTGTTGTCGCCCAGAGTGTCTGCCCTGGAGTGGCGGGAGGAACAACGGTCGAAGGCCGGATACGTGCACTTCTCTCCGGCGGGGTTGGACGACGTGCTGCGACGTGAGACAGCACAAATCGGCTATTGGCTTGACTCCAGCACCCAAACTCCAGACGAGACGGTGCAAGACATCCTCGATAATCTGCAGCGGGCTGCGGTGTAGCAGGACTAGGTAGGGAAAGCAAGAGGGGCGGGCCCATCCCAGCCCCGCCCCTCGTACCTCGACCTCAGCGCCCCCGAACCTAGCGCCGGCGAACTTTAGCGATAGTCGCCGAGATCAAATTCCTCCAACGGCACCGCAGCGCCCGAGCCCTGACCGAAGTCGTAGTCGAAGGAGTCGTACCCGACCATGGAGTACGCCTGTGCCTTGGCCTCCGCCGTCGGCTCGACCCGGATGTTGCGGTAGCGGTCCAGACCGGTACCGGCCGGGATCAGCTTGCCCAAGATCACGTTTTCCTTCAGACCCACCAGGGAATCGGACTTGGCGTGAATCGCCGCATCGGTCAATACCTTGGTGGTCTCTTGGAAGGACGCTGCCGACAGCCACGATTCGGTCGCCAACGACGCCTTGGTGATCCCCATCAGCACCGGACGGCCGGACGCCGGGGTGCCGCCCTCGGACACGACCTGCCGATTGGCCGCCTCGTAGGCCAGCCGATCCACCAGATCACCGGCGAGCAGGTTGGAGTCACCGGATTCGATCACCGTCACTCGACGCAACATCTGTCGAATGATGATCTCGATGTGCTTGTCGTGAATCGGAGCACCCTGGGTCCGGTACACCGACTGCACCTCATCCACCAGGTGCTCTTGCACCCGGCGGACGCCGAGCACGCGCAGCACATCCTGAGGATCAGGCGTGCCCGCGGTCAGCTGCTGTCCAACATCGACGTGATCGCCGTCCTCGACCAGCAGCCGAGCCCGACGAGACACCGAGAACTCCGCCACGTCCGATCCATCATCAGGAGTGATGATGATCTTCTTGAGCCGGTCACTGTCCTCGATCTTGACGCGGCCGGTAGCTTCAGCGATCGGTGCTTTGCCCTTGGGCTGGCGTGCCTCGAAGAGTTCGACTACACGCGGCAGGCCCTGGGTGATGTCGTCGCCAGCCACACCGCCGGTATGGAAGGTCCGCATCGTTAGCTGGGTGCCGGGCTCACCGATGGACTGAGCTGCCACGATGCCCACGGCCTCGCCGACATCGACCAGCTTGCCGCTGGCCAGCGAACGGCCGTAGCACATTGCGCAGGTGCCGCTCGCCGCCTCGCAGGTCAGCACGCTGCGGACCTTGACCGAGGTTATGCCGTTGTCGATGAGCAGACCGATGTTGACATCACCAAGATCAACTCCAGCCTTCAGCAGCACCTCACCGTCGGGACCGAATACATCGGTCGCGAGTGTCCTCGCGTAGACGGCGGTCTCGACGTGCTCGTCGAGAACCAAGTTGCCGCGGCCGTCATCAGCCGCAATCGTCTTGGTCAGACCACGCTCAGTACCGCAGTCCTCCTCGCGGATGATTACGTCCTGACTGACGTCGACCAACCGCCGAGTCAGGTATCCGGAGTCTGCCGTACGCAGCGCCGTGTCGGCCTGGCCCTTCCGCCCACCGTGCGTGGAGATGAAGTACTCCAGCACCGAGAGCCCCTCACGGAAGTTCGACTTGATCGGTCGCGCGATGATCTCTCCCTTCGGGTTGACCACCAGACCACGCATCGCGGCGATCTGGCGCATCTGCACCATGTTTCCGCGAGCACCGGAGTGCACCATCATGTAGATCGGGTTGGTCTTCTCGAAGTTGTTTTCCATCGCGGTCCCGAGGCGAGAGGTCGCATCGGTCCAGATCTCGATCAACTCCTGGCGACGTTCGTCGTCAGTGATCAAGCCGCGCTCATACTGCTTGTCGATCTTGTTGGCGCGATCCTCGTAGGTGGCCAGGATCTGTGGCTTGTCGGCCGGAGTGCTGACGTCGCCGATGGAGACGGTGACACCAGAGCGGGTCGCCCAGTGGAAGCCCAGGTCCTTGAGCTGGTCCAGGCAGTAGGCCACCTGAACCTTGGGATAGCGCTCGGCAAGATCATTGACGATCTGGCCCAGCTGCTTCTTGCCCACCTCGTAGTCGGCGTACGCGTAGTCATCAGGCAGCGCCTCGTTGAACAGGGCGCGGCCGAGCGTCGTCTCCAGCAAGATCGAACCGTTGGAGGACAACGTCTGGCCCTCTGGCGGCACAATGTCGCTCAGGCGAAGTTTGACCTTGGCCTGGACCGAAAGCTGACCTCGGTCGAAGGCCATCAATGCCTCCGCTATCGAACCGAACGCCCGGCCCTCGCCAACCGCACCGTCGCGCTGCATGGTGAGGAAGTAGGTGCCAATGATCATGTCCTGAGTGGGCATGGTTACCGGACGACCGTCAGCCGGCTTCAGGATGTTGTTGGTCGACAACATCAAGATTCGGGCCTCGGCCTGCGCTTCCGCGCTCAGCGGAAGGTGCACAGCCATCTGGTCACCGTCGAAATCGGCGTTGAACGCCGTACAGACCAGCGGGTGAATCTGGATGGCCTTGCCTTCAATGAGCTGTGGCTCAAAGGCCTGGATGCCCAGTCGGTGCAGTGTCGGTGCCCGGTTCAGTAGCACGGGGTGCTCAGAGATGACCTCTTCGAGCACATCCCAAACGACCGGCCGCTGCCGCTCCACCATCCGCTTCGCGGATTTGATGTTTTGCGCGTGGTTGAGATCGTCCAGCCGCTTCATCACGAAAGGCTTGAACAGCTCCAGCGCCATGGCTTTGGGCAGCCCGCACTGGTGCAGCTTCAGCTGCGGGCCGACCACAATGACCGAACGGCCGGAGTAGTCGACGCGCTTGCCGAGCAGGTTCTGCCGGAACCGACCCTGCTTGCCCTTCAGCATGTCGGAGATCGACTTGAGCGGGCGGTTGCCCGGACCGGTGACTGGCCGGCCCCGACGGCCGTTATCGAACAGCGAGTCCACGGCCTCTTGGAGCATCCGCTTTTCGTTGTTGACGATGATCTCGGGCGCCCCAAGATCGAGGAGCCGCTTCAGCCGGTTGTTCCGGTTGATCACGCGTCGGTACAGGTCGTTCAGGTCTGAAGTCGCGAACCGGCCACCGTCGAGCTGCACCATAGGACGCAGGTCCGGCGGGATGACCGGAACACAGTCCAACACCATCCCGGTAGGGCTGTTCTTCGTGGTGAGGAACGCCGAAACGACCTTCAGCCGCTTCAGGGCGCGGGTCTTGCGCTGCCCCTTGCCGACCTGGATGATCTCTCGCAACTCGGCGGCCTCGGCCTCGAGATCGAAGGTCTCCAGCCGCTTCTGGATGGCGTCAGCGCCCATAGAGCCAGAGAAGTACTTGCCGAACCGGTTTTTCATCTCCCGGTACAACACCTCGTCGCCCTCAAGGTCTTGCACCTTGAGGTTCTTGAAGCGGTTCCATACCGCCTCGAGCCGGTCGAGTTCACGCTGCGCACGGTCGCGCAGCTGCTTGACCTCACGCTCCGCACCTTCCCGGACCTTGCGCTTGGCGTCTGCCTTGGCACCCTCGGCCTCCAGCGCGGCGGTGTCCTCCTCGAGCTTCCGCATCCGGTTCTCGATGTCGGAATCCCGACGGCCCTCGAGCTGCTTGCGCTCGACATCGATCTTGGCCTCGAGCGAGGGCAGGTCCCGGTGCCGGGCTTCCTCGTCGACGGAGGTGATCATGTAGGCCGCGAAGTAAATGACCTTCTCCAGGTCCTTCGGGGCGACATCGAGCAGGTAGCCCAGCCGCGATGGAACACCCTTGAAGTACCAGATGTGGGTCACCGGAGCGGCGAGCTCAATGTGACCCATGCGCTCGCGACGCACCTTGGAACGGGTGACCTCCACGCCACACCGTTCGCAGATGATGCCCTTGAAGCGCACTCGCTTGTACTTGCCGCAGTAGCACTCCCAGTCCCGGGTGGGACCGAAGATCTTCTCGCAGAACAGGCCATCACGCTCGGGCTTGAGCGTGCGGTAGTTAATGGTCTCCGGCTTCTTCACCTCACCATGCGACCACTTGCGAATCTCATCGGCAGTGGCCAGGCCGATGCGGATCTCGTCGAAGAAGTTCACGTCGAGCATTCTTTGCTTATCTCTCTTCTCTCAACTAACGCGATATCTCAAGTTGTCAATGAACTGAACCTTCACTCCTCCGACTTGTCAGCATCTCAGGGGCTATAGCACGCTGAGACGCTGACAAGTCGGCAAGAGAGTCAGGCACCTAGACTTCTTCGACTCCGCCGAGGGAGTCACCGGGGCGACGAGAGAGGTCGATACCGAAGTCCTCAGACGATCGGTAATCGTCCTCAGAATCTCGCAGCTCCACCTCGGTACCGTCGCTGGACAGCACCTCAACGTTGAGGCACAGCGACTTCATCTCCTTGACCAGCACCTTGAACGATTCTGGGATGCCAGGCTCGGGGATGTTCTCGCCTTTGACGATGGCCTCATAGACCTTCACGCGGCCCGGAACATCGTCGGACTTGATCGTCAACAGTTCCTGCAGCGCCCATGCCGCGCCGTACGCCTCGAGTGCCCAGACCTCCATCTCGCCGAACCGCTGTCCGCCGAACTGGGCCTTACCGCCCAGCGGCTGCTGGGTGATCATCGAGTACGGACCGGTGGAACGCGCATGGATCTTGTCGTCCACGAGGTGATGCAGCTTCAGCATGTAGATGTAGCCAACACCGACCGGCTCCGGAAACGGCTCACCGGAACGACCGTCGAAGAGATTGGCCTTGCCGTCGGCATTCACTAGGCGCTGATCATCGCGACTTGGCAAGGTCTGACCAAGCAAGCCGGTGATCTCTTCCTCGGTGGCACCGTCGAACACCGGAGTTGCCAGGTGCGCCGGACCCTCCACATGACCAAGACCTACGCTTCGCAGCCGGTCCGACCAGGCAGCCTTGAGACCCTCGACATCCCAGCCCTGTTTGGCGACCCAACCAAGGTGGGTCTCCAGGACCTGCCCGACGTTCATCCGGCTCGGTACGCCTAACGGGTTCAGCACGATGTCGACCGGAGTGCCGTCCTCGAGGAACGGCATGTCCTCTACGGGCAAGATCTTGGAAATCACGCCCTTGTTGCCGTGCCGTCCGGCTAGCTTGTCACCGTCTTGGATCTTGCGCTTCTGGGCCACATAGACCCGGACCAGCTGGTTGACACCAGGCGACAGCTCATCATCGGCATCGCGGTCGAAGACGCGTACGCCGATGACCGTGCCTGACTCACCGTGCGGGACCTTGAGCGAAGTATCACGGACCTCGCGCGCCTTCTCGCCGAAGATCGCGCGCAATAGCCGCTCCTCCGGAGTCAACTCGGTCTCGCCCTTGGGCGTGACTTTGCCAACCAAGATGTCGCCCGTGGAGACCTCAGCGCCGATCCGGATAATGCCGCGCTCATCAAGATCAGCCAGCATCTCCTCGCTCACATTGGGGATGTCGCGGGTGATCTCCTCGGCACCGAGCTTGGTATCCCGGGCGTCGACCTCATGCTCCTCGATGTGGATCGAGGTAAGCACGTCGTCTTGGACCAGCCGCTGGCTCAGGATGATCGCATCCTCGTAGTTGTGACCCTCCCACGGCATGAACGCGACCAGCAGGTTACGGCCGAGGGCCATCTCGCCCTGGTCAGTACACGGCCCGTCGGCTAGCGGCATGCCCTTCTCGATCCGCTGACCAGCAGTCACCAGCGGGCGCTGGTTGATGCACGTGCCCTGGTTCGAGCGACGGAACTTGCTCAGCCGGTAGGTCTTGAACGTGCCGTCGTCCTGAGTGATGTCGATCAGATCGGAGCTCACCGAGGTGACCACACCCCCTTGTGTTGCGACGGTTACGTCACCGGCATCGACCGCGCCGCGGTACTCCATACCGGTGCCTACGAAGGGAGCTTCGGACTGGATCAGCGGCACCGCCTGACGCTGCATGTTCGAGCCCATCAGAGCTCGAGACGCGTCGTCGTGCTCAAGGAAGGGGATCATCGCGGTCGCGACCGATACCATCTGCCGCGGCGACATGTCCATGTAGTGCACCTCGCTCGGCGGCACGGTATCCACCTCACCATGGCGCTTGCGGACCAGCACTCGGTCCTCGGTGAAGCGGCCCTTATCGTCGAGCTTGGCGTTAGCCTGCGCCTTGGCGTACCGATCTTCCTCATCGGCCGTGAGGTAGTCGATCTGATCGGTGACGTGGCCCTTCTCGACCTTCCGGTACGGGGTTTCCACGAACCCGAAGGCATTCACTCGCGCAAAGGAGGCGAGCGAACCAATCAGGCCGATGTTCGGACCCTCAGGGGTTTCGATCGGACACATCCGGCCGTAATGGGACGGGTGCACGTCGCGGACTTCCATGCCGGCGCGATCTCGCGACAGACCACCCGGCCCGAGCGCGGAGAGCCGCCGCTTGTGCGTCAGTCCGGCAACGGGGTTGGTCTGATCCATGAATTGGGAGAGCTGCGAGGTACCGAAGAACTCCTTCAGTGCCGCAACCACCGGCCGAATGTTGATCAAGGTCTGCGGCGTGATGGCCTCGACGTCCTGAGTCGTCATCCGGTCCCGAACTACCCGCTCCATGCGCCCCAATCCGGTACGCAGCTGGTTCTGGATCAGCTCACCGACCGTACGCAACCGCCGATTGCCGAAATGGTCGATGTCGTCTTCTTCAACGAGCAGCTCGCCACGAGGTGACTCGAGAGTCTCCGTGCCCTCGTGCAGCGCGACCACGAAGCGGATGGCAGCGATGATGTCCTCGATCGTCAGCACCGTACGATCGAACGGCAGCTCAAGACCGAGCTTCTTGTTGATCTTGTAACGGCCAACCTTGGCCAGGTCGTAGCGCTTCGGGTTGAAGTAGTAGTTCTCCAGTAGTGCCTGCGCGGCCTCCCGAGTAGGCGGCTCGCCTGGGCGCAGCTTGCGGTAGATATCGAGCAGCGCCTCATCCTGAGTGGTGGTGTGGTCCTTCTCAAGGGTGAGCCGCATGGACTCGTAATCGCCGAACTGCTCGAGGATCTGAGCGTCGGTCCAGCCGAGTGCCTTGAGCAGCACAGTTACGTTCTGCTTGCGCTTGCGGTCCAAACGAACCCCGACCATGTCCCGCTTGTCGATCTCAAACTCAAGCCAGGCACCACGGGACGGGATCATCTTGCAGGTGAAAATGTCCTTGTCCGAGGTCTTGTCGGTGGTCTGCTCGAAGTAGACGCCGGGTGAACGGACCAGCTGGGAAACCACGACCCGCTCAGTGCCGTTGATGACGAAGGTGCCTTTGTCGGTCATCAACGGGAAGTCGCCCATGAAGACCGTCTGGCTCTTGATCTCGCCAGTCTCGTTGTTCATGAACTCAGCCGTGACAAATAGCGGTGCGGCGTAGGTGACGTCGCGTTCCTTGCACTCGTCAACGCTGTTCTTCGGCGGCTCGAACCGGTGATCACGGAACGAGAGGGACATAGTGCCGGAGAAATCCTCTATGGGAGAGATCTCTTCAAAGATCTCCTCGAGTCCGGACTTAGTGTTGATGTCGGTACGGCCCTGGTCCAACGCAGTCTGGACGCGCTCGCGCCAGGCCTCGTTTCCGATGAGCCAGTCAAATGAGTCAATCTGCAAATCGAGCAGATATGGGACTTCCATGGGTTCGGCGATCTTCGCGAACGAGATGCGCCCGGTTGGCGATATAACTTTGGTTTTCGAGGCTGTGCGCGAGGCGGCCAACTACTGATGTCCTTCCGAGGGCTCGCAGTGGAGGAGCGAAGTGCTTCTGCGCATGCTGAACGGCCCGTGTCAAAGTGAAACGGGTCGGCAGATGGCGAGGGCAAACCCCCAATATAGACGCTTATGCGCCCGAGGTCAAGTACCGGGTGCAGCACAAACTAGAGCAGTCAAATGGACGACTGCCTTGGCAGAGATAATACTCTTCAACGGCCGCGCGACAAGGGGCAATATAGCGGCCTTCTGATCGCCAGCTGCTGCGCCGTTCGGCCTCGGGAGCAGGGACCTTCGACCCTCGCGGCGCTTGTGCGACAAGGCTTGACTGGGAGGCGTTACGGCGCAGCTGAGAGGAAGCCCAATGGCGAAGCCCCACATTCTCGTGACATACGCGAGCAAGATGGGTTCTACCAAGGAGATCGCCGAGACTGTCGGGCGCCAACTCCAGACATCTGGCATGCAGGTCAGCGTCGCGCCATGTAAGGACCGCGTAAGCCCTGAGGGCTTCGACGCAGTGATCATTGGGAGCGCGATCTATACCCGGCGTTGGATGAAGTCGGCGACTCGCTATCTCAAGCGGTACGCGGATCGGTTGGACCGTGACAGAACATGGCTGTTCCACAGCGGCCCGTGCGGCGAAGGAGCACACGACGAGCAAGTTCGAACACCGAAGGCAATCGAGCGGGTCATCGGTCCGCTGGGACTGCGGGCTCCCGTCACGTTCGGCGGCCGGCTTGATCCGGAACATGCAACGGGTCCCCTGAGCAAGTGGATGAGCGCAGATGGACCTCTCTCCGGTGACTTTCGAGACTGGGACCGAATTCGTGCCTGGGCATCCGATATTGCCCATCAGCTCGATCAGACGACATCAGGAAGGTAGCAGTGATGGTGGAGGACAGATTCATCGACGATGAGCCGGCCAGCGAGTTTCGGGCGATCAGTCCAACACACTGCAACGAGCTGCTCCAGAGCCAGAGTGTCGGCCGGGTCGCGTGGCAAGCCGCAGACGGTCCGCAGATCCTTCCGGTGACCTACGTCTGGCATGAGGGAACGATCATCTTCCGCACATCCCCATACGGAGTCTTGTCAGAGCTGATCCGGCCGACCGAGGTCGCGTTGGAGATTGATGAGCTTGATCAGAACAATCGTCGGGGATGGAGCGTGGTGGTACACGGCCGAGCGCAAGGAGTCGCCGAGCCTGATCAGCTCGTACGGCTGTGGACAGTGGGCGGCGTTGTTCCGTGGGCATCGGGCGTGAGAAATGTCTTCATCCAGATCACGCCGCACAAAGTGACCGGACGTGTGGTAGCGGCCCGGTCCGGTTAGACGGTTCTGAGCGGGGACCTTGGTCCTGAGTTTTTTCTGAAACCGGCCCAACCCCTACACAGCTGATTACGAGAGGCGCACAATTTAGGTAAGGGCTGGCGGAACTCGAGGAGTTGATCATGCCAACATTTGGCGGTCGCGTTTCGCCGGGCGAGCGGCTACGGAGGCTCTCACCGCACGAGTGCAAGGCCTGGGTCTGCAGCCATCACGAAGGCCGCTTGGGTTATCAATCAGGCCGCGGCCATCGCTCGGTGGTGGTTTCCTACGCTGTCGCCGGCGATCAGATCTTGGTTCGGGTGCCTGACTACAACGACATCGCGCGCTATGCACCCGGCGCCGAGATCAGCCTCGCCGTCGATGGCGGCACTCCGGCCGCGCATCGCGAGACAGTCACGGTGACCGGTACCGCTGAGCTTGCAGAGAATGACCATCGACCGCTTATCGACCAGGCGGCATTTGAAGAGGACTGGCCTTCTGACGTACGGACCTCGATCATCTGCCTGCCGCTCAACGCAGTGGAGGGATTTGAGCTCAGGGATCCCTAACTTCATCAAGACTTGCTTGCTCCCTCCCCCGGGAAGTGGTCGCGGACGGCATGGCTGCTATGCAGTTGATGTCGTCCGCGACCACTCTCTGAGCAGTGATCATGACAGAACTCTCATCAGCATCTACAGTCCAAGATCATGAGTCAGTCTCGATGGACCGCCGCCGATCTGCCATCACAGGCCGGGCGCACTTTCATCATCACCGGCGCCAACAGCGGCATCGGGCTGCCTACAGCGCGGGCGCTCGCGGACGCTGGCGCGCATGTCGTGCTTGCCGTACGCGATGTCGCTAAGGGCGAGGCCGCCGCGGAATCCATTTCCGGCGATTGCGAGATTCGCCAACTCGATCTTGCCGATCTCGCCTCCGTACACGCTTTCGCGAACGGGTGGCAGAGTGAGCTCAGTGTGTTGATCAACAACGCCGGCGTCATGAGAACACCCGAGAGGCGGACGGCTGACGGCTTCGAGCTGCAGATCGGGACAAATCACCTCGGCCACTTCGCGCTCACCAACTTGCTGCTTCCGCACTTGACGGATCGGGTTGTCACCGTCGCCTCGGGCGCTCACCGAGGCGGCTCGATCTCCCTGGACGACCTCAACTGGGAACGCCGTAGCTACCGGCGCTGGGCCGCGTACCAGCAGTCGAAGCTGGCAAATTTGTTGTTCACCCTGGAACTACAGCGGCGGCTGACAGCTGCCGGTTCGGCGGTTCGCGCCCTCGCAGCCCATCCGGGGTACGCCGCTACCAATCTTCAGTTCCGCAGTGAGAGCCAGCTGGAGGACCGATTTATGACGATTGGCAATCGGCTTTTCGCACAGACAGATGAGGCGGGCGCGCGGCCGACCTTGTTCGCTGCGACCCAAGATCTGCCTGGCGCCAGCTACGTCGGCCCGGACGGTATCGGAGAACACCGCGGCTATCCCACGCTGGTCGGCCGTTCGGCAGAGGCTTCAGATGTGGAGATGGCAAAGCGGCTCTGGACGCTCTCTGAAGTATTGACCGGGGTCAAGTTCCCGCTCGCGTCCGCGCATTCCACATAGCTCAGCTCTCCGGCGCCCTGACATGGCCGCGGGCCTCGAGGAACGTGAGGACCGCGAGTACCCGAGGGTGGCCGCCGGACTCGTCGACAATGCCGAGCTTCGTCAGCAGGTTGCGGATATGGCTCTCGACCGTTCGCTCGGTCAACCAGAGCCGGCGGGCGATCCCAGCATTGGTCAGCCCTTCGGCCATCAACGCGAGCACCTCCTGTTCGCGGTCGGTTAGGACCGCCAGCACACCGGAATCACGGTTGGCGGCCACCAGCTGGGCCACGACCTCAGGATCTAGGGCCGAGCCGCCGCGAGCGACTCTGTCGAGCGCCTCCAGGAAGTCATCGACGTCGAGCACTCGATCCTTGAGCAGGTAGCCGAAGTATCCCGCCGTCGCCAGACTGACGATGTGGCGTACCTCGACGTGCTGGGACAGCAAGACCAACGGCAGTCGCGGGTGGTCTTGCCTCAGCTCGGCTGCGAGCTGCGCGCCATCGTCATCGTGACGTGGCGGCATTCGAACATCGAGGATCACCAGGTCGGGACGCTGCGCGGAAACCGCCTGCCGCGCTGACTCGGCGTCCCCGGCCGTGGCGACGACCTGGTGTCCTCCGTCCTGCAGCAGCAGGGTCAAACCGTGCCGGAAGAGTGCGGCGTCCTCCGCAATTACGATGCGCACGGCAGCACCGCCTCCACGAGCGTCCCTCGATCGACCTGGCTGATTACCGAGAGCTCACCACCGATGGCCCGCACCCGGTCCTGCAGCCCGGCGAGACCCGACCCTTGCCGGACCACCGCACCGCCCCGGCCGTCGTCGCGGACCTGCACGACGACACCGCCCGGAGCCGGGTTCACGGTAAGGGCGATCGTGCGGGCGGACGCGTACTTGATCGCATTGGTCACCGCCTCGCTGGCCACGT
>Ga0307295_10000195_pt1 | contig 12702 bp, 10 predicted proteins | sample ER_DNA_152_FD_194481 | JGI IMG/M metagenome (GOLD analysis project Ga0307295, IMG submission 194481) | Bulk soil microbial communities from the East River watershed near Crested Butte, Colorado, United States - ER_DNA_152 | ecosystem: Environmental > Terrestrial > Soil > Floodplain | place...
GCCGTCTCCCCATCGGTTGTCCAGCCGCGCGCGCCCGCTGCGCCTAGCTTGATCACCACTTCGTGTACGCCGCGCCGCAAGTAGAACTGCGCGATGTCGTTGGGTTCGTTCGCTCCGGTCAGCAGCCGCCCTTCCGCAAGACCCGGCATAACGACAGTGGCGCGGGCGGCGACGATGTTGATCATGCCGCGCATCTCCTCCTGGTCGGGCCAGAGGTTAAGGCGGAGATTGGGATCGAAGGAGACGCTGAGGCCGGCGTTATGGGCGGCGTCCAGGAGTGTCAGTGCGGCCGCCCGAACAACGGGGGAGATGCCGAGCACGATTCCGGTCAGGTGCAGATGCTGGATCCCTTCCAGCAATAAGACATCGTTGGTCAGCAATGCTTCGGCATGCCGGGCGAATGCGGTTCCGTGGCGGACCTGCAGCACCTCAGGATCGCCGTCGGCCCCGCTGGCTTTGAACATGAGCGCAGTGCTACCGGCGGCGCGGCGTATCACCGGAGCGATGCCGAGCTGATCAACAGCATCGGCGAGGTAGTCACCATGTGCGTCGTTGCCGAGAACACTTGCCCACGTGGTACGGACCCCAAGCCGTGTGAGGCCGACGGCGACATTGAGCTCCGCACCACCAGGAAACCGAGTGAACTGGGTCCCGGTCCGCAGGTTGTCTTCGACGCTGGCGTAGCCGACCAAAGCTTCCCCGAACGTCAGCACCGAAGGTGGCGAGTTCATGACGAGACCGTCTCGCCGATCACCGCGTGTACGGCTCGGCAGCGGTCGCGGAGCGTGCCGAGATCGCCACCCTTCAGAGCGTCGCCCAGCAATGGCCCGCCGATGCTGACCGCGACTGCGCCCGCGTCCAACCACTCACGGGCGGCGTCGAGATCAACCCCACCGGAGGGCACAGCCTGCAGCTCCGGGAACGGGCCGCGGAGGTGCTTGAGGTATCCGGCGCCGACGGTTTGAGCGGGAAAGATCTTGACCGCGGTCGCGCCGGCATCCCAGCCGTCGGCGAGCTCGGTGGGGGTCAGGCCGCCAGGGAAGACCGCAATCTGGCGTTCGACGGCGAGCTTGATCACCGGCAGGTTCATGGTTGGGGTAACCAGGAATCGTGCGCCGCTTTCGATCGCACGTTGAGCCGCTGACTCGCTGAGGACGGTGCCGACACCAATGTCGGCAGTGTCCGCGTACCGGTTGACCAGGTCGGCCAGGGCATCGAGCAGGCCGGGTGTGGTGAGGGTCAACTCCAGGCTGAGGATGCCTTCCTCGGCGAGCACGTCGCACACCGGAGCAAGAGCGGAGACGTGCGAGGCGCGGAGCACGGCGATCACCTTGCTGGTGGTAAGCCGGTCGCTCAGCGGCGGTCGGCTGATCGTGGCGCTCACGGCGCTTGCACCGCCCGGGCAAGGGTTTCGACGAAGAAGTACTCGCCCCACATGACGCTCTCGTCGACTCCGAGTTGCTTGGTTTCGTGGTACGAGCCGTGCTTGAGTACGCCCTCCCACTCGTCCTCGTGGGCGACGAACTCCGGCTCGCAGAGCCGGGCGATCGTGGCCTCGGCGTGGCTGTGGTACCGCTGCGCAAGATCGTCGTCGGTCACGAGGGAGGCGAGCATGATCAATCCGCCCGCGGCGCAGGCGGCGGCCGAGGATTCCCAGCGGCGTACAGGATTCGGTTCGTCGAAGTCATTCGGTGGCACTGGGTCCGGCCCGCTGGTGTGCTCCAACCAGTAGTCGGCATTCAGTTGGGCGGTTGCCAGCCAGTGCGGGTTGCCGGTCAGGGCGTACATGGAGGTGAACCCGTACAGCGACCAGGCCAGCCCGCGCGCCCAAGAGGAGTCGTCGCGCCAACCCTGCTGGGTGGTCTGACGCAGGAACTCCCCGCTATCAAGATCAAAAATGCCTTCGTGGCTAGTCGATCCGTCGCCGCGTACCAGGTACTTGCGCGTGGTCTCGCAGTGCTGCTCAGCGACGTCGAGCAGATGTTGATCACCTGTTTCTAGCGCAGCCACCGCGATGATGCCGACGTTCATCATGATGTCGATGAAGATCGAATCCGGCGCTAGGAACGAGCGCAGGAACGTGCCCTTGCTGTTGAACCGAGTGGCCATGGTCTTGCCACCCTGAATGATCACCTGCCGGCGGGTGTCGTCGCCGGTGAGTTCCCACCACTTCTTCCATGTCGGGCACAGCACGAAGCCAAGATCATGAACTTGATCGTCGTACTGACGTTCCTCGACGAGCCTGCTGTAGTGCTCGGCGCGAGCCTTCCAGTGGCTGCCGAGTCCCAGCTCATAGAAGAGCCACATTTGACCGCCCAGGAAGCCTTCGCACCAGTTGGTCCAGGCTTCTCTCCCATGCTTCCAGTGGCCGTGGTCGGTATAGAGCGGGAAGTAGCCGGGGTAGTCGGTAGCCAGTCGCAACACTTTCCAGGCGGCGACCTCGAGCGCAGTTCTAGCGGCCGCCTTCGTCGCCTCTTGAAAAGGCAGGCTGCGGCGTTCCTTGACTCGCCGAGAATCCCAGTACACGGGTCTCTACCTCACTTCTCGCCGACGCCGCCGACCCAGGAAGGTGCTTGCGCGCCGGTCCGGATGATTGTGCTCTTGTGTTCGATGTACTCATCGATCGCGGTGCGGCCGAGCTCCCGGCCGATGCCTGAGGCGCCATAGCCGCCGAAGGAGACCTCGGGGAAGCCGTCCATGTAGCAGTTGATCCAGACGGTTCCGGCCTTGGTTGCTCGCGCATAGCCGAGCGCGGTGTCGATGTCGCGACTCCACACCGCGGCGCTGAGCCCGTACCCGGTGGCGTTAGTGATCTCCACGGCCTCAGCAAGATCGGCAAACCTGACCACCGACAACACAGGCCCGAAGATCTCCTCTCGAGCGACCCGGGCGGTCTTGGGTACGCCGGCGAGCACGGTCGGGGAGTAGTAGCGACCGCGATCGGAAGTCAACCGATCGCCGCCCAGCGCAATCGAGGCGCCCTCCTGCTGACCAAGATCAACATAGCCGCTGACCACGCCGAGGTGCTTCTCGGAGATCAAAGCGCCGACCTTGGTGGCTGGGTCGAGCGGGTCCCCGACGGTGACATCCTGCGCGCGCTCCACGATCCGTTCGGTGAACTCGTCGGCGATATCGGCGTGCACCAGGAGTCGAGAGCCGGCGTTGCAGCACTCGCCTTGGTTGAAGTACGCGCCGAAGACGACCTTCTCCAACGCCGCGTCAAGATCAGCATCGGGGAAGATCACTTGCGGGTTCTTGCCGCCCAGTTCGAGGCTCACCTTCTTCAGGTTCTTGGCGGCCGCCTGGGCGACCATGCGGCCGACGCCGGTGGATCCGGTGAAGGTGGTCATGTGGGTGCCGGGATTACTCGACAGCCAGCCGCCGACGTCGCCTCCGCCATGGACGAGGTTGACAACGCCATCGGGCACCCACTCGTCGTGCAAGATCTGGACCAGGCGGGTGGTGGTGCCCGGTGTTAGGTCACTGGGCTTGATCACCGCCGTGCAACCGACTGCCAAAGCGAACGGGAGTTTCTGGGAAACGATCAAGAGCGGGAAGTTCCACGGGGTGATCACTCCGACGACACCGACCGGTTCCTTGACCGTCACCGCCAAGTAGTTGGGTCCCAGGTGGTTGTGGGCGTCCCCGTACGCGTGCTGGGCAAGGCTCGCCGCGTAGTACCAGATCCCCGCTGCACTAGCCACCTCGTCCTTGGCCTGCGAGATCGGCTTGCCGGATTCGAGGGTCTCGATCAAGGCGAGCTCGTCACGTTCGGCTTCGATCCGGGCCGCGACCCGCCGTAGCAGCGCGGCCCGCTCAGCACCCGAGGTCCGCGGCCAGTCACCCGTGCTGAAGGCCTTGTGGGCTGCGGCAACGGCAGCGTCGACCTCGGCTTCGGTGGCGCTGTGGTAGCTGGCGACCCGTTCGTCGTGGGCTGGACTGTCGCGCAGCACCTCCTCGCCGCCGCCGACGATGTCGCGGCCGTCGATGATATTGGGCCAATTGTTCGCGGTGATGTTGGTCGGTGCGGTGCTGGTGATCATGGTCATGGCAGTGCTTTCGCTCGGTGCTGATGCGTACGGGGTTCAGGTGCCGCGGTAGTGCGGGTCACGTTTCTCAGTGAAGGACGCGAACCCTTCGACCGCGTCCTCGGTAAAGGCGGTGGCGGCTGAGCTGATTTGCTCCACAGCCTGGTAGGCGTTGCCGGCGTCGATCGCCTGTTTGGCCATCTGCACGGCGATCGGGGCTTGTCCGGCGATCTTGACAGCCAAGGCATGGGCGGTGTTGATCACCTCAGCCTTGGGCGCAAACTGGTTGACTACACCCCAGGCCAGGGCCTGCTCCGCGGTCAGCGGCTCGCCAGTGAAGATCAATTCCTTGGCTCGGCCAGCGCCCACCAGGTCGCGGAGCCGACCCGTACCACCCCAGCCCGGCAGCGTGCCAATGCCGACCTCGGTCAGGCCGAGGGTGGCGTCCTCGGCGAGGATCCGCAGGTCGCAGGCCAGGGCGAGCTCGAAGCCACCGCCGTAGGCGTTGCCGGAGACAGCGGCGATGGTGGGCTGCCGCAGTCCGGCGAGGTGGTCGAACACCCGGTGCCCAAGGCGAGTCCACTGCGCCCACATGTCCAGCGGCTCCAACATCTTGAAGCGTTTGATGTCGGCGCCGGCGCAGAAGGAACGGTTCCCTGCGGCGGTGAGGAGGACAACCCGCACATCCCGGTTGGCGTCGAGGCCGATCAGGATCTGCTCGAGCTGCTCCAGCATCTCCGGGGTTAGCGCATTGTGCTTGGCGGGACGGTCGAGGCAAATGGTGGCGACCACGTCGACCTCGACGCTGATCTCGCCAATGTCCGGCTGCGCGGATTCGCTCATGTCGGCCCCATCTCTTATATTGGCGCGTCGCTCGGGTCGGGCGGAGTGAGACCGTGCAATGCGTGGTGCGCGCCCTTCTCGCCGATCATGGTCGAGGTGGCCATGGTGTTGCCGCTGATCAACTTCGGCATGATCGAGGCGTCGATCACTCGCAGACCCTCCATACCGCGAACCTTGAGCTCTTGATCAACAACCGCAAGATCGTCGTCGCCCATCTTGCAAGAGCCGACCGGGTGGTAGTCGGTCTTGGCCCACTGCTTGACGTACTCGCGGATCTCCTTGTCGGTCTCGACGTCGGCGCTCGGCAGATACTCCTTGATCACGAACGGCTGATACGCCTTGCTGCGCATCATCTCCCGCCCCCAGCGGAACCCCTCCAGCGACTTTTCCCAGTCGTAAGGGTCGGTGAGGAAGGCCGGATCGATAGCGGGCGGGTCGTCCGGATTCGCGGTATCCAGGGTGACCGAGCCGATGCTGCGAGGCCGCAGGTGGCAGGTGTTGATCGTCATGCCATGACCCTTGACCCGCATCCGGCCGTGGTCGATCACGTATGCGGGTAGAGCGTGCATCTGGATATCGGGGGTGGCGACGTCCCGGGTGCTGCGTACGAACATCCCGGCCTCACAGACCGAGGCGGTGATCGGCCCGGTCCTGGTGGTGATGTACTGCAGTCCGGCCAGCGCCGCCTTGTCGGGTCGGTCGGAGGAGTTGTAACTGACCGGGATGGTCTCGGCGGTCAGATAGACGTCCATATGATCTTGGAGGTTCTTGCCAACTCCAGGCAGGTCGTGGACGACCGGGATGCCGAGCGGGCGCAGCTCATCGGCCGGCCCAATCCCCGACAGCAGCAGCAACCGGGGGGAGTTGACTGCGCCGCCGCTCAAGATCAACTCCCGGTCGACGCGTACGTGCTCCGGCTTCCCATTGATCATCATGTCCAGACCGGTGACCCGGCCGTTTCGCACGATGATCTTGCGGCCCAGTGCGTGGGTAACGACCGCGAGGTTCTTGCGCGACCGAATCGGCTTCAGGTAGGCGGTGGCGGTGCTCTCGCGGCGGGCGTTCTTCTGGGTGACGTCGTACCAGCTGACGCCCTCTTGCGCCGCGCCGTTGAAGTCGGCAATGAACTGGACTCCGAGCTCTTGGGCGGCGCGAACGAACGCCTTGCTCAGGGGGTTGTGCTGGACCTGCTCTGTGACGTTCACCGCGCCCACGCTGCTGTGGTAGCGGTCGTTGAGGCGCTCGTTGGCCTCGGCCCGCCGGAAGAATGGCAGCACCTGCTCATAGCCCCAGTGTTTATTGTCGAGCGCCGCCCAGGCCTCGTAGTCCTCTTTCTGGCCGCGGATGTAGATCATCGCGTTGATCGAGGTGCTACCGCCCAGCGTGCGGCCCTGCGGGTACCACATCTCCCGGTTGTTCAGCTGCGGCTGCGGAACCGTGGAGAACTCCCAGTTGTACCGCGGGCCGCTGAGCTTGGTGAACCCAACGGGCATGTGGACCAGCGGCGACCAGTCCTTACCGCCGGCCTCGAGCAACAGCACGGTCGTGTTGGGGTCGGCGGAGAGGCGGTTGGCGACGGCACATCCGGCGGCGCCTGCACCGACGATCACGTAGTCGTAGTGAGTGGCGGGCATGGTGGTCGATTCCTTATCGGGTAGGGATGGCGGGAGCGATCCGAGACGGCTTGCGGGACAAGATCAGCCCCATCGGTCCGGGTCGAAACAATGCGGCGGACATGAACCGCAGGTCGGGGCTCACTAGCAGCGGAGTGTCGGCCTTGGCGAGGACATCTTTTTCAAGACCAACTCCGGGCGCTATCTCGATCACCATAAGACCGGACTCGGTCAGCTCGATCACGCAGCGTTCAGTGACGTAGAGGACCTCCTGGCGGCGTTTACGGGCCATCTCTCCCGAGAAGGAGATCTGGGCGATCTCGGGGACGAATTTGGCGATCGCGCCGTCGGAGATGATCTTGAGTTGGCCGTCGATGATCTGAATATCCTTCTTGCCGGCGGTGAAGTAGCCGGAGTAAACGATCTTGGGCGCCCTGGTGACGATGTCATTGAAGCCGCCCACACCTGCAGTGACATGCGGCCGAGCGGCGAGGTAGGAGACATTGACATCGCCCGCGCCGGACACTTCCAGGAAGGAGAGCATCGCCACATCGAAGCCGCCGCCTTGGAGCAGGGTGAACTGATCAACGCTCTGGACCAGGGCCTGCGGGTTCAACGCGCAGCCGAACGCGAAGCCGGTCGCGGGGAACCCGCCGACCGCGCCCTGCTCGATCACCCAGGTGACGTCCTCGGCATGGCCCTCCTCCAAGAGCACGCGGGGAATGGCTGCGGAGATTCCGAAACCCAGATTGACGACCGCGTCGACCTGCAACTCGGCCGCGGCCCGCCGGGCGATCACCTTCTCCAGACCGAACTCGACCGGTTCGATGTCGTCGAGGTCACGGTGCACCTCCCCGGAGAGGGCCGGATCGTAGACGGTCTGGGTGGTCTGCATCTGGTCACGGGCGACGACGATTGCGTCGACCAGAATCCCTGGCACGTGTACGACCTGGGTCGGCAGTTGAGTGTCGGAGAGTCGTTTGACCTGGGCGATGACGATGCCGCCGTTGTTGTGGGCCGCGTAGGCCTGGTCGAGGGCGCCGAGCGTGCCGCACTCCTGCTCGTAGGAAAGATTGCCGTACCGGTCGGAAGTCGTGGCGCGGATGATCGCTACGTCGACCTTGACCGCTGGGTAGAACAGGTAGTCGTTGCCGCCGACCTGCATCAGCTGGACGAAGTCGTCGGTGACGGCGTTCATCTTCGCCCCCTCGAGCCGCGGATCGGCGTAAGTGCCAAGGCCGACCTCGGTCAGCACTCCCGGCTGCCCCGTCGAGGCGGCCCGGTGCATCTGGAACAGCACACCGGAGGGAATGTTCAGGGCCTGAATTTGATCATTGTGGATGAGCTGGCGGATGAGCGGCGGATCGAGTTTCGAGCCGCCGGACGGATAGGAGCCGGCTAACACCCGCCGCAATTGTCCCGGCCGGCACAGATGGTCGATCCCCTTGATCCCGTACATGTCACCGGCCGCGATCGGGTGCAGGGTGGTGAGGTTCGTTGGCGCGCCGGTTTCGGCGTAGCGCTGCCCAATTGCCTTCAGCACGGCATCGGGGCACCCGAGCCCAGAGGAGGAGGAGACAGTGATGACGTCGGAGTCGCCAATTAGCCGGGCGGCTTCGGCGCCGGTGAGCACTGGCACGGTGCGCATAGTGGGATAGATCCTCCGGAGGCGGGTCAGCTTCAGGGCAGCGGTTGGGGACGGGGGCAGCCGCAGGTCTCCCGCGGCTCGAGCTTGGTAGGGAACTCCTCGCGTACGGTCGGCTCGGTGGACCCAGCGGCGCGCTCCAGCACCAGCTGCGCTGCACGGCGGCCGGTCTCCCTGGCGGGCACGGCAACGCTGCTCAGGGAGGGTCGATTGAGCCCGGCATCGTGGACGTCGTCGAAGCCAATCACTCGGACGTCCGATCCGACGCCGCGGCCTATGTCGGCCATCGCGTCCAGGACGCCGAAAGCGACCACGTCGCTGAAGCAGACAATGCCGTCGACCTCGGGATCGTTGGTTAGCAGCGCCATTGCCGCCTCCCGCGCCTGCGGCCGCGCCGGCTCACATACCACCGAGTGGTCGGCATGGAGTGACAGGCCGTGCTCGTTCAGGAATGCTGCTACGCCGCCCGCGCGCTCCTCGCGAGCTGAGGAGTCGGTGAAGCCGCCGACGAAGGCGATTCGGCGGCAGCCGTGGCTGTACAGATGCTCCGCGGCCGCATACCCGCCATCGCGGTTTTGCGCGCCCACATAGTCGACATCGAGGCCGTACAAGCGGCGGGCGAGAAGCACGAGGGGAGTGCCGAGAAGATCCGGCAGGTCACTGGGCGTGGTGCCGTGGGCTGAGACAAGGACAATGCCGTCCACGTTGCGTTCGACTAGCGACCTGACAAGGCGGTGTTGCAGGTCGCGGTCTTCACCGCTGACGGCTAGCAGTGGCACGGTCCCGCTGCTGGTCAGGGTGTCCTGGAGCCCGGCGGCGAACTCAGCGAAGTACGGGTTGGTGATGTTGGTCAGCACCACCCCGATGGCGTCGCTGTGCTGGGTGCGCAGCGATGCCGCGGCGCGGTTGTAGACGTATCCGAGCTCCGTCATCGCCTCGCGGACTCGGTCGCGGGTCTTCGTGGCGACCAGAGGGCTGTCGTTGAGCACAAGGCTCACCGTGGCGCGGGAGACGCCGCAGTGCCGCGCCACGTCCATGAGCGTTACACGTGCCAAAGAGGTCACCCCTGAAGAGAATTTAGATCGATCTAAGTCGATGTTGGTTCAGAAGTCAAGCGCCACGAGTTGACATCTCGCGGAGTGCTTTAAGGAAGAGAAGGTGGTGTGCTCGTCTCCCGCGATTTCCGAGAACCAGCGTCCATGGACTGGTTCATGCGGCGTCTTCATGCGGCGTCGGGTGTTTGTCTGCGGCGTCGGGGGTGTTGTTGGCGTTGGGCGTGGAGGCGTCGGATGCGGGTGTTGATTTGGGGTCGTTGTTGTTGGTCGATCCACCAGGGTGGTATCCATTCGGGCAGACCGTCGGTGTTGATGCGGCAGGTCCAGCCTTTTTGCAGGAAGTGGGTGTGGTGGTATCGGCAGAGCAAGCTCAGATTGCAAACACTGCGCTAAGCGTACCTTCGCGATGACTTCGAGACCGGGCTTCCGACTCCCAGTTAGCCGGGCCCGCCAGGAGGTGCGAACTCCAAAACGGGCCCTCGACGGGGTGGAGCCCGCCGTGACAACATCGTCCCCCAGAAGCGTGCTCGCAGCGGGCAATATCAACGGCAGCGACCGCATCGTGGTTGAGCTACTCAGCCCGCCAGACATGCCGCAAGTGATCATGATCCGCTGGCCACAGCATTCCACCGTGGCCGCGCCCACACGCTTTCCAGGCACCGCGAGCGAGATCGCGCGGTTGTTCGCTCGGGCCAGCACCGAGCTAACTCGGATCAAGGCACGCCGACTCTGACCCCGACCTCAAGCGAGAGTGAGAGATCTGATAATTGACCGCAGCAGCGTACGGCTCGCGCGTCTAGGCAGAGCGGTTGTGAGCCTTCGATCGGGTATGAGCGTCAATCTGCCCGGTGGTCGGGCCTTCGCCGCGCATGTCCTTTCAGGCTTCACTGTTTGCTGATCTTGCTTGGCCTTCCCGGACTGTATGCCGCTCAGCGCGGTCTTGGCGCAGGGTTGGCGTGGGAACAACCTCCGCATCTCACGATCTTCGGCTTCGATACTAAAGTGCCCAACGGAGGGCCCGCTAGAAGGGGCAGTCATGGCGGAGGAGTCAGGTTCATCAGTTCGTCTGCTGAGATGGTGCGGGATAGCCCTCGTGCCGGCAGGTGTGTTGATGGTCGTCGCGACCCTGCTGCACCCCAGCCGTGAGACTGCCACCACGATCATTGCGAGCGAGGCGGGGCTGGTCGCCGCACATTTTCTTTACACGCTTTCCTGGTTGCTGGTCTTGCTCGGACTGCCCGGACTCTATGCCTCTCAGCGGGAAAGCATGGGACTGCTGGGATTGGCTGGCTTCCTGACTGCATTTTCCGGTACGTATCTGATTGCAGTCGGCGGGAACTTCGGGTTCTTTGCCCCGGTTCTGGCCAAGGAGGCGCCGGCAGTGCTCGACGCGATCGCCCAGTACTGGCCTGTGGCGGTGATCAATGGGCTGGCTGCAATCGCCTTCATGATTGGCTACCTCCTGTTCGGTGTGGCCATGACTAAAACGGCCCTGCCTCGCTGGTCCGGCGTGCTAGTTGCTGTGGGCGCTCCGGCCCATCTGCTGGGCTTGGGCATTTCCCTCCTAGTTTCAACGGCCGCATGGCCGGTCGCCATCCTGGGCAGCGTGAGCCTTGGGCTCGGCCTGGGGTGGTCCGGCTATCGGATGTGGCGCTCACCGCCCGCTTCGGATTCACTTCCTCTCGACCAGAGAACCCGAATGTGAGCATGACCGCCACGGCGTGGTGCGATGAGACTGGGGTTCGCGGTGGTGGCCATGCCAGGTTGCTAGCGTGCTCGTGCGATGTGCCCTTGTTCTAGTTCGCGCTGGCCCTTGAGTGCGTCTCGCGTGGCCGCCTTGGTCATGCCCGCACGGCGGGCCAGGGTCGATACGCGGCTCCCGTTCTGGTCGAGCGCCCAATGTAGCGCCGTGCATAGGTCGGAGCCCCAAGTGGCCGCTGCTGTGGATCGCATGCTCTAGTTGGCGGGCGGACTGCCGGTAAGCCAGGAACAGCAGGGTCTGGGTGGGCCGTGCCGTTGAGGTGCAGGCTGCCAAACAAGATGGTTCTTTACCAATAACCTGGAGGTTCTCATGACGCGTAGCACGCCACAGTGGACGTGGGTGGGCACGGCGAGCGGCGTCCTCTTCGTCGTAACCCAATTCGCTGGCTTTGGCACTGGAGCTGCCGCCCGCGACTTCAAGCGGACCACGCTGACCTCGCCGTCTTCCGAGGTCGCGGAGTCGGTGGCCACTCCTGTTCCCACGGCGGCGTGGGTGGGCGGATATGTTGAGGTGGCCGCTTCCCTTGCCTTCCTAGTGTTTATAGCGTGCCTTGCCGCAGCGTTGCGCGGAGCGCAAGCGGGCCCGGCGTGGCCGTCGTTCACGGTGGTGGCGGCCGGGGTGATGGTGGTGGCTACATCGATGATCGGCTACGCGGCCGAAGCAGCGGCGTACCTGCGCGCAGGCGACGGAATCGACTCCACCATTGCTGCAGCTCTGCTCGACCTCGCCAACATCGCGTTCGTTCTGGGCTGGAGCATGCTCGCCATCCTGCTGCTCGCTGCCGCCGGATCACATGTGCTACCGCGCTGGCTAGGAATCGCCGCAGCGGCGCTGGGCGTCACATTCGTCATCGCGTTCGCGGCACCGTCGCTGCCGGTGGGTGAGATCGCCGACCTCGTGCTATGGGTATGGATCATCACCGTAAGCGTCACGCTCGCAAGGCGGAGCGCCCACCGGCCCGACGAGAAGCCGATCCCCGCCGGTGAACACTGATAGAGCGACGAACACGGCGGAGCTACCCAAGCGTGCTTCAGCGGCGGCATTTTGTGGCCGGTAGCGCGTTGGGAGTCAACTGCGAAAGTGCCCGTCCGCCGACAAGCCGACACCCTCGCAACTCTTGAACATCGCTTCCGGCTTGGGACCATACGTCACAAATCCAGTGGTGGGTCTTCCCCACATGGGGGTTTACCGCACACAATTAGTCGGCCCCGCTAGGAGACGTGACCTCCGCGACAGGGCCTAGACCGTAAAGGACCCGGCCTTGTCCACATCATCGCCCATCGAATTGGCTGCCGGCCAGATCACCCCAAGCGGCGACACAGTCCGAATCGAGTTGATCCGTCCAGCCGACAACCTGCCGGCAGTGCTGATCACCTGGCCGGCCGCATCAAGCGTCACCAATGCCGACCCACGAGGCCTAGCGAACACTGCGGTGGTCCGCATCATGGCCGAAGCACAAGCACGACTAGCAAAGATCAGGTCGAAGCGATAGCCATCATCGGTGGGCATGGTTCGCCACAGATGCCGGTCAAAGCGGTTGACCATTGAGTCCGAGTGGGCTGGAAGCGTCGGCGCCGGGCGCCAACTCCTACCCGGACAGCGAAGACTAGGACCCACATTGGTGATGGCGGCCCCTGGGTCTGAGTCCGGCCTCGGCGATGGCTGGCAAATATGACACGCGACCGGCCGGTAGCATCCATCTGTGGCTGGCATTGCTCTCCCTCAGGCAGCCCGCGACCTCCTCGAGAGCGACGCG
>Ga0307295_10000198_pt1 | contig 12604 bp, 18 predicted proteins | sample ER_DNA_152_FD_194481 | JGI IMG/M metagenome (GOLD analysis project Ga0307295, IMG submission 194481) | Bulk soil microbial communities from the East River watershed near Crested Butte, Colorado, United States - ER_DNA_152 | ecosystem: Environmental > Terrestrial > Soil > Floodplain | place...
GCGCTCCCGCGGCCAACAAACTGGTCTATGACCAGTGGCTCCCGCTGACGCCCGCCGCGGGTATCAGCATCGCCACGCTGACCAGCGTGGAAGTGGAGCTCAAGCCACAGCGTCTGTTCCGCCCCGGGCGGCTCACGTTGACGGCGGCTGCTCAGGTGCTCGACCTGACGGCGTTCTCGATCGGGCAAGAAAACCAGTTTGTTGCTGGTGGAGCCATCCCGGGCGAGTTCTTCAAGGCTGATTCGGTGGGCAAGCAGCTCACGTCGCAGACGGCAGGGCCCGGGACAACGATGCTGCTGACCTTCTACAACAGCACCGGCGGCACCGTCATTCTCAAGGGTGGCTGGGAAGGCAAGTCAGTCGTCCGATAACCCCGGGGGGATGCGCCGCCGTGAAGGTCGTTGTAACCATCGATGATGCGAACCCCGCCGTAGTGGCTGCGCTCACGCGCGGTCACCTGGAGGTTGTCGTTAGCGCGAATCGATGGCTGATGCGCAAACACGGCGCGCGTATCCCGCCGCTCTATGAGAGCGGGATCCTATTTCGAATCGAGCCGTGGGCATCCACGGTTCAGCACTTCGCGACGTGCCTCGAGGCGATCGAGCGCGGACACGCCGACTGCAAAGTGCTCAGCTGCTATCGGCTCGCCGAGCTACGCGAAGCCGCTCCGACAAAGGAGCAGGCCGCCAAGTATGGCCTGAAACTCTACTGGCGGATCTTCGACGACGAGGACCCGTTGCATGGGGGCATCGGCTCCGAAACGTCGCGCAAGAAGATGCGCATTTATCACGTCCAAGTGAGGCACCCCAACGGTGCCATCGAGGACCCTTCGAGGTTGCTGCACCAATGATCGCACCCATCTTTCTAATTGGCGGCGTCGCAGCCGCGTTGTTTCTCTCGAGCCGTCGCAAGACGGTGGGCGCTGACTCCTTCGCGGGCTACGCGATCGGTGAGGGGCCTTTCGAGTCGTTCCCGAGCGGGACCGATGACGTTGTCACTTCGATCAACGCGGTGAAGAGCAGCGCAGGCAACCCCTATACCGTGCACGAGTTCAAGCGCGGCGAGCAGCGCTACTACGTGGCGGTGCGCTCCGACGCGTCGAAAGACTGGGTGGGGTATCTGTTCGATCCGGTCAGCAAAACCCGCGTGCTCTACCGCGCCAACGCTGACGGCACGTCCGGCGTCGACGCGCTCCGGAAGGACTTCGCGCTGTGAGCAAGGCGGTTGCACTCGCCGTCGGCGGCGCTGCGCTGCTGTTCATGCTCCGTAAGAAGGGCGACGAGGACGGGGGGGCTCCAGCCGGGCAAAGCGGCGGCTGGACTCCGGCGCCGAGCTCGCCGAGCTCGCCGGCGGGGGGCTGGTGGTCGGGAGCTCCAGCGCTGCCGGCGGGAGGCTGGTCCGCCACCAATCAGATCCCGCTCTCGGTGATCGACCGAATGGCGCAAGCCGTTGCGACGCAGGACCCGACGCAGATCCGCGCCGTCGCCCTGGAGCTCAATATCGAGGGCTACAACGAGCAAGCCGAGGACCTGCTACGTGCCGCCGATCTGATCGAGGCTGCGCAACAGATCCAGGTGACAGACCCCATGACGGGCGCTCCAGTGCCCGTCAGCACGCGCCCCGTGCCTGGGTCGCCACCAGCACCCAATCTACCGGTGCAGAGACCGCTACCGCCCAACCCGTTGATCAAGAAGGGCAGCACGGGATCGGCCGTCGCGAAGTGGCAGAACGCGCTGCGCGCGGAGGGCTTTGGCGCCGCCAAGACGGTGGCCGTCGCGATCAGCGCCGCCATGCCCGTGGGCTCCGATCCCGAGGTGAAGGTGGATAGCGTCTTCGGCGCGAACACCGACACCGCTACGCGCATCTTCCAGTTGGACCACGGCCTCACGGTGGACGGCGTGGTTGGCGCGAAGACGAGCGCCGCGATCGGCAAGCAACCGATCCTCGGCGCGCGTCTGATCAAGCTGGGCAAGCGTGGCCCGTCGGTGAAGGTCTGGCAGGCTCAACTCGTGAAGGACGGCGCTGGGCACGTCCCGATCGATGGCATCTTCGGGCCCATCACCGACACCGCCACGCGCGAGTGGCAACGCGCGCGCAAGCTCCAGGTGGACGGCGCCGTGGGGCCCAAGACGATCGCAGCCATCGGCACCAGCGTCGCGCCGACGACGCCCGTGCCTTCGACGACCGTGGTCGATCCAGACAAGTGGCGGACGATGCGCCGCGGAACGGCGGGCAAGGACGTCGCCGAGTGGCAGATGATTTTGAATCGCGACGGCTACGGACCAGTTGCGACCGACGGCAAGTTCGGGCCCGCCACGGAGGAGGCCACGAAGCAGTGGCAGAACACGCACAAGCTCACGCCGGACGGCATCGTTGGCGCCGGCACGCGCAACGCGATCGAGGACGGCACGCCGGGTCCGGGTGTGCTCGCAACGCGTGTGATGGGTGACACTGATCTGCAGCCGTTCCACGCGCCGCGCGAGTTCAAGCCATATTCGCCGCTGCCGGGTCTGATCCCGTTGTCGGTGCCGGACGAAGTGGTGCCCGCCGATCGCTCGCTCGCTGCGCGCTTCGCGCAGCATTTGTTCAACGTGAGCCCCGGCGCTGAGGATCGAGACTTCGTCCGAGAGTTCCAACGCGCGCACGGGTTGAACGACAGCGGCGCCTATGGCCCGTCCACCGCGCTGGCGCTCGTCCCGTACGGGATCGTGCCGGCGAAGCCGTTCTATTGGCCACGCAAGGGGCTGATGAAAGCGAAGGCGCAATATCGAGTCACGCTGATGCAGCAAAGCAACCGTGACCCACAGCGCCGCGACGAGTGGGCCGCAGCGGCGAACGTCTGAGGGGGGGGGCATCTATGGAAGACCTGCAAATCGTTGGGTACGATGATAACGTCGACCTGATCCCGGGCGACGCTGAAGAAGAGGACATCGTAGGCGGCTTTTTCGGGAGCATCGCCAAGGGCCTGAAGAAGGTAGGCAAGACCGTCGGCGGCGCGGTGAGCGCCGTGGGCCGCAACAAGGTGTTTCAGGTTGTCATGCCCGTTGCGGCGGTCGCAGCGCACACGACCAGCAAATCCCTCGGCGGCAAGCCGGTGTTTCGCGGCGCTCTCGGCAAGGTGATCGACGCTGGCGCTGGCGTCGCTCTCGGCAAGGTCTCCGCGGTGGCGAGGACGAACATGGGCAACGCGTTCGTCTTCCCGACGAGCGGCGTGCCGTCACTCCAGGCCACCGCCACCGCCAACGCGCTGGTGAAGGCGGCGCGCGTGAAGGCGACGGCGAGCAAGGCTCTCGGTGTGATCAGCCGCACGCGCGCGCTCGCCGCTCAGGGCAACGTCGCCGCGAAGCGGGCGGTGACTCTGCTCGCGACGGCGACGCGCGCAACGGTGAAGCCCAAGCCGATCGTGAAGGCGAAGCCCAAGGCCACGCCCAAGCCGGTCGTGAAGGCCACGCCCAAGCCGGCGGCGAGCTCGGCGAGCTCGGCGGCTCCGGTGAAGGGCTTTCTGATCCTCACGGAGGGAGCGAAGCGAGGACGCATCGACTTTTCCGGCGGGCAGTGGCGCACGGGCTCGGCGAAATCTCCGGCGGGCATCGTGGTCCACACCGCTGGAGCTCAGCGCGGACGAATCGACCGCTCGGGGCGCTGGGCGAAAGCATGAGCGCCGATCAGTTCGCGCAGATCCTCTGGCCCGACCTGGAGGCGCGCTCGAGCACCGCGGCTGGCGCGTCCAGCGCCGCGGCGGCGCGCGCGTTCGCCGATTGGGGCGCCCGCTACCAGGGAGCGCTACCGCTCGAGGGCGTGGCGCTCTCGGTGCTCTCGGTGCCCGAGTTCCCCGTGCCGCAAGCGGTGGGCGTCAACCTGTTCCGCAACGATCGGCAGGCGACGCTGTACAACTCCGACGTGAAGGCGCGCGTAGTTTACGGCGCCGGGCGCTCGGGGCAGATGACTTTTGATTGCGACTGGCGCGGCGGCTTTGTGGTGCATTGCACGCGCCTCGAGGTGTTCGCGGTCGGCTACAAGCTCCCGAGCGTCGGCGCGTACGTGGCATCCACCGGCGTGATCCTATCGGCGACGGCGGGTCTCAACGGCCAGCGCCCGGCGCACCCGCCGACGCTGACGGTGCTTCCAACGACCGTTGCCGCGGCGGCCGTGCGTCAGATCGAGATCCCCGAGCTCGCGCGCCGCGTCGCGCTGCTCTCGCGGTACGGGACGCTGGGCACCGCGGGCGATGCGCCATTGGGGCAGTTGTTCGTGTCGTTCGCGGACGCGACGGGAACGGCGCTGGCGTGGATCGACGCCTCGAGCACGCGCGGCGCGGTGTTCGGCGACGGCCTGACGCTGCCGGCGGGAGCTCGCTACATCGGGCTGAGCAACAACAGCGCGGCCGCGGTCGATCTGGGCGTGGTCTTTCACCTTGGGCTTTAATGTCTCTTTTTCTCACCACGATTGTGGCCCGTGGGGCTGCTGAGCGAGCTCGCGATCGTGGCCGGGCGTGCTGCAGTCGACGAGCTCGTGAAGCTGATCCGGCGCAAGCCGCGCGAGAGCGAGCCACCGCACCCGCTCACCTACCGCGACGTCGAGCACATCCGAGCTCAGGAACACGCCTCGATCGAGGCGTCGAAGCGTGCGGAAAGGGAATCAGATGCAGATGAGCGCTGAGGGGCTCGCCGAGCTCAAAGCGTACGAAGGCTGCCGGCGCAACGCGTACCAGTGCGAAGCGGGCGTCTGGACGATCGGCTACGGCGACACCAGCAACGTCAAGGAGGGCATGCAGATCAGCGCCGCCGAGTGCGACGAGCGGCTGATCCGGCGCGTTGCCGAGTTCGAGGCGGCTGTGATGCGCTCGATCAAGCGCCCCATGACGCAAGGCCAATTCGACGCGTTCGTGTCTCTCGCCTTCAACATCGGCACGGGTGGTTTCACGGGATCCACCCTGGTAAAACGCTTCAACGGCGGGGAAGACGCGCAAGCCGCACGCGAGTTCGGCAAATGGGTGCTCGTCAAGAAGGTTGTATCACCAAATTTGGTGCGCCGCCGAGTGAGCGAAATCGTCCGGTATTTCCAGCGCTGATCCCCTGGGCTCATGCCTGCCGAACGCCGGCCGTAGGGGCCTTCCATGGGGGATCCGAAGGTGGGCACGGGCTCCGCGGCCTGGGCGCTAGTCGAGAGCGCGGTGCGAACCGCCTGCATGTTCGCGACCGCGGACGCTCGCCAGGGCGTCTGCGCGCGCCTCCGTGCGCTCGCCGACGAGCTGGAGCAAGACGGTGTGGCTGACGTGAGGGACGGCGTCAGCGTCGGCGGGAGGCACCGCCGTTGAAGCCACAGCCCATGCCCGAGGGCGTCGACTGGCGGGATTGGCCCGTGCTGGAGGTGCTCCAGGCCGAGAGCGGGCTCTCGGTCGGCAAGCTCCGATCGCGGCTCGCGGCGGTGCCCTGCTACCGGTGCACGGATAAGTCGGTCCGGTACGAGCCGGCCGCGGCTCGCCAAGCCATCGCTGATCGCGACGACGACGACGACGACGACGCGAGCGACATCGACGCGGAGACGCTGAGCACCAACAGCGGCGTATTCGGCATCCTCGCGATGCTGATCCGAGAGCAGATGCGAATGAACGCGGAGACGCGGAAGGAGCGCCAAGACACGATCCGGGTGATGCAAGGCCCGCTGGACACCGGCCTAAAGCTGATGGAGTCTGTGGTGCTGACGCAAGCGAAGCGGCTCGAGCATCTGGAAGGTCTGTGGGACCGGATGGTGAACGCCACGGAAGACATGATGGGCCAAATGCACACGCGCGAGCTCGAGCGGAAACGGAGCGAGGACTCGATGATGATGCGCCGGCAGGCGCTCGGCCTGCTCGACAAGCATGGGCCGATGCTATGGGAGAAGTGGTCTCTGACGCGCGACGCGCAAATGGCGATCGAGTTCCTGAGCTCGCTCGATCCCGTGCTCGTCGAAACGGTGGCCGCGGCGGGCGTTCTCACGCCTGAGCAGGCCGAGACGCTGGCGAAGCTCCGCGCGTCGCTCGCCGCGAAACAGAAGCCACCACAGCAACAGACCGCAGGCCAGAGTCAGCGCCAAGGGTACTCTCCAACCGAGCCGGCGCCGTCGCCGCCCGAAGCCAACCACGCGAGCTGATCCTATGGCCGTCGAACGTCGCGATCCAGTGCCTGCAGGGCGTTACAGCCTGTTCCTGAAGCCTGATGAAGAGCAGCGTTGGCGCGACTGGATCAACGCGCACCCCGCCGTCAAGCCGCTGATCAGCGTGCCGCACCAGAAGGTGGCGAGCAACACGGCCGTCTTTTCGATCACGTGGATGGGTGACGTGATCCAGCACTACGCCGGGAGCTCGGTCCTGTTCGAGCTCAGCGCGCCGACCCCATGGGTTGGCCTCGGCCTACCGACGATCGAGAGCACGCGAACAAAGGAGGAGTGGCTCAAAGACGAGCGAGACAACCTGCTCTGTTATTGGGCTTGGACCGACGCGGGGCCCGCCGTGGTGTGCGACGAGAAAGGCCCACAGCGCTCGAGTCTGCTCGGCACCGTCGCGCCGTGGCTGCTCGCCGGGTTCCTCGGATACGTCTGGCTGACGCGGGAGTGAAGGCATGAAGCGCCCGCACGTCGACCGCTCGCGGCTCGTGCGCTCGCTGATCCCGTTCCCCATCGACGTGTACGGCGTCGCGGGCTGCGTCGCTCTATGGCTGTTATTCGGGCGAAAGAAGCCCGTGAAGGCGTCGAGCTCGCCGCCGTCGGTGCATCCGCCCACGCGTTGAATGCGAAACTAGGGCTTGTCCCGCGGCCGGGAGGCGCAGTAGCTTCACGCCGTGCACAAGCACAAACGGCAACGGCGCCGAGACCTTTTCCAGGGGTTTCTCGACGCCGCTCAGAGCACTTGTCCGGGGAAGGATGTTTCTCCGTGCACAAGCTAAGCTGCGCTCTCGACATCGGTCAAGGCACATCGCAGCGGCGCGTGAAGTTCCGGCTGGCCCGTGAAGGGTCAGACGCGTCTTCGCTCCCGCTGCGATCGCTAACACCGAAGCGGATCGGCCGTTCGACACAAAATCGGGCGGCTTTCGTTCTGCGCGTCGCGTGCGGGGGTTGCCCAACAAACCAAGGGACCCCCCCATGCAACCATCAGATGGATGGACCGACGCCAACGGCAAACGCTGGTTTCGCAGCACTCGAGACGCGGTGTGGAACTGCCGTGGCATCGGGCCGTCGGCTTTGCTCGTCGCGCTACGGCTCGTAGAATACGGCGCGGACGCGTTCCCCGCGCTGCAGACGATCGCTGAATATACCGAGCTCAGCGAGCGCACCGTTCGCAGCGCGTTGCGCACGCTCGAGAAGGCGAACGTGATCACGACTCGCCGCACCGGGCGCTCCAGTCGCTACTCGCTCTTTTGCAACGTCCAGATCCCGGAGCTGGGCATACCAAGCCCACCGGCCGACGAGGCACCCGAGAGCGGCGTTGCACCGGGCAGTGTTCCACCTGATCGGCAAAATCTGCCGATCAGGTCCCGGAGGTCGCGATCGGCAAATTCTGCCGATCAGATCGGCAACGTCTGCCGCTCTGATCGGCAACCGTTGCCCCCTAAGCAGGGATCTAAACTGAAAACTAAGCGGGGTGGTGGAGCGCGCGCGAGCGCTGCGCGGCCTTCGGCCCCACCCCCACCGCACCTTTTCTTCGATTTCGAAGGGTGGGAATGCAGTCCGGCGCTACGCGCCGAGCTAATTCAGCTGGGAATCCCGAGCGAACGCATCGACTACCGGCTCAAGAAGCTGAAAAACATCGCTGTAAACGGGGGTAAGGGGGTGCGATCGTTGGACAATTATGTAAGAGACAACGCCTCCGAGTTCTGGGTCGGCTGGGAGTCGGAGCGCACCGCGAAGGCCAATTCCTCGCGCGGAAACGGGGTTTCTAGCGGCTTTGGGGGTGGGGGGGCTACCGGTGCCGGTCTCACCTGGGAACCAGCGCCACGGGCGGGCCTGGAAGCGTATTGCAAGCGCTGGAAGCTCGACCTGGGCGACGAGGCCGCCGAGTACAAACGGCGCGGCGAACCCATCCGGCGCGGCGGTGGCGTCGCCGCTGACGAAGGGTTCAAGCAGTGGCTCGCGCGACGCGCGAAGGACGAGGATCAGAAGCGCAAGGCTGAAGCTGTGAAGGAGAAAGCAGCGTGAGCAGCAACGATGCAAGCGAGCTCCGGATCGCGATCGCTCGAGTGCTCGAGCGTTGGCAACTCGAGCGAATGCAGATTGACGGATCAACCGATCGAGCTGCGTTGCTCGCCGAGCACATCGACGAGCTGAAGCGCGCGATAACACCGACGCTGAGTCCAAGTCCGTTCGACGCTGAGGTTGCGCGCGCCGCGCGTCAGCGCGACATGCCGAGCGGTGATCGCATCGCAGCAACGGAGGATTGGATCCACACACGCTCAGTTTGCGATCAGTGCGGCGCAGCGCTCGCAATGGTCAGCGACGGAGACGGGTCGACGCCGCGGCTGTTCTGCCCGCAGTGCCAACCCGAAGAGCTGCCGAGCGTCGGCGCCTTCCCCGCGCGAGTCCGAGCCGGCACGACGCGAGTCCGAGATCTCACGCCAGACGAGCAGGTGTCACTGAAGGCGTATCTCGAGTTTGTGCAACGGGAGCCGTTGCCGAGGACGGACGCGGCCGCGCGCCGTCGGATGGAGGAAGCGGCGATCAACTGGCCACAGGCGGCCGCGCTGTTTGGCCCATACTCGGGTTGCATGCCGTCGGAGATCGTCGGCGCGTCGACGGAAGAGGAGTGGGAGTCACCCGAGGTGAAGGCAATGATCGAGGGCTTCGACTGGGCGGGCGCTGACGTGACGCTGATCCCGAAGGGTAGGCGTCTCACGCAAGCTGAGACGGCGAGCTTTCAGCCGCACCACATGGTTGTGACTCCCGAGTTCGCGGCATGGCTCGACTCTCAGGGCCTGGAGCTCGTCTCGATCGACGACCACGGCGGCGGTAAGGCATCGATGACCCTAGCTCCGATCGAAGACGACACCGATACGAAAGCGTTGCACGTGAAACAGATGCACCGTGAAACAGAGCGCATCGGCGGCGCGGCGTTGACCGGACCGCGTCCGCCGTGCCCGCAGTGCAAGGAGCCGGGTCGCGTTGCTGACGTCACGGCCAACACTTTCACGTGTGACGCTTGCGGATCCGTCTGGCAACGGCGCAAGGTGAACCCATGAAAGGAATGCTATTCCCCGGGCCGCTTCCCGAGCCGGTTCAACTGGAGGATCTCAACGCGCGGCTTATGCTGCTGACCGGCTACGTGCTGGCGCTGCTCGGAACGGACGCGGGGCGATCCGAATCGCAGCGAGCGCAGGATCGGTTGGCGGCCGCGGCGCTCGAGTGGTCCGTGCCGTACGTGCGCGCGCTGATCGAGCTCGCGGCTCGGCACCACGAAGAATTTCGAGCGTTGTGCCCCAAGCCACCGGAGGGCGGATGAAGAAAAGGAAGCTGACCCAAGACGAGCGGCAAGCGCTGGCGGGCGTGCAAGTGGCGCGCGCGTTGGTGCGGCTGCACGCCGATCCGGACGTCGCGGCAGAGGTTCACTATCCGGAGAATTGGCCCGGCGGTGTCGTGGACTACCTGTCGAGGAGCGCGTTCGATCGAGCCTGGGAAGAGTCGGGCGACGCTGACGCTTCCCCGTTCACGATCACCCAGGCACGCCGCGCGGCGCGCATGGTGAAAGCCGAGGCGGAGACGTTCTGTGCGAAGGCTGCCCGCGCGCAAGAAGCGCTGGAGCGCAAGACGAAATAAGGCGGGTTCAGTGGGCGCGCGCCGCACGCCGCGCGCGCCCGGCGCCGAGCTCGGCGCGCATCGCCTCAAAGCTGGCGGTGAACGCGGCCGCGTCGCGTGAGGACGTCGGGTCGCGTTCCAGCGCCAGGACGGCGATTGAGCGTGCGCCGCCACCGCACCAGCACTCACCGCGCAGCTTCGCAGCGTCCATCGCCGCGCAGCATGCACACGAGCCGTCTCCGTGGTCGACGATCGGTCGGCACGTTTCCCATTGGGGCGCCCCGCAGATCTCGCACGGCACCGCGCGCGCGGCGCCGAGCAGCATCAGTGTGCGTTCGAAGGAGTTCACCAGCGCGCAGCGTACCAGATCAGACGAGCGCGCGTCTCATGAGTCGCGCGCTCCCGATCACTTTCGCGGTCGTTTCCCGGGCCGCGGTGGTCCGGGCCTCTCGTCTCGTACGAGAGGCGCTGGAATGATCCGCGGCGGTATCGGCGGCGGGCTGTTCCGCGCGGGCGGATCGAGCGAGGTGGGCATGCCGAGGTTCCAGCGCAAATCCCGTTTGTGCTCTCGGTTGATCCGGTCCTCGATCCCCTGAGCGCGCTCGCGCTCCGTCGCCGCCTCCTTCCGGAGTGCGATGTTGTCCACCCACAACTTGCCGATCGCGGCGCACAACGCCCCGACGATTGTACCGGCAAGGGCCAATATTTCCCCCGTCCCCATCGCCCAACCATACGGCGCGGCGAGCTCGCGGCCGTCGTTGTCGCCGATGGCTGCACTGGTTCTGCCCCAATCCCCGACCCTACCGACATCCGCGGCACCCGACATCAGCAGCGCAATCACGGCGGCCGACGGGTTCAGCCTGAACATTCTGCCGACGGTGAGCGCCAGCGGCTCGGTTGCAGCTGGAGCCGATGCGATCGCATCGATTGCGCTGCCGGACGCGTCAACCTGGTACTCGATCGTTCTCGAGGTGATCGGCCGCAAAGCTGCCGGGCCGAGTTACTACGTGTGTCGCCAGATCGTCGAAGCGTACCGCGCCGCGGCCGGCGGCGCGGTGATCCACTATCAGCCTGGAGTGCGGCCCGTCGAGTCTCCGATCGGCGGTGATTGCTCCGTGCTGGTGACGACGTCCGGCAACGACGTGCGCGCCACGCTGCACAATGCCGCCGCGTCGGCGGTCGGTTACTCGATGCGCCTCGGCTACACGCGGAAGCCGCTGCCGTGAGCTTTGCCGGCTTCACGGCGCGCTGTACGACGAAGCCGCCCGGGTGGCGCTGGATCTTCGACGGCATCGACGACGGCATCTCCTGTGGCCCGGTGCTGCCGTTCGACCGCACGAATCCGTTTTCGATCAGTGCGTGGCTGAACCCAACGGTTGGATCCGTATTCACGATTTGCGGCAACAACGAATCGTTCGCCAGCGGGTTTCGCGGCTACCTCCTCTCGACGCTGGCAAGCCGGCGCCTGTGGTTCGGGCTCTACAACACCAACGGCAGCAACGGGATCAACGCTCAAACGGTGGACAACGTGATCCCGCTCGGCGGGCTCGTCCAGGTGGGCATGAGCTACTCGGGCAACAGCAACAACTCCGGCGTCACGTTCTACGTCAACGCCGCTGCCGTGACCAAGGTGGCCGCGCCGCAAAACAACCTTTCAGCGACGACGGTCAGCACGCAACCGCTGACGCTAGGCGGTGGAAGCGCGATGCGGATGCAGCACACTGCGATCTGGTCCAGCGCGTTGACCGCGGCCCACTGGGCACAGGTTTACAACGGCGGGACGCCGCCGAATCTCGCCGCGCTGGCGACGGCGCCCGCTCCCGCGTTGTGGATGAAGCTGAACGAAGGCGACACCGTGGGCGCTGGGCGCGTACTGGACTACGGCACAGGCGGGAACAACGGAACCGCCTACGGCGGCCTCGCGCCGACGGATTGAGGGCGATTTTCGGAGCACCGCTCTAATGCAGGGCTGTCGGCGGCCGTGCAAGGTGCGCTGGGGGCGAGATCCGCCCCTCGAGACCAAGGGGGAAACGGACGCATGGGTACGGCGATGCAACAGGTTCAGAATCTGCGCTCTCAGCTGGGCAAGTACAAAGCTGAGATCCAGAAAAGCGCCAAGGTCGGCACCAACGCGGTGCTGACGGTCTCCGGTGGCGTGATCGCGGGCTACTGCTACGCGGACCACCCCGTGGTTCCCGGCACGAATCTCCCCATGGCGGGAGCTCTCGGAGCGGGGTTGCTGCTCGGCGCGATCACGGGCCTTTTCGAGGACTACTCGGATCCGCTCGCGGCGATCGGCTCGGGACTGCTCTCGGTCGTTGTCGCGAAGGAAGCCGAAGCCTACTTCCGCAAGCCGTAAACCCCCCAACAGTCTCGATTGCCGGTGCACTGCTCGAGCGCGAGAGCTCGCGCGGTGGCCCGGTGTCGTAGAACGGACCCAAGCTCGGAAACGAGGCTTGCCCGCTGCGCGTCAACTTCCAACTGAAGGAGGGCTCCAACATGGGCCGTCGCGTATTTATTGGGCAGGATTTCGAAGGGTACAACAACAGCAACAGCGCGATCGGTGCTGACGGCGACAACGCCTTGCTCGATCAGCTGTTCGACGAAGGAGTCGCGGGCGACGATATGGAGATCGTCGGTGCGGACGAAGAGATCGTGGGTTCGGACGAGGAAATTGTCGGTGCGGACGTGCGCGCTCGCGCTCCCGCGGCCAACAAACTGGTCTATGACCAGTGGCTCCCGCTGACGCCCGCCGCGGGTATCAGCATCGCCACGCTGACCAGCGTGGAAGTGGAGCTCAAGCCACAGCGTCTGTTCCGCCCCGAGCGGCTCACGTTGA
>Ga0307295_10000207_pt1 | contig 12386 bp, 9 predicted proteins | sample ER_DNA_152_FD_194481 | JGI IMG/M metagenome (GOLD analysis project Ga0307295, IMG submission 194481) | Bulk soil microbial communities from the East River watershed near Crested Butte, Colorado, United States - ER_DNA_152 | ecosystem: Environmental > Terrestrial > Soil > Floodplain | place: USA...
GCTTGCCAAGGATTTGCGGTCGCGCCTCTCGGACAGGGCTTCGGCCGAGCACACTGTCGCAGGCGTTGAGGTGGGGGAGGATGCCGTACGTGCCGATCCGGAGTCGATCATGGCTGCCGCAATGCCCTGGCCAGACCGCCTTACCCGGACAGTCCTGGAGATCATTGGCAGCGGCCAGCTGCACAAGCGTGGCGTCCGGTACGCCGCGGCCGTCGGAGCTCGGCTGCCGCTGGAGCACTACGAGCTGCTGGGGTCAGCACTGCTGACGTCGACGCCGCTGCCGTCGGTCCGCGAGGCACTGCTCGCCTTGGAGCGCACGGTCTGGGTCCGTCTGGAAATGCGCAGCGCCTTCACCGCCGAGCCGATCATGGCGGAACGGCTGGCGATGCCGCCATGGTGATGTCCCACGACCCACAGCCACTGCGACCCCATGCGGAGCAGGCGTATCAGGCAGAGCTAGCAGCACTGCGAGCCGTCGATGACCGGCCGCGGCCGCCGCAGTGGCGGCTTTCGCCTTGGGCAGTGGTCAGGTATCTGATGGGCGAGATTCTCGCCGACGGCACGGTGATCTCGGCCAAGTACGTCGGTTCCCGTCGACTTATCGAGGTGGCGGTGGCAACGCTGGCCACCGATCGTGCGCTGCTCCTGCTCGGCGTGCCAGGTACGGCAAAGTCCTGGGTCTCCGAGCACCTGGCCGCGGCGATCTCCGACGACTCCACGTTGATGATCCAAGGCACCTCAGGCACAGCAGAAGAGGCCATTCGGTACGGCTGGAACTACGCGCGGCTGATTGCCGAAGGCCCGACACCGGGGGCTCTGGTTCCCTCACCGGTGATGGTGGCGATGCAGCGTGGCACGCTCGCCCGAATCGAAGAGCTGACCCGCATCCCCGCAGAAGTGCAGGACGCGCTGATCATGATCTTGTCCGAGAAGACCTTGCCGATCCCGGAACTAGGTCAAGAAACCCAAGCCATTCGTGGCTTCAATGTGATCGCGACGGCGAATGACCGCGACAAGGGAATCAACGAACTCTCCTCAGCCTTGCGTCGACGCTTCAATACCGTCGTCATGCCGCTGCCAGACAACGAGGACGATGAGGTCAGCATCGTAACGACGCGGGTAGCCGACCTCTCCTCCTCGTTGGACTTGCCCAAGGTTGCTACCGCAGACGAGGAGATCCGCCGTGTGGTGACCGTGTTCCGCGAACTCCGATCCGGCGTGACCGCAGACGGCCGCACCAAGCTCAAGTCACCGTCCGGGTCGCTCTCCACCGCCGAGGCGATCTCGGTGATCACGAGCGGAATTGCGCTGTCCGCCCATTTCGGCGATGGCCAGCTCCAGCCCGCCGACGTCGCTGCCGGAATCGTGGGCGCCGTGGTCAAGGACCCGATTGCCGATCGGGTGGCGTGGAGCGAATATCTCGAAGTGGTCGCCAGGGACCGGGAAGGCTGGTCGGAGTTCTACACCGCCTGCCGCGACGTCTCGTGACGACGACGACGCTCCCACCTCGCGGGACTGGCGACCGCGTCGCCGATCACTCAGCCGAGAGCACTGCCGGGGAACGACCGCCGGTCGAGGTGTTCGGCATCCGGCACCACGGACCCGGCTCGGCGCGCTCATTGATTGCTGCGCTCACCGAGTACCAACCGGATTCCGTGCTCATCGAGGGTCCCGCGGACGCCGATCCACTGCTGCATTGGGTGCTGGCTGATGGCATGGAGCCGCCGGTCGCCCTCCTCGGCTACGCCCCCGATCATCCGCAGACCGCCGCGTTCTGGCCGTACGCGGTCTTCTCTCCCGAGTGGCAGGCCATGAGCTACGCCTTGCGGCGCGATATCGAGGTGGGGTTCTGCGATCTTCCAGCGTCGGCAATGCTCGCCCGGTGGTCGCGCAGCCGGCCAGATGATGATCATGAAGAACCGGACGATGCGGCGGATCAGGTCCCTCCAACAGCGCCGATCGAGCAGCATGATCCGTTGGCCATGCTGGCAGCGGCGGCGGGCTATGACGATCCGGAGCGATGGTGGGACGATCTTGTCGAGTCGAGGCTGGATTCTTCCTCCCCGTTCCCGATGATCACCGATGCGATGGCCGAACTTCGGATGATCATGGACCAGCACTCCGGCGCTGGTGATCGCGAAGCCCGGCGTGAGGCGTACATGCGCCAGAAGATTCGAGAGGCTCTTAAGCGAGGTCGGGAGCGCGTCGCCGTCGTCTGTGGCGCCTGGCACGCGCCGGCACTGCGCTGGCCGCTGCCGCCGGCGGCCGCTGACGCCCGTACGCTGCGCGGCGCCCCGCGCCGCAAGATCACCTTGACCTGGGTGCCCTGGACCTCTCAGCGACTTGGGTACGCGACGGGCTATGGGGCGGGCATCGCCTCGCCCGGCTGGTATCACCATCTATGGGTTGCTCGGGATCGGCCGATCGTGCGCTGGCTCACCAAGGTGGCCCAAGCCCTTCGGGTCCGCGATCTTCCGGTGTCCAGCGCCCATGTCATCGAGGCCGTCCGGCTGGCGGAAACGTTGGCCAGCTTGCGTGGTCGACCGCTCGCGGGCCTGGCCGAAGTCACTGAGGCTACCCGGGCGGTGCTCTGCGATGGTGACGAGTTGGCAGTCCGCTATGTAACCGACCATCTTGTGGTCGGGCAGGCGCTGGGCTCGGTCAACCAGGGCGTACCGACCGTCCCTCTGGAGGCGGACCTGACTCGTACCTGTCGCACGCTACGGGTCAGACGGGAGGCGCAGATCCGGTTTCATGATCTTGATCTGCGCAGGCCAATTGATCAAGCTCGGTCCCAGTTGTTTCATCGCTTGCGACTGCTCGGGCTGCGCTGGATCGTCCCGGCGGAGAGCTCGGTGCAGAGTCAAGGCACGTTCCGCGAGACATGGCAATCTCGCTGGGAGCCCGAGTACTCGGTGGCCATCGTCGAGGCGTCGGTGTGGGGAACGACCGTCCAATCGGCTGCTACGGCGTGCGTGGACAAGATCATCGCGAACGGGTCGCTGGTCGAGCTGACCGAGGCGGTCGAACGCTGCTTGCTCGCCGATCTGCCTCGGGCGCTGGATGGGCTGCTCGCAACGCTGGCCGACAAGGCGGCCCTGGACGCCGATGTGGTGCATCTGATGGACGCGCTGCCAGCCCTCGCGCGAGCCCAGCGCTACGGTGACGTGCGCGAGACCGATACTCGAGCGCTGCTGAAGGTCAGTGAGGTGCTCGTAGTCCGGATCTGCGCCGGCCTCCGACAGGCCGTCGCGGGTCTGGATGCGACGAACGCGGCTACCATGCGGCGACGCATCGATGCCGTCAACACTGCCGTCAGCCTGCTCTCTGAATCAGTAAGAGAGCGCTGGCTCGACACCCTCGCCACGATGATCGACCGTACCGATGTGCATGGCCTGCTGCTGGGCCGCATCGTGCGTCTGCTGTTGGACGCGGTGCGACTCAGCGACGTCTCGGTACGGCTGCACCGTGCACTGTCGGCCGGAGTTCCGGCCGCGGACAAGGCCGCCTGGGTGGATGGGTTCTTCTCCGACGGTGCGCTGCTGCTGATTCACGACGCAGAGTTGCGCGGGCTACTCGACGACTGGGTGTGTCAGCTCGACAACACCCAGTTCGTCGACATGCTGCCGCTGCTACGGCGGACCTTCGGCACCTTCGCTGCCGCCGAACGTCAGGCAATCGCCCAACGGATCGCAGTCGGCAACGAGGATCCAGATCATCAGCCCGCGGTGGAGTTCGATGTCGAACTCGCAGCGCCCGCTGTGGCTATCGTCGATCTCATTCTGGGCAGCGGTCATGACTGAGGCGTCGGCTCCCGACGAGCGTGAGAGCAGGATGTTGCGTTGGAGGATGCTGTTGGGGGAAGCGTCCGCGGATCAGCTCAACACCTCCCTGAGTCGGGAGGAGCAGAAGATGGACGCCGCGCTCGGCGCACTCTATGAAAGTGCCGAGGAGGACGGGATCGACTCGTCGCGGCGATCAGGAGGGCTCGGCTCATCTGCCCCGCGCGTCGCCCGCTGGCTCGGCGATATCCGTACCTACTTCCCGACCAGCGTGGTGCAGGTGATGCAGCGCGATGCCATCGAGCGGTTGCATCTCACGTCGATGCTGCTGGAGCCCGAGCTTCTTGATTCCATCCAGCCTGATGTTCATCTGGCCAGCTCTCTGGTGAGCCTGAGTCATGTGATGCCGGATTCCACCAAACGGACCGCCCGCGTGGTGGTTGGCCAGGTTGTCGCCGAAATCGAGCGGCGAATTGCCAACAAGACCCGCGCCGCCGTGACGGGCGCGGTTAGCCGTGCCAGCCGCACTCGTCGTCCGCGACCACAAGACATCGACTGGAACACCACCATTCGGCGCAACCTTGATCACTACCTTCCCGAGCAGCGCACCATCGTCCCGGAGCGGCTCGTGGGCTATGGCCGGGGTGCGAATGCCATAGTGAAGGAGGTGGTGGTCGCGATCGATCAGTCCGGGTCAATGGCCGAGTCGGTGGTTTACGCCGCCGTCTTCGGAGCCACCCTCGCATCCATTCGGTCGATCAAGACCTCGGTCGTGGCGTTCGACACCGAGATCGCCGATCTCACCGACAAGCTGTCCGACCCGGTCGATGTCCTCTTCGGCTGCCAACTGGGCGGCGGCACCGACATCAATCGAGCCCTGGCCTACTGCCAGCAGTTGATCACCCGGCCGACGGAATCGATCTTGGTATTGATTTCGGACCTTTACGAGGGCGGCATCGCTGAGGAGATGCTGCGCCGAGTAGCGGAGCTGATGCGGGCTGGTGTCACGGTGGTGGTGCTACTGGCGTTGTCGGATTCGGGTGCGCCGGCGTACGACCACGAGCACGCTGCGGCGCTGGCTGCGCTGGGAGTGCCAGCCTTTGCGTGTACGCCGGACCTTTTCCCAGACCTGCTGGCTGTTGCCGTCAGCAAAGGCGACATCAGCCAGTGGGCTGCAACCGTGGCCAGCGCAGCCGCCGCTCCTAGCCGGGCTACGGAGACCCGGCAGCCGGCCCGGCCATGAGAGGATCGGCTCCGTGACAGCGGTGCCGTCCATCTCCTATTCGATCACTGTACGGCTGGACGTTCCGACGGGAGGAACCTCGGTCAGCCAGTTGACGACGGCTGTTGAGCAGGCCGGCGGGGCAGTCACTGCGCTTGATGTGACGGCCTCTGGACATGAGCGACTGCGGATCGACGTGACGTGTGCGGCGCGCGACACCGAGCATGCCGAGCGGCTGGTCGAGGCGATGCGCGGCGTACCTGGGGTGGTGATCGGCAAGGTCAGCGATCGCACGTTCCTGATGCATCTGGGCGGCAAGATCGAGATGCACAGCAAGCATCCCATCCGCAACCGCGATGACCTGTCCATGATCTATACCCCCGGTGTGGCGCGAGTGTGTTTGGCAATCGCCAAGAACACCGATGACGCTCGCCGGCTGACCATCAAGCGGAACAGCATTGCGGTGATCACCGACGGGTCCGCGGTGCTTGGGCTGGGCAATCTAGGTCCCGAGGCGGCATTGCCAGTGATGGAAGGAAAGGCAGCGCTGTTCAAACGCTTCGGCGACATCGATGCGTGGCCGCTCTGCCTGGACACCCAAGACGTCGACGAGATCATCATGGTCGTGCGTGCTGTCGCACCCGGCTTTGCCGGCATCAACCTGGAGGACATTTCGGCGCCAAGGTGCTTCGAGATCGAGCGCCGACTACGGCAGCAGCTGGATATCCCGGTCTTCCATGATGATCAGCACGGCACCGCCATCGTGGTGCTGGCGGCGCTCTACAACGCTTTACGGGTGGTCGACAAGCAGATCGCCGACGTGCGGATTGTAATGTCGGGCGCGGGTGCGGCTGGCACCGCGGTCATCAAGTTGCTGCTTGCCGCCGGTGCCCAAGATGTTGTGGTGGCCGATGTCGATGGCGTAGTGCACCGTGGCCGCGCGGATCTGGATGGCGAGCTGGAGTGGCTGGCGAACAACACCAACAAGCTCGGGTTCACCGGTTCGGTCAGGGAGGCCGTGGTCGGCGCTGACGTATTCATTGGGCTCTCGGCGCCTGGTGTGTTGTCTGGTTCCGACGTGGCCGCGATGGCGGACCGGTCAATCGTTTTTGCACTGGCGAATCCCGACCCCGAGGTGGATCCCGCAGAAGCTTCCCAGCATGCCGCAGTTGTGGCGACCGGGCGTTCGGATTTTCCGAATCAGATCAACAATGTGCTGGCGTTCCCCGGGGTGTTCCGTGGGCTGCTCGATGCCCGCTGCGCGCACGTCAGCTCGACTATGCTGCTGGCTGCTGCCCGCGCTCTTGCCGGCGTCGTCACCGACGACGAGCTCAACGCCGCCTACATCGTGCCCAGCGTGTTTCACGCCGATGTGCATCACACGGTGGCGGCGGCCGTACGGCGAGCAGCCGGGGGTCCAACCGAATTACCGACCGACACCGAAGTTGTGCTTTGAGAAGATGCCGTACACAGCTCTGCCCCATCGTGCGCAGGTCTCTGTCCTGCGTGGCTGGCATCTAGCCGCTGCAGCAGCGCTGCTGGCGGTGTCGCTGCAGTTATGGGGTCTGTACCGGATTGCCGGTCCGCCGCGACCCGCATGGTTCCCCTATGCCGACAAGCTCGAACATGCCGTCGGGTTCGCGCTCCCGGTGCTCTTGATCTTGCTGACTGTCACACTGCGCGGCGTTGGTCGGCAGTGGCCCCGGCGGCATACCGTCGCACTCGTCGTGGGAGCTTTCGCGGCGCATGCCGTCGCGAGCGAGATGATTCAGCACCTGTGGTACCGCTACCGAACAGGCGATCCGCTTGATGTCTTAGCGGACTGGGTCGGCATCGCGGTTGGCCTGTTGTTGCTTCGATTGATTGTGCAGCGCCGCTCTCGCAGTGCTGCGGATGGCCTTGCCGCATGAGCGAGCCAAGGATCGAGCCGACGAAAAGCTGGGATCCGGTTGCCGGGGATCTGCTGGTGGCGAGCATCACGCTCGTCGATGGAGTCTTCAACCAGACCGTGATCCTGATCTTGGACGCCGATGAGGACGGCGCACTCGGGGTGATCTTGAACGAGATTTCACAGACCCCTCTGGATGCGGTGCTGCCGGACTGGGTGAGCACCGTGTCGGAGCCGAAAATGCTTTTTCACGGTGGCCCTGTTTCGCCTAATGGCGCAATCTGCCTGGCCAGCGTCGCTGCGGACGGCGAGGAGCCGCCAGGCTGGCGGCCGCTTTTTGAGACCGTCGGCCTGCTGCATCTGGATACCCCGATCGAGATCGTTTCTGGTGCCTATCGCGATCTGCGGATCTTTGCCGGGTACGCCGGCTGGGCCGCTGGCCAGCTGCAGTCCGAGATCGAAGAAGGCATGTGGCATTTGGCGCCGGCGGACTACGACGATGTCTTCGGTGGCCGGCCGCTCGAGTTGTGGCGTACCGTGCTGCGTCGTCAGAAGAGTGAAATCGCATTTTTTTCGACGTGGCTGGAGACGCCCGAGATCAACTAGCCACAGCTGGGAGATCTTGGCAATGCTGTGAAGCTTGTTTCCAACGTGCATAGGATTACGTCGCAGAGTCGCAGAATGATAAAGGTCATCGCGGGTCTGCCCACCGAGAGGTCGGTGCCTATTTCCCTATGACCGAAGGGGTACCAGTGTCTGAAACAACCAAGAGTGCAGGGGCGCGCAGCCGGGTGCTGGTGGTTGACGACGACGCAGCGCTGGCCGAGATGCTCTCCATCGTGCTCCGCAATGAGGGGTTCGAGCCGATTTGGTGCGCGCACGGAGACAAGGCCTTCTCGGCGTTCAAGGAGGCCAAGCCCGACCTGGTGCTGCTGGATCTGATGCTGCCAGGTCGCGATGGTGTCGACGTGTGTCGCGACATTCGCGCCGAGTCGGGAGTACCGGTCGTCATGCTGACGGCCAAGACCGACACGATCGACGTCGTCGAAGGTCTCGAAGCAGGCGCCGACGACTACGTCGCTAAACCCTTCAAGGCCAAGGAACTTGTCGCCAGAATCAAGACTCGGCTACGCCGCATGCCGGCCTCCGACGAAGTCGATGTCGAGACCTTGCGGATCGGTGATCTCGCGATCAGCGTCGACGGGCATTCGGTCAAGCGAGACGGCGTGCAAATCCAGCTCACACCGTTGGAATTCGATCTGCTGCTCGCCCTTGCCCGACGGCCATGGCAGGTGTTCAGTCGCGAGGTATTGCTGGAGCAGGTGTGGGGCTACCGCCATGCCGCTGACACGCGACTGGTCAACGTCCACGTGCAGCGGCTGCGTTCAAAGATCGAGAGAGATCCCGAGCATCCCGAGATCGTGGTCACCGTACGCGGCATCGGCTACAAGGCCGGCGAAACCGCCCAGGTCCGATAGCCGCTGTCCCGGTTAGGCGGCCGCTCAGATAGGCGTCGGCAGATGGTTTCCACTCCCAGGATCCTGAGGTCCAAGTGGTGGCGGTTCCCCGCCAACTGGTGGTGGCGGTCATTGCCTCTGCGCGTGGTCTTGACAGTTTTCCTAGCCTCGGTCTTGGTACTCGTGCTCGGTGGTTTCTTGCTCATGCAACAAGCGACCATCGGGGTGATCGACGGTAAGAAAGAGACCGCGAAGAACGAAGCCCGCCAGGCTGTCAACACTGCACAAGCTCAGCTCTACGCCGCTGATCTCACCGGTGAGGTCAACGTCGACAAACTGCTGCTCGACCTGGCTACCGGCTTCGCAAGTCGCGCCGAGCAGTACGAAGTGATCATCATCGCGCACGGCCAGACGATCACCGCCGGCAGCGCAGCGGTGACCAGCATCCCCGACGTGCTGCGCCAGCGGGTTGAGCAGAGCAGCGAGCTGGTGATGACGCCGACCCAGATTGACTACCGCGACCGTAAGCCCTCCGTGCCAGGGCTGGTAGCAGGCGCGACTCTGACCTTGCTCGGCACCGGCCGCTATCAGATCTACCTGATGTTCCCGCTCACTCAAGAGGTCGCCACTCTCGCCGTGCTGCGCTATGCAGTGGTGACGACCGGCGCGATCTTGGTGATCTTGCTGACCTTCATCGCCGCGCTGGTAAGCCGTCAGGTCGTCACTCCGGTGCGTGCCGCCCGTCAAGCGGCCGAAAGCCTTGCCTCGGGCAACCTGCGCGATCGGATGAAGGTGCGGGGACAGGACGACTTGGCCCGGCTGGCGACATCGATGAACTACATGGCCTCTGAACTGGAGAAACAGATCAACACCCTCGAAGAGCTCTCCGCGGTCCAGCAGCGGTTCGTCTCAGATGTTTCGCATGAGCTGCGTACGCCTTTGACGACTGTCCGGATGGCCGCCGAAGTGTTGTACGAGGCGCGTGATGACTTCGACCCTGTTGCTGCGCGCTCTGCTGAGCTCTTGCAGAACGAGCTGGACCGATTCGATGCCTTACTCAGTGATCTGCTGGAGATCTCGCGCTTCGATGCTGGGGTTGCACATCTCAGCCTCGAGGAGGTCGATCTGCGCGATCTCGTGTATCGAGTGGTAGAGGCCAACGAGCGATTGGCCGAGACCTATCAGACCGAGATCACGGTGCATGAAAGCGGCGAGGCCAAGGCCGAGGTCGACACCCGGCGGATCGAACGCATTTTCCGAAACCTCCTCGTCAACGCGATCGAGCACAGTGAGGGCCATCCGATCGACATCTTGATCGAGAGCGACGACGCAGCAGTTGCCGTGGCAGTCCGGGACCATGGCGTGGGGTTCGAAGCGAGCCAAGCAAGGCAGGTCTTTCACCGCTTCTGGCGCGGAGACGCGGCGCGCGCCAGGACAGTTGGTGGCACTGGCCTCGGTTTGGCGATCGCCATGGAAGATGCCAATCTGCACGGCGGCTGGCTCACGGCCTGGGGCCGGCCGGCGATGGGCGCTCAGTTTCGGCTCACGCTGCCCAAGAAGGTGGGCGCGATACTCGAAACCTCACCGCTGCCGCTGGTGCCGCGGGATCTTGTGGGACCGGGCGGCACCCGTCTCGATGGACTCGAGGCGCCGGCTCCTCTGGCCCCGCGTTCACCCGCGTCACCGCCGTCGGCAGCCCCGCGACGCGCAGCCGCCGCAGAGACAACCGCGAGCCCGTCGTGAGGTGGGCACGGGGTCGTCTCGCCATCATCCTCACCCTGCTCGCCAGCGTGCTGTGGACGGCCGGTTGCGTGAATGTCCCGACGTCTGGACCGATTGAGGTGGTTGAGGGACAACAACCGCCGTGCCAGAACTGCGTGAACGTCGAAGTCGCGCCTCCGGCTCCGGGCGATACGCCGCGGCAGATCGTCGAAGGCTACCTCAGGGCGACATCGAACTATCAGCCCAACTACTCGGTGGCTAGGCAGTTCCTGACCCGGATGGCTGCGGAGAAGTGGAGCCCAGAGGGTAGTGTCTCCATCTACCGAGGCACAGTGAAACCAACAGGTGAAAAGACCGTCAAACTCGAGGGAACGGTCGTGGGCTCGCTGGAGAAAGACCGTAGCTACGTCGCTCGCAATCAGATCCTGCGATACGGCTTCGTTCTCGCCAAAGAGAATGGCCAGTGGCGGATTGAGAATCCGCCTGGACTGTGGGTGGCTGAGGTCTCCTTCAAATTCTTCTACCAGCCCTACGACCTCTATTTCGTCGGAAACGGCAGGTCAATGGTCCCTGACCCGATCTACCTCCCGGCACTGAGCAATCCCGCCAACGTTGCGTCCGCGTTGATGAAGGCCTTGCTCAACGGACCATCGCTCTGGCTCAAGCCGGCTGTAACCACATCGATCCCACCGAACACCAGCCTGAGCGTCGACTCAGTGACCATCACCGACGGCATCGCAGAGGTACAGCTGGGTGACTCGATACTGAATCTCTCCGATGCTCAGCGCAGCTTGCTGGCTGCCCAGATCGCCTTTACCCTCAAGCAAGTCGGCGGGGTAAAGGGCGTGGTGATCAAGGTCAACCAACAGCCGTACCGGGTACCCGGGGCCGACCCGAGCAGCCAGGTGATTTTGGTTGACGCGATCTCCCGAGACCTTGCGCCGATTCCGTCCGTGGCCGGCGAGCAGGCGTACGCCGTCAAGAAGGGCGCGGTCGAACAGGTCACGCCGTCCACGGATTCGCCAACCAGCAATCCGGTGCCTGGACCGCTGGGTCGAACGACGGATCCGGTCGACGCGGTAGCTGTGTCGGTGACCAACACCGACCTTGCCGTCACGACCAACGGCCGGACGACGCTACGCCGGGCACCAATGACGCCCGGGGGATCCACCACTAGCTTGCTCAACGGAGCTACCGAACTGCTACGGCCGCAATTCAGCCGGTACGGCGAGATCTGGGAAGTCGGGAAACAGGGTGGCCGGCAACGACTTTGGATGTTCACGCCCGAGAACACAAAGCATGAAATCACCTCACCTGTGCTGCAGAACGTCACGGCGTTCAAGATCTCGCCTGACGGCACGCGAATGGCACTGGTGCGCCGCACGGCGAATGGCTCCGAGCTTGGGCTGGTACGCATCATCCGCTCGAACCAGCCCACGGTCGAGGCCTGGCGAGTTCTTGACACCAGCCAATCCGGGACCCCGATCAGGAACATTGCCGATGTCGCCTGGCTGGATGCCACCAACCTATTGGTGTTGAGTAGATCGGAGGGAAGCTCCACGCTCTTCCGGGTGGCTCACGATGCCTCACACATCAGTCAAAAGGGCGAGGCGCAGACCTGGGACGCTGATGAGCTTGCCGTCTCACCTCAGACGCAGTCGGCGATCGTCGTCGGAAGCAAGGGCGGTACCTGGAAGGACGACGGCAATCAATGGCAGCCGTTCCTCGATCACGCAGTCAGCAGCATTGCCTATCCCGGATGACGTTGTTCGTGTGACTATCCACAGATTTTCCCCTGCCAGCGGAGGCCGAGGTCAATACGCGGCAGACTCAGCCGGTGGGCTTTCAGGACTGGGGAGCGGCGGCCGGTGACCTGCTGCTTGGCGCCAGCTGTCATGGCTGCGGGCGACCCTGGTGGGGAATGTGCCCGGCTTGCCGCCGTGAGCTCGCGACTCGGCAGCCATTCGTCAGCGTTCCGGTTCCGCGGCCGGACGGCTTCCCGCTCACCGTCACCTCCGCCGTATACGACGACCTGCTGCGCAGAGTGATCAATGCGCACAAGGAGCGACAGGCGTTGATTTTGACTCGCATCCTCGCCGAACGGCTGGCATTGAGCGTGGATGCCTTGCTGACCCACGTGCGGTACGCCGTCGTCGCCGCCGAGATTGTGCTGGTGCCGATGCCCTCCGCCCCCCGCACCGTACGCGAACGTGGCTTCGATGCGACCAACGCAATGGCCCGCATCGCTGCCCGTCGTCTCCGCAAGCGATACCGAACAACGGCTCGATCCATGCTTGTGCAGGCTCGGCCGGTCG
>Ga0307295_10000211_pt1 | contig 12281 bp, 11 predicted proteins | sample ER_DNA_152_FD_194481 | JGI IMG/M metagenome (GOLD analysis project Ga0307295, IMG submission 194481) | Bulk soil microbial communities from the East River watershed near Crested Butte, Colorado, United States - ER_DNA_152 | ecosystem: Environmental > Terrestrial > Soil > Floodplain | place...
GCGCGGCGGCCAGTGGTCGAAAGGGAAGTCGGCGGAGACCTTCAACCCAGCCGGACCATGGCTCGTCACACCGGATGAGATCGACGATGTCCGCGACCTCAGGATGTGGCTCGATGTGAGCGGTGTGCGGCGCCAGAATGGGTCGACATCGACGATGATCTTCGACCCGTACTTCATCGTTCACTATCTCAGCCAGTTCCTAGTGCTCGAGCCAGGCGACTTGATCAATACCGGTACGCCACCCGGGGTCGGCATGGGCATGCAGCCCCCGGTGTGGCTGAAAGCCGGTAATGTCATCGAGCTCGGCATCGAAGGGCTCGGCAGCCAACGCCAGACCGTGGTGCCGGCCCGATCCAACTAGCGAGTCACCGGCCGGATCAGCTCGACGTCGGGGTTGAGCTCGACGCCGAAACCTGGCGTGTCGGGCAGCTTCATGCGACCGTTGGCCGGCACCGGCTCGCCAACCAGCAGCGGTGAGAACATCGGCACCACTTCATCAGCCTCCGGGGCCATCATCAGGAACTCCGAGAACGGGCTGTTCGTCCGGGTGATCACGAAGTGATAGGAGTACACGCTCGACCCGTGCGGAACCACCAGGGCACCGTACGCGTCGGCAAGCGCGGAGATCTTGATCAGCTCCGTAATGCCCCCGCACCAGCCGACGTCTGGCTGCAGGATGTCGGCGCAACCCATCTCCAGCAGCATCCGGAATCCGTACCGCGTTGACTCGTGTTCACCGGTGGAGATCAACATCCCGGGCGGCACCTTCTGGCGAAGTTCGCGGTAGCCCCAGTAGTCGTCAGGGATCAATGCCTCCTCCAGCCACTTCAGCCCGTATTCGTGGGCTGCGGCGGCCAGCCGGATGGCGTAGTCAAGATCCAGCGACATCCAGCAGTCCCACATCAGCCAGAAGTCGTCGCCGACCTTGTCTCGCATCGCCGCGAGCTCTTCGATGTTCGCCCGTAGTCCGGCCAGCCCTTCATGTGCAGCGTGGTGCAGGGGAAGCTTGCCGCCGATGAACCCCATCTGCTGAGCAAGATCAGGACGGGCGCCGGTGGCGTAGAAGATCAACTCGTCACGCACCGCACCGCCGAGCAGGGCGTAGACCGGCTCCTGCCGCAGCCGACCCAACAGGTCATACAGAGCAAGATCGACTGCACTGATCACATTGAGGACCAGTCCCTTACGACCATAGAAGAGGGTGGATCTCCACATCTGGTCCCAGATCTTCTCAATATCATTCACCGAAGCGCCCTCAAGAAACCGCGCCAGGTGACGCTCCACGATCCACGCCCCGGGCTCCCCCGCCGTCGTCACCCCAAACCCAACAGTGCCGTCGTCGGCCTCAACCTGAACGACCAGCGTCCCCAACACATTAAGACCAAAGCTGCGGCGGCTCTCCTCGTAACCCGGATAACGCGACATCGGCGTCGCAATATGATCATCGATCCAGTGGTAACCCTGCTGATCGTGATAGTCGGCGCCGCCTCCAGCGCCGACAATGAAAGCGCGGACGTGGGCGATCTTCCTGGTAGTCATGCCGAAGCTCGGTCTGGCGGACCATGAGGGAACACCAAGATCTTGCTCGCCGAGCTGCGACCCCGAGCAAGATCATCAAAGCTCTGCGGCGCCCCCTCCCAACCCACCCGACCGTCGATCAACTCGCCGATCCCTTCGGGAACCGTGCCGACCCACTCCGCCGTCTGGATGAACTCGGCTGCGGTATAGGTGAACGACCCGATCAGTGATCGTTCCGCCGTGCTGAGCGTGTACGCAGCAAGATCCAGTTGGGGCGAGCCCATGCCGACCAGCACGATCCTGCTCCCCAAGCTGGACGCGGCCATTGCATCCGCCACAGTTCGGTTTACCCCGACCGCATCGACTACCAGGGTCGCGGGCCCACCGAGCCGGTCAGCCACCGCCTCTGGCAGGTTGCCAGCAGTGGGATCGACCACTTCGGCACCGAGCCGAGCGCAGAGGTCGCGGCGCGATGGACTGACATCGGATAGAGCCATGGCCTGAACTCCCAGTCGGCGGGCAGCAAGCAGGCAGGCTTGCCCGATCGGCCCACCGCCGATGACCAGTACGCGATCGTCGGGGTTTGGCTGACCCCGACGGACGGCGTGGTAGCCCACGGCCATCGGCTCCGCTAACGCGCCCAGCTCCTCGGGCATGTGCTCTGGCAGAGGCACAATGTTGCTGGCCGGGACCGCGACCCGATCGGCGAAGGCCGCCGGGATCTCCGGAGCAACGCCCAGCACGACGCGCCGGCTGCACCAGTGTTCCTGCCCAGACAGGCACGCCGGACACTCATGGCAGGACATGACCGGATTCACGGTTACCAGCTGGCCGATAGCAACCCCTTCGACGTCCGGTCCCAGATCGCGAACCCGGCCGACGGTCTCGTGACCCATCACCTGGCCCGGATGCCGGCGACCGTTTTCGCCGGAATAGCCGTGAAAATCCGAGCCGCAGATGCCGGTAGCAATCACCTCCACGACCGCCTGCCCCGGCCCGGCCACCGGATCCGGCCGCTCCTCAACCGCGATGTCATAGAAATCGCGCAACACCAGCGCTCTCATGGCCCTACCTGGGAATCCTGTGAACTCCCCGCGCCGCCTCAGCCTTCTCATGCGCTACGTACATGGCGTCGACCTCCTCCAGGTGACCAGCCTCGACCTCGTTGGCCTTCTTGAAGAACGAGGTCGCAGCAAACAGCACTGCGGCAAGGACGGCCCCGATGGCTAGGGAGTACAGGCCCGCATTCCCGCCGAGCGTTTCCTTGAAGTAGTCGCGCTGGATGGGCGCCAGAAAACCGCCCAGGTTGCCCAGCGAGTTGATCAATCCGATGCCGGCGGCGGCGGCGTATCCGGTCATGTACTCCGTCGGCAGCGTCCAGAAGATTGGGGACATGGCGATGAACCCCATCGCGGCCAGGCAAAGGCCGGCGATCGCAAGCACAGGGTTACTGCTGAGCGCACCGGAGATGACGATGCCAAACGCGGTGCCCAGCAGGAGCAATGTGCCGATCAACCGGTGCTTGCGGGTGCGGTCGGCCAGACCCGGGAAGATGAGCAGACCCACCAGTGCGAAGACCCAAGGGATGGCGGTCACCAGCGAAGACTGGAAGCCGAGCTTCTGGCCGGTGATGGCGGTCACCTGGGTGGGCAGGAAGAACGTGACACCGTAGACCGCGATCTGGAGGCAGAAATAGATCAGCGCGAAGTACCACACCCGCCAGCTGCCGAGGGCGGCCAGCACCTTCTTAGGCCCGTGCCCTTCATCCTTGGCGGTGTCCTCGGCGTCGATCGTCTCCACCAACGCCTGCCGCTCGTCGTCGGGCAACCACGTCGCTTGCTCGGGCCTGTCGGTCAGGTAGAAGAAGGCCCAGATACCGACCGCAACCGCCAGCAGGCCCTCGACCAGGAACATCCACTGGATGCCGCGCAGCCCGAGGAAGCCATTGAGCTCCAGCAGACCACCAGAAAGCGGATTACCGAGAATGCCCGCCAGCGCGATGCCCATATAGAAGTAACCCCGGGCCCGGCTCAGGTGCCGTGCTGGAACCCAGTAGGTGAGGAACAAGATGACGCCGGGGAAGAAACCGGCTTCCATGACACCCAGCAGGAAGCGCAGGATGTAGAAGCTGATCGGTCCCTGGACGAACATGAAGGCGGCGGCCACGATGCCCCAGGTCACCATGATCCGGGACAGCCACCACCGCGCCCCGACCCGATGCAACAACAGATTGCTCGGGACTTCGAAGATCGCGTAGCCGACGAAGAAGAGCCCAGCGCCGAAGGCGTATGAGGCCGTGCTGATGCCGAAGTCGGCCTCGAACTCTTGCTGGGCGAACGAGACATTGCTTCGGTCCAGGAACGCAATCACATACATCAACAGCAGGAATGGGATCAGTCGTCTGAAGACCTTCCGGTTTGCCTGCTCGCTCAACTCGAAGCGACGCTGCGGGGTTTGATTTGTGACTGTGTCGGCCATCGATATCTCCTTGCTTGTGGGTCTGTGCGCTGAGCTTGTCGCAGATTGAGGCCCTTCGACAAGCTCAGGGCGCAGGTGTTCAGTGCATGTGCTTGCCGCCGTCGACCTGAATGGTCGCACCGTTGATGTAGCCGCCACCTTCGGAAAGCAGGAACGCCACGGTGGCGGCGATCTCACCCGGCTGCCCCACCCGGCCAAGCGGGATGCCGGCTGACATTGACGTCTTGCGCTCATCGCTGAGCCGGCCACCCATGATCTCGGTGTCGACCGGTCCTGGCGCCAGCACGTTCACAGTGATCCCGTACGGACCGAGCTCGCGCGCTCCGCCTTTGCACATGCCGATCACCGCGGCTTTGGCGGTGGCGTAAACGCCCTTGGAGAAAGTGCCGCCACCGTCAAATGCGGTGATCGATGAGGTATTGACGATCCGCCCGACACCCTGCGGGATCATGCGCGCAGCGGCAGCCTTGAGCATCAGGAACGAGCCTGTGACGTTCACCGCCATCACCCGCTCGAACTCCTCAAGGCTGCACTCATGGAGCGGCACTGGGCAAGCGATGCCGGCCAAGTTGACCAGACCGACTACCGGAGGCAGTTCGGAGTCGATCTGCTGGTACGCCTCGGTCACCGATGACTCCGAGGCGATGTCGGTCGGTACTGCGAGCAGGTTCTCATGTCCCGCGTCGCGGAGCTCCTGCTCCACGCCGGACAGGCCCTCGGCGTTGATGTCGACCAGCGCGACGTGCCAACCGTTCTCGGCCAGAAGCTCGGCGGTGACTCGGCCGATGCCCGCCGGACCGCCGGCCCCAGTGACGACGGCCGTACGAAGCTCAGGCAACCGGGATGGGGCGGTGGAGGTTGCAGGGGCTGGTGCGGAGGTCATTGGTGCTCCTTCTTCTAGGTCCGTCGTTCAATCGATCAAGGTGGCGAGGATGTCGCGGATGTAGGCACAGTTCTTGCCGATCACGGTGATCGCGTCGCTGCCGTAGTGCTCGCACAGGAAGGCGCCGCGGAAGCCGAGGTCCAGCGCCTGGCTGATCGCGGCCCGGTAGTTGATCAAGCCGAACTCCATCGGCACCGGGAAGGTCATCACCTGGCCGGTCGCGGGGTCTTCGTCACGCAGATAGTTCTTGACGTGCCAGTAGTTGGTGTACGGCAGAACCTTGTCGAACATGTCCTGCACCGGCTCGATCGGGCGGTGCAGGCGAATGAAGTTGCCGATGTCAGGGTTCAGGCCGCAGGCATCGTGCCCGACTTCCTTGAGGAATTGAACGGCGTCGTCACAGGTCCCGACGTAGGTGTCTTCATACATCTCGAGGGTGATCTGCTGGCCGTTACTGGCAGCGTGCTCGGCCAGTTCGCGGATCAACGACGCCGCGCGGCTTCGCGCCTCCGGCGACTCATCGTCATGCCAACCATCGGCCAACCAGAACCACAGCGCGCGCTGCTGTTCTTCTGTGAACGCCTGAAAGAAGCCAAAACTGACCATCGGAACGCCCAGCTCCGCCGCTTTGTCGAGCAGCCGGTGACTGTACGCGAGGTACTCCTCGCCATGTTCGGGATCCATCACGCTGCGGCGTGAGGTCGAAATGGCCGGAATGGTCAGGCCGACGTCGCTGAGCACGCTCTTGAAATCGGCGAGCCGCTCAGGACTGAGATCACCGACCCGGACCCAGGTGTCGGTGGGATCGACCTCAGTGAAGCCGATCCGCCGCACCAGCCGCAGGTGCTTGGCCCATTCCTCCGGTTCGGCGTCATGGATAGGGCCGCCATGGGAATCGGTGCTTCCGAACGGCAGCATCGCGGCTGCGATCGGCCAGGTCTCAGCGCTGTACGGGGCAGTTGTCATGAATCGCTTCCTCCCTGCGGCGCCGGCCCAAGCTCCTGCAACAGCTGCCCCAGCCGGGCGTACGCGGTATTGCGGTAGGCCACCAACGCAGACTGGTCGCCGGCCGGGATAACGAAGCCGCCGCCCTGCTTCACCCCGTACCGGCCGCTCTCGACCAGCTCGGTGAGCAGAGCCGGTACGGCCAGCCGGTCACCGTAATGGGCCTGCAGAGTAGAGAAGCCGTCCCGGTAGACATCCAGGCCGGCCATGTCGGCGATCGCAAAGGGACCGAAGAACGGTAGCCGGTAACCGAACGTGGTGCGGACGATGACGTCAATGTCTTCCGGTGTCGCCACGCCCTCCTCGACGAGATTAACCGCCTCACGGAGCAGCACGTACTGCAGCCGGTTGAGCACGAAGCCGGCCTTATCGTTAACTCGCGCCGTCAGCTTGTCCGTCCGGCGAATGAGGGCTTCGATCGCTTCAATGACGCCCTCATCGGTTCCGGAGTGGGTAATCAATTCAACCCCGGGAATGAACGGCGCGGGATTGGAAAAGTGCACACCGAGGAAGCGCTCCGGATGCGTCAATCCAGCAGCAAGATCACCAATCGGTAGCGTCGATGTGTTGCTGCCGATCACTGCGTCCGGCCGGGCCGCCTCCTCAATGCTGCGCAGCACTGGCCCCTTAACGTCAGGCCGTTCGAGGACCGCTTCTTCGATAAAGTCTGCGTCCGCGACAGCCTCGGCCACGCTATTAGCGGCTCGGAGGTTCTTCCGAACCAGTTCCGCTGATCCCGGCTCCAGCAGTCCTCGGTTCTCGAAGTCCTCAGCCTCTTGGCGAAGTCGATCGAGATGTCGCGCGGTGATGTCCGGGTCCGCGTCCATGATCACCACATCCATGCCCGCCATGCCGAACACCTGCGCGATGCCGCCCCCCATGTAACCGGCACCGATCACTGCGATGTGCTTGATCTGTTCGGTCATTCGTTAGCGACCTTCCCCAGGGGTGTTCTTATCTTCTGCCAGGCGATCCATGGCGTCCAGTGCCTGAGGTACCCCGATCCTCGGTATCAACCAAAGAAGCTCCCTACCTGGCTGCATGGGTGGCATCTCGGTAGTCTCACAGGAACGACCGGCCCCAACCGAGGGGGTTTCACCGTGACCACTGGTCCCCCACCTGCACCGTCGTCTCAGTCTGTCGGCGCCATCCCGCTGGACCGACTGCTCGCCGACCAGCCACCCATTCTCGATGTCGGTGCCAACCTGGATCAGGTCCGAAAGGGCCGGCGGGTGGTGTTTCTTGATGACGATCCCACCGGTACTCAGACGATTGCCGATCTGCCCGTGTTGACGAGCTGGACGGTCGCGGACTTGCAATGGGCGCTGCAACAGCCAACTGCAGGCTTCTTCGTGTTGACCAATACCCGGAGCCTTTCTGAGGCCGATGCGGCCGACCGCAATCGGCAGGTGGTCGACGCCCTGCATCAGGCGGCAACTCTCGAAAAGGTGCCCTATGTGATCGCGAGTCGTAGCGACTCCACATTGCGCGGCTACTTCCCTCTTGAGACCGACGTCCTGGCCGAGGAGCTGGCCGCGCGCGGCACCGTGGTCGACGGCGTGATGATATGCCCGAGCTACGTCGAGCCCGGTCGCCTCACAGTCGACTCGGTGCATTGGGCCCGGACAGCCGAGGGCATGATTCCGGTCTCCCACAGCGAATTCGCCAAAGATGCCAGCTTCGGCTACCGCAACTCCGACCTGCGCGACTGGGTCGAGGAGAAGACAGCCGGCCGAATCCCCCGCGACCAGGTCGCCACGATCACGTTAACCGACATTCGAGTCGGTGGGCCGGACCGGGTTCAAGAGATCCTGGCAGATCTGCGTAACGGCCAACCGGTAGTGGTGGACACAGCCGCCGACGCCGACCAGCAAGTCGTGGTCCTCGCGCTGCTTCGTGCTGAGGCCGCTGGCAAGAATTTCATCTATCGCATCGGCCCTTCGTTCGTTCGCGCTCGGACCGGCCAGCACGCCACCCCGCCGGTAGACGCCCAGCGGCTCAGGCAGATCTTCGCCCCGCGGCCCACCGACTCTGACGAAAGCCGGCCAGCCACCAAACATGGCTTAATCGCAGTCGGGTCGCACGTCGGACTCACTACCCGCCAGCTCGACCGGCTACGCGACCAGGACAAGATCATCGAGCTGGAGCTCGATGTCCCGACTCTGCTCGACGACAGCGCCCGTGACCGCCACGTCAACGATGTCGCCGGGCAAGCTGCGAACGCGCTGCGGAACAATGACGCCGATAGTGACATCGTGATCCGGACCAGTCGAACGCTGGTGACGGGCGACGATGCCGTGCGTAGCCTGATGATCGCCCGTACGGTCAGCGCCGCCCTAGTCGGCACCGTGCGCGAGATCGTGAGCGAAGTCAGGCCAGCTTTCGTCCTGGCCAAGGGCGGCATTACCTCGTCTGATACCGCGACCGAGGGCCTGGAAATTCAGCGCGCCTGGTGCCGCGGCACGATGCTGCCAGGCATCATCTCGCTCTGGGAGCCTGTCACCGGACTTGCTCAAGGCATCCCCTACATCGTGTTCGCCGGCAACGTGGGTGATGACGATGCGCTCGCGGCGGTGGTCGACACGCTGCGAAGTGCCTGAACGCGTCCTCAGTTCCAAAGGAGAGTCCACGCCGTGTCCGAGACCCGAACCAACATCGCTGTCATCGGCCTGGGCGCCATGGGGCTACCCATGGCCACGCACCTGGCGACCACCTTCTCCGTCACCGGGTTCGACCCCTTCGAGCCGCGCCGGCAGCTGGCCCGGGAACGTGGCATCGTGGCCGAGGCGACTCCGGAAGGTGCCAGCAAGAACGCCGACATTGCCTTACTGGCGGTTCGTGATCAAGGCCAAGCCGAATCCGCACTCTTCGGCGACGACGGGGTGCTGGAGTCATTGAGACCCGGCTCTCCGGTGATCTTGACCAGCACCATCGGCCCGGAGGCCGCGCGCGCATTGGCCGACCGGCTCGAGGATGCCGGGTACCCCCTGGTCGACGCACCGATCAGCGGCGGCCCGGTCAGGGCCGGAAATGGCGATCTGCTCATCGTGGTGGGAGCGACGAAGGATGCGCTGGCGGCGGCCCAGCCAGTGCTGGACCACCTCGCCTCCACCCTGACAATCGTCGGTCCACGCCCGGGCGACGGGCAGGCCCTGAAAACCATCAATCAGCTCCTCGCCGGAATTCACATTGCCGCCGCAGCTGAGGCGATCGCGCTCGCCCGTGGGCTAGGACTCGATCCAGCGGTGGTGATCAGCGCGCTGTCCCAGGGCGCGGCCGGCTCATTTATGTTCTCCGATCGCGGCCCTCGCATGCTGCAGGCCTACAGCGGCGGCGCCGAGGTCAAATCGCGAGTCGACATCTTTGTCAAGGACATGGGCATCGTGACCAACGTCGGTCGGGCGTGCCACGTCCCACTGCCGCTGGCCGCCGCTGCCGAACAGCTGTACCTGATCGCCGAAGCCGCCGGGCTCGGTGCCGAGGACGACTCAAGTGTGGTGACCATTCTGTCGCCGGACGTTAGCAAGGAGTCTGGCTAAGAGACACGCAATGTGCCCTGAGCCTGCGAGTCTGCACGTCGGGGGAACTGACGCCTTCTCGCTCCAGTGAGTGTTAGTTCCGCTCGGCGTCGCCGCCCTCGCCGTCGACGATGCGGCGGGAGTACTCGTCCGCGGCGTCGGTGATGCGGCGGGAGTACTCGTCCGTCATCCGGCGCGCTTCGGCCTCGTCCACCGATCCCCAACATCTGCGCGTCGAGGTCGTCGCGAGCAGCTCGGCGAGCCTCGTCGCTCGCGTTCCGCACGGCGCGCACCGCCGTGTCGACGATCCGGCGCTCGAGCAGCACGACGATCCCGACGAGCAGCAGCGTCGTCCCGACATTGGCGAGCACGCCCGCGACGTAGACGGTGCGGCCCGCGTCCGGGACGATCGCACGGCCAGCCGCGATTGCGGCGAGGCCGAGCACGACGCACCCCGCGATCCACGCCCACCGGATGCGCGGGCGGGCGGGTCCATCCACCCGTTCAGCGTACGACTCGCGCCGCCCGCTCAGCAGGACCAGCAGCTGCCCGAGCGTCGACGCGGTTCACGATGACCTCAATGGCCGGGTGCCACTGGGACGCCTTCACCAGACTCGGCCAGTTGGTGACGGCGCCGATCCGCCGCGTCGGCGTCCAGTTGGCAGATCAATTCGACGATGTAGCCGTCAGGATCGGCGATGTACCACTGCTCGACGTGGTCAGCCCGGATACGGGGGCCGCCCGCAATTCGCACATCGTTCTCGGCCAGTCGCGCGAGGATCGGCTGGAGATCGCGCACACCAAGGGCGAAATGCACGGTGTACCCCGTCTTCAGCTCGTCCGGCGACCACTGCTGGCGCAGCTCCTCAGTCCTGCCGGTTTCGGTCTCGACTACGACATGGACCTCAGCGGTACCGAGCCGGAAGTACGCCCCAGGAAAAGTGAAGTCGGCCGGGCGCGCAATCTCCTCCATCCCCAGTGCGTTTCGGTAGAACCGCCGCGTCGATTCCAGGTCCGACACGTACAACGCCACGTGGTGAAGGCTGACGTCTGGGTCTGAGGGCTGCTCCGGCATCGTGGTCTCCAAGGGTTCAATAGCTGATCGGCAGACCCGCGTAGTTCTCTGCCAGGCCGGCGCTCCCCGCGGCCGACGAGGAGACCCACTGGAGCTGGGACTTCTGGAGTTGGGCGTCGAAGTCGTCGCCGTGGGTGTGCAGCATGGTCGTCATCCACCACGAGAAGTGGGTGCAGCGCCACACCCGGCGCAGCGCCCGTTCGGAGTAGCTGTCGGCAGCGGCGTGATCACCCTTGTTGATCATGGCGGCCAGCGCCGGGGCAAGCAGCGCGACGTCGGCCACAGCCAAGTTGAGTCCCTTGGCCCCGGTAGGCGGCACGATGTGCGCGGCGTCCCCTGCCAGGAACAACCGACCGTAGCGCATCGGCTCGTACACGTAGCTGCGCATCGGGAGCACGCTGCGGTCGGTGATCGGCCCGGGGTGCAGCTGCCAGCCGTTCTGCCCGTGCCCGAGGCGGCGGGCGAGCGCCTCCCAGATCTGATCATCAGACCACGTCGCCGGATCTGTGTCCGGAGGCACCTGGAGGTAGAGGCGGCTGACGCTCTCGGACCGCATGGAGTGCAAGGCGAAACCGTCGGGATGCCAGGCGTAGATCAACTCATCGGTCGACGGCGCCACGTCGGCGAGGATTCCGAACCAGGCAAAGGGATAGGCCCGTTCCCAGGTCTGTCCGACACCGGAAGGGATCGCCTTCCGGCTCGGTCCGAACGACCCGTCACAGCCGGCAATGGCGTCGGCGTCCAGTCGCTGTTCGCGCCCGTCGACGTCGACGTAGGTCAGGTACGGCCGGTCGCTGTCCAGATCGTGAAGCGCGGTGTCGCTGATCTCGTAGACGAACTGCTGGCCCACGGCATCCCGGGCCGCGACCAGATCCCGGGTGACCTCGGTCTGGCCGTATACCCAGACGCTGCGTCCGACCAGGTCGACGAAGTCGAGGTGATGCCGCTCCTCGGGCCACTGCAGGTAGATCCCGCGGTGCTCGAGTCCTTGCTCCCGCAGCCGCCCATCCAGGCCGCAAGCAGCGAGGATGTCCACCGTTGAAGACTCCAGGAGGCCGGCCCGGATCCGCGCTGCGACATACTCGCGGCTGCGCGTCTCCAGCACCACCGATTCCACGCCGTCGGCAGCAAGCAGGTGCGACAGCAGCAGGCCGGCAGGACCGGCCCCGATGATGGCAACCTGGGTACGCATGATCAGCTTCCGCTCGAGGCTTGACCTGGTGCTCGGAGGGTGACCTCCATCCGGGCTTGCAGCTCCCCGACGCTGGCGCCGAAAGTCTCGGTGACGACGGCACCATCACTGTTGATCATGATGGTCGCGCAGTCGGTGTAGATCCAATCCACGCAGCCGACCCCGGTCAGCGGATAGGTACAACGCGGGACGAGCTTGGCCGTCCCGTCTTTCGCGAACAAGCTCATCATGACGAAGACCGACTTGGCGCCGATGGCGAGGTCCATCGCCCCACCGACTGCGGGAATCGCGCCGGGCGCCCCGGTGTGCCAGTTGGCCAGGTCCCCGCCCTCGGAGACCTGGAACGCGCCCAGCACACAGACATCGAGATGGCCGCCGCGCATCATTGCGAACGAATCGGCGTGATGAAAGTACGAGGCGCCGGGCAGCTCGGTCACCGGGATCTTGCCGGCGTTGATCAGATCCGGGTCGATCTGATCACGGCGAGCGGCGGGCCCCATGTTGAGCATGCCGTTTTCGGTGTGCAACACCACGCCTGACTCCGGTGTCAAGAAGTCGGCCACGGTGGTGGGTTGTCCGATGCCGAGGTTCACGTACGAGCCCTGCGGGATG
>Ga0307295_10000212_pt1 | contig 12272 bp, 13 predicted proteins | sample ER_DNA_152_FD_194481 | JGI IMG/M metagenome (GOLD analysis project Ga0307295, IMG submission 194481) | Bulk soil microbial communities from the East River watershed near Crested Butte, Colorado, United States - ER_DNA_152 | ecosystem: Environmental > Terrestrial > Soil > Floodplain | place...
AAGCGCTGGTCAGAGCGATGTTGCGGACGAGTCGGTCGGTAAGCCGGATTCTGTCCCGGCCGTTGCGGACCGGGGGCGATCATCCATCTGCGACCGTTGTTACCAACGGCCTGGTGCGATCCACCCGGAGGCTCGGGCGAGCAGCCCTCAAGTGCCTCCGCAGACGCGCGTACGCGTCCTTTTGATCTTGCTCCAGGTGGGGTTTACCGAGCCATCCCAGTCACCTGGGATGCTGGTGGTCTCTTACACCGCCGTTTCACCCTTACCTCCCTGTCAATGAGATGACTGGCATCTCATTGCTCGTTAGAGGCGGTCTGCTTTCTGTGGCACTGTCCCGCGGGTCGCCCCGGGTGGGCGTTACCCACCACCTTGCTCTGTGGAGTCCGGACTTTCCTCAACGGAGCTTGCGCTCCGCCGCGATCGCCTGACCGACTCGTCCACTCTCCAGCCTAGCTAGTAACGCTAGGGACGGGTGAGGACTTCCGCGCCGTTCTCCGTCACCACCAGGGTGTGCTCGAACTGGGCGCACCAGCTCCCGTCAGCCGTGAGCACCGTCCAGCCGTCGTCCCACATGTACCACTCGCCGCTCCCGAGGGTGATCATCGGCTCGATCGTGAACGTCATCCCTGGCCTCATCACCGTGTCATACGCCGGCTCGTCGTAGTGCGGGATCACCAGGCCGGAATGGAAGGTCGTATGGACGCCATGCCCGGTGTAGTCGCGCACTACGCCATAGCCGAAGCGCTTGGCGTAGCTCTCGATCACCCGGCCGATGACGTTGACCTGGCGCCCCGGCTTCACGGCGTTGATTGCGCGTACCAGCGCCTCCTGGGTCCGTTCGGTAAGCAGCTGCGCCTGCTCGTCGACCTCGCCACAGAAGAACGTTGCGCAGGTGTCCCCGTGTACGCCGCCGATGAAGGCCGTCACGTCGATCTTGATAATGTCACCGTTTTCGAGCGGGCGGGCGTCGGGGATGCCGTGGCAGATGACCTCATTGACCGACGTACAGCAGGACTTCGGGAATCCGCGATAGCCCAGGGTTGACGGGTACGCGCCGTTGTCGATCAAGAATTCGTGGACTACCTGATCAAGATCATCGGTGGTAATGCCCGGGCTAATGATCTCGGCGGCGGCGTGCATTGCTTGGGCGGCCATCCGGCCTGCGACCCGCATCTTCTCAATGATCTCTGCCGGTTGCACGTCGTCGCCGGCATAGCGCTCGGGCGCCGGCCAGCCGACATAGTGGGGCCGAGCAATGCTCGCTGGCACCTCGCGTGGGGGCGAGACGGTAGCGGGCTCGATAGTCACCTCGCGATCCTACTTTCCCGAAAAGTGGTCACAAGCGGCATCAAATTCGGGGCCCTAAAGTCAAGCGGTCAGGACAACGCTGGGCTAGGCGGCTGGGCTGAGTAGAGCGTTGAGCTGGTCCGCTGGGGTGTCGAGGTTGAGTGTGGGTCGGGGCCGCTTGTTCAGCATGTCTTGGACGCGTTGTAGGTCGGCTTTGCTGTGGACGCGTAGGTCGCTGCCTTTGGCGAACCAGAACCGGAGGAGCCGGTTGGTGTTCTCGTTGGTGCCGCGCTGCCATGGCGCGTGAGGATCACAAAAGTAGACCGGCGCGTTCAGCTGCATTTGGATGTCGCGGTAGCCACCCATCTCGCTGCCGCGGTCCCAGGTGATGGTGCGGCGTAGGTGCGCCGGCAGGTCCTTCATCGCCTCGATCATGGCTGCCGCGACGGTCTCGGCGTCGTGTCGGCCCGGCAGGTGCAGCAGAATCGTGAACCGGGTGCTGCGCTCCACGAGGGTGCCGATCGCACCACAGCCAGCCGCCCCCATGATCAAATCGCCCTCCCAGTGGCCGGGCACCGCCCGATCCTCCACCTCCGCGGGCCGTTGACTGATCGTGAACGCCTCGCTGTAGCGTTTCCCGCGGCCGTCAGAGCGATCCCGCTGCTTCCGAGCCGACCGCCGCGTGGAGAGGCATCTATGCAGGTCAGCGCGCAGATTGCCGCGAGTTTGCACATACAGGCATTGATAGATCGTCTCGTGGCTCACCCGTCGAAGCTTGTCATCGGGATAAGTCTTGGCCAACACCTCAGCGATCAGCTTCGGGCTCCAGCCTTGGTCCATCCACTCACTGATCGCCGCACACAACTTGGGATCCAAAAGTTTGAATACCTTCGGCCGACGGGCGCGTTCGACGGCTCGGCTGTGCGCCATGCCCGCGTGATAGTCGCCGTCGGAGTTGCGGTTGCGGCGCACCTCCCGCCACACCACAGCCTTATCCCGACCGACCCGGCGGGCGATTGCGGCGTAACTCAACCCCTGATCCAGGCCTCGCATGATCTCGGTCCGCTCAGCCCAACTCAGCCGGTGGCCGGGGCCGCCCGGCCATTGCTGATCGCCCGGAGCCGCCAGCCCGGACCCAGCACGCCCCCATGTCAACCTCATGCCGCCAGCCTGTCGCCACCACGACGTCGCGGCAGTCCTCGACACGCCAAGATCTCGAGCCGCCGTGATCAGCGGCACCCCATTACAGAGCCTGCCAAACAGCTCACGGCGCACAGCCAGCGGAAACGCACTCCCAGACGTCACGACAACCCCCTTGATCGACAATCGTTGCCATGACCGTATGAATCTGCCCGCCGAAATCGATGTCGTTCGTGACCAGTTTCTTGGACGGAGATGTGATCGTCGGCTGACTAGAGGGGACGGTCGTCGTCGGGGACGATGTGGACCGCAGCCTCCTCGGCGCTGGCGGCGGCGCCGTCGATTCCGACGTCAGTCGCGACGAGGTCCTTCTCGACGTCGGGCCCGATGCCTTCGTTGGGGTCGACCAACCGGCCTGCCCGCTCGCGTCCCACCTCCCCGTCGTCGACGATTTCCTCGTCTTGGGGAGTGTACGGATCGGGCTCAGGAATCTCGTCCGCAAGCCGCTCGTCCAGCGTCTCGTGCTCTCCCTCGCGGATTAGCTGGGAATAACGCTCCGGTGGCGAGTAGCCCTCGTCGAGCACATCTTCAACGCCACGATCGTCAAGAGAATCCGCCGGCTGGATCTGGTCCAGCTGCTCGGACTCGTCGGGGATCTCGTTCGGGTAGTCGGTCATGTGGCCAGCCTGCCATGACCGCCCCTAGGATCGCTCGGCGTGACCACCCTGCACGACACTCAGCACCGGGAGGCTTCCTCCACGGTGTCGTTCGCAACAGCGCCGAGCGGCACCTACGCCGTCATCGTGGCAGTCTTCTGCGGCCTGCTGCTGATCTCCAACATCGCTGCAACCAAGACGATCACTGTCGTTGATGGGCTGCCCGAATTCGTCGGTGGCGGCATCTTCACCGACGGCGGCGCCTTTCTCTTTCCGCTGACCTACATCGTCGGCGACGTGCTGGCCGAGGTCTACGGACTTCGCCAGGCGAAGCGGGCTATCTGGGTCGGCTTCGCGCTCGGCGCCCTCGCCTCCCTCACCTTCCTGGCGGTGGGTGCGGCCCCGCCTGGACCCGGATATGAGAACCAGGAAGCGTTCCTGGCAGTGCTGGGGTTCGTGCCACGGATCGTGCTGGCCAGTCTCACCGGCTACCTCGCCGGCCAGTTCCTCAACGCCTACGTCGTGGTCAAGATCAAGGAGCGAACCAAGGAACGCCACCTCTGGGCGCGCCTCATTGGCTCAACCGTGGTAGGTGAATTCGCCGACACCGCCCTGTTCTGCTTCATCGCCTTCGTTGGAGTTTTCCCGACCTGGGGCGGACTGATCAGCTACGCCGTTGCGGGCTACGTCTACAAGGTCATGGTGGAGGTGGTGATGCTGCCGGTGACCTACGCCGTCATCAGGGCGATCAAGAAACGGGAGCCGGGGTACGCGGCGGCGCCGCCGAGCGGTGGGACCCCGGTGCGTCAGATGCGGTTAGTCGTGGCGGTGGACGATTACGACAGCGCGGTGCACTTCTATCGTGATGAGCTGGGCCTCATCGTCGAGGAAACCTACGAGGGTGAGAATGAGGCGAAAGTGATGATCTTGGGCGCCGGTCGTGCGACGCTCGAGCTTTCCAATAGACCGCAGATCGACCTGATCGACACTGTAGAGGTCGGTCGGACAGGAGTAAGCGGACAGTATCGGCTGGCCTTTGAGGTGGACGACTCGGCGAGCGTCACCAATCGGCTGACCGCTGCGGGCGCTGAGCTGATCGCGCCACCCACGGCGACGCCGTGGCGCTCGCTCAACGCACGACTGCAGGGCCAGGGCGACGTGCAACTGACGATCTTCACAGAGCTAGGGGCGGCACAAGGTAGTGGGAGTGATCATGACAACACCGACAAGCACTAGCGGCTTCGGCCCGGCGGCTACTCAATTCTTCGAAGACCTCGAGGATCAGAACACCAGAGAGTTCTGGCTGGCGCACAAAGATGTGTTCGACCGCGAGGTTCGTGAGCCGATGGCTGCGCTGCTGGACGCTCTGCCTGAGGAGTACCAGCCGTTCAAGGTCTTCCGGATGAACCGGGACGTGCGATTCTCCGCTGACAAGTCGCCGTACAAAACCATGCATGGCGCGGCCCACGGTGTGCCCGGCGCTGTCTACTATCTCCACCTCGACGCCTCAGGCCTCATGGTGGCCTGCGGGAGCTACATGATGCAGCCGGATGAACTCGAGCGCTACCGGCAGGCGGTCGCTGCAGACGCCAGTGGCGAGGAGCTGTCTGGCATCCTTGCCGCGCTGCGACGCCGCCGCTCGCTCAAGCTGAGCCCGGGCGGAGCCGAGCCGCTGAAAACGGCGCCGCGAGGCTTCCCGCGGGACCATCCGCGAGCCGACCTGCTGCGCCAGAAGGGCCTGATCGCCATGCGGACTCGCGGTCCTTCCGAGCTGCAGAACGGCGCCCGACTCCGCACCTTTGTCGTCGAGACGTTTGAGATGTGTGCAGATCTCACCGACTGGCTCAAGCAGTACGTGGGAGGAACAACCTCTCGGTGACTGATCGCCTACCTGAGTGGGCGCTTTGATCAACTTATCCGATCAGGCACCCGATCAATTGCCGACTCTGGTGCCGTCCGCCAGGACTTCCGATCGAAGATCAACAGGGCCACGGCGAGCAGGGTCCAGGAAATCAACCACATCCAGGTCTCGCGGTCTGCATCGGGTCCCGCTGGCCACAGAGCCTGAGTATTGATGCAGCCCTCGGTCACATGCGCGATCAGCGGCAGCAGCACGCTGCCACCGGTCCGGTTGAACAGCCAGGCGTACCAGAAGGTGACCACCACGGTGGTCAGAATGTCGGGCAAGCCGAGGTCGAACTGGCGCATGAAGACCAGTGGCAGATGCCAGCCCGTGATCAGCACACCAAGGAGGGCGGCCGACGCCAAGGGTGACCACCTCGATTGCAGCCGCGGCTGAGCGAAGCCGCGCCACGCGGGCTCCTCCCCCAGCGGACCGTCGGTGAAGTTCACCATCCGGAGGCCGAACAGCAACAGCACGGCGTACCACGGCTGGAATTGGGTCAGCGACGGGGCTGGTGCGCCGGCCGCCATGTTCAGACTGATCGCCACTGCATGGACCAGCAGCGGCAAGCCGATGGCTGCCGCGTACCAGATCCAGTTCACCCGCCACCGAATGAGTCGCCGACCCAGCCGAGCCAGTCCCGGCAAGCCCTCGGCGATCAAAACGACGACGATCGCCGACACGATTGGCGCAAAGGCCAGAAAAGACCCGAATGGCAGGGTTGACCAGGCGATCAGGTACGAGAGGGCGAAGAAGACCACCAGCTCATAGCGGCGGACGAAGCCTCGAAACGTGTTCCACCCCGTGCTCGGCCGGCTCGCTTCCGGGTCTACGGCGGGCCTCGTCTGAGCTATGGATTGTTCCGCCAGTGTGGGGTCATTCGGCTCGTTTTGTTCAATGCGGGTCTTCATGCCAGCTCCTCGATGCTCGTTATGTTCCAACCTTCCACTCGGCACGACGGCATGACAGACAGCAGACCAGTGACCGGAGAGCCGGTTTTCTGGTGAATCGGCGCACGTGAGCTGTAATCCGGCCGGCTTGCAGCACTATGGTTTGAGGCAGGCTCGCCCGCTGGAGCAGGTGGTCGACGCACTTCCGCGGTCTGAGCAAATTCCCTCGATGTCCTGCGGTCATATCCCCACCCGCAGGCGGGGAGAGGTTCGGATGGCTGCAGTCCTCCCGCTGTTGCCCGAACGGCACAGAGCGGCTCCTAAGCCAGCCCTGTTGTGGACACTCGGAGTCGCGGCCGTGGCAGCGTGTGCAGGTATCGCCGTCCTCGGGTCACTCAACGAGGAGCTGTACCAGCCAGCCCTCCGCGTCCTCCTGGTGAGCTGGGTCACACTTCCGTTCATCTTCGCCGGAATCCTGGCCTGGCAAAGGCGGCCTGACAGCTCCTTTGGGCCGCTGCTGATCCTGGCGGGGTTCGTCACCCAGCTCAGCATCTTGCAGTGGACGAGCCAGCCGCTGCTCAATACGGTTGGACAGCTGAGCGATCTGCTGGTCGCAGCGGTCTGGTTGCACGTCTTCCTCGCCTACCCGACAGGCCGACTTGCTGGACGGGCCGAGCGAGCGGTGGTGATCATCGGATATGTCGCTGCGGTGGGACTTCAGGTCGTGATCTTGATGTTGGGCGGCTTCAACGATCAACACCTGCTGACGGTCGTCAAGCGGCCAAGCGCCGCGGAAGCTGTGCAGAACCTGCAACTCCTCACGCTCAGCGCGCTCGCGCTCATTGGTGTGGTGCTGCTCTGGCGTCGCTGGTGGGCATTGCCGCGATGGCAGCGGCGGCGACCCGCCCAGATCCTGATCAACTGCTTCAGCCTGGCGCTGGTCATGCTGGCCGCCCTGCTGGTTGCGGGCGCGTTTCAGCTTCCAAGCTTCGAAATCATCAGACTCGCAACCTTCGCGGTGGCCGGGCTGGCGCCACTCGCCTTCCTTGCAGGACTTCTCGATGCTCGCCTCGCCAAGGGGGGTGTTGGTGAGCTGATGGTTCAGCTGCGGGCTGAGCCTGCACCGGACCTCCGGGCGCTCCTGGCGCAGGCTCTGCGCGACCCCACCTTGTCCCTGATCTACTGGCTGCCGCAGTACGGGAGCTGGGCTGATCAGGACGGCAATCCGACGAATCTGCCCGAGCCGGACAGCGGTCGCCACGTCACGCTCGTCAAGCAGAACGGCGAGCAGATCGCAGCACTGGTGTACGACGCCACGCTCGGCGAGGAACCGGAGCTGCTTGAGGCAGTCAGCGCAGCGGCTGGCATAGCCCTCGAGAATGGCCGACTCGAAGCGGAGCTACGGGCCCGGCTGCAAGACCTGCATGGCTCGCGTACCCGGGTGGTCGAAGCCCAGCAGAACGAGCGTCGGCGCCTCGAGCGCGACCTTCACGACGGTGCACAGCAGCGCTTGGTAGCCCTGGCCCTCGAACTCGGCATGCTCGCTGAGCAGGCGGACAGTGACCCCGCTACTCAGAGCAGGCTGAAGCGCGCCCGCGGTGAGCTCGCCCAATCGCTCAATGAGCTGCGAGACATCGCCCGCGGCCTGCATCCGGCGGTCGTGAGTGGACATGGCCTTGCCGTCGCCTTGGAGTCTCTGGCGGCCGTCACGCCACTCGAGGTGCGATTGAAGACCGACGGACTTCCCCGCCTCCCGGAGCAGCTTGAGGTCGCCGCCTACTACGTCGTCTCCGAAAGCCTCACGAACGCGGCAAAGCACTCCCAAGCCAGTCGCGTCTCGGTGGAAGCGGGCGTTACCAACGACACCTTGATCGCAGAAATCGTCGACGACGGCATCGGCGGTGCCGACTCCGAACTCGGGACGGGACTACGAGGGCTGGCCGACCGCGTCGAGGCGCTGAACGGCCGATTGCGCATCTGGAGCGCCCCCGGCCACGGCACCCGCGTACGAGCGGAGATTCCGTGCGGGTAGCTATCGCGGAGGACAGCGTGCTGCTACGCGAGGGCGTCGCGCAGCTGCTGACAGACGCTGGCATCGAGGTCACTGCCCGCTGCGGCACTGCCGATGAGTTGCTGGCACGCGTCGCCGAGGACCCACCGGATGCCGTAGTTGTCGACATCCGGTTGCCACCGACTCACACTGACGAAGGGATGCAGGCAGCCCTGACCATCCGGCAGCAATATCCGGATGTCGGCGTACTCGTCCTCTCCCAGTACGTCGAGGTCGGGCTGGCGATGCGGCTGCTGGCCGACTCGGCTGAAGGAGTCGGCTATCTGCTGAAGGATCGGGTGAGCGAGGTCAAGGAGTTCATCGCGGCGCTCCGCCGGGTCGCCGATGGAGGTTCGGCGCTGGATCCGACCATCGTCTCGACGATGCTGAAGCGGCACCGTAGCTCAGACCCACTGGATTCCCTGACGCCGAGAGAACGGGAGGTGTTGGAGCTGATGGCCACTGGAGCCTCCAACGCGGGCATTGCCGAGTCGATGGTGATCACCCAACGCGCGGCCGAGAAGTACGTGTCGACAATCTTCACCAAGCTCGGGATACCGGCTACCGGAAGCGCGTCGCGACGGGTGCTGGCCGTACTGCTCTTCCTCCGCTCTTGACCACCAACAACAGTGACGTCCTGCACATAAATCTCTAAAACACCGCACGACCGCGCTTCCCGACCAGACCAGTGAGGGTTATGGTCCTGTGCAGGACCCTGCGATGGAGGTTTCTCATGGCTGACCGCTCCACCCCCGTCTATGACTCCGGAGAAGCTGACCGACTTCCCGCTCATGATCACGAGGTCTACAACAGGATCGCTCAGGAAAGCGACTTTGTGGAGCTGCGCCGCAGATATCGCAGCTTCGCCATTCCGGCGACGATCGCGTTCATGGCCTGGTACCTCCTGTACGTCATCTGCGCCAACTGGGCGCGCGACTTCATGGACACCAAGGTCGTCGGGAACATCAACATTGCGTTGGTGTGGGGTTTGCTGCAGTTCGTCTCAACCTTCACCATCGCCTACTTCTACGCCCGGCATGCCAAGAAGTCGCTAGACCCGCTAGCTTCGGAGCTGCAGGACGAGTTCGAGCGAGAGACCGGCCGATGAGCACCGCAATGTTGGTACCGCTCGTCACCGGCAACCGGGCCCTGACTGTCGGCCTGTTCCTCGCTGTTGTCGCAGTCACCCTCTACATCACCTTCTGGGCTTCGCGGCAGAGCAAGACCGCCGCGGACTACTACGCCGGTGGCCGCTCCTTCAGCGGCTTTCAGAACGGTCTGGCGGTGAGCGGGGACTACATGTCTGCCGCTTCATTCCTTGGCATCTCGGGCGCGATCGCCCTCTATGGCTATGACGGTTTCTTGTATTCCATCGGATTCCTGGTGGCTTGGCTGGTGGCCCTGCTACTCATCGCGGAGCTGCTGCGCAACTCCGGTCGGTACACCATGGCCGACCAGCTGGCATACCGGATGCGCCAGACACCGGTCCGTAGCGCGGCGGCCATATCGACGATCGTCGTGTCTATCTTCTACCTGCTGGCCCAGATGGTCGGCGCCGGAGCCCTCGTAGGTCTGCTCCTCGGAGTCACCAGCCCGGCTGTGAAGAACCTGGTCATCGTTTTGGTCGGCGTGTTGATGATCATTTACGTGACCTTTGGTGGGATGAAGGGCACCACCTGGGTGCAGATCGTCAAGGCCGTGCTGCTGATGGTCGGCACAATCTTGATCACATTCTTGGTGCTGGTCAAGTTCGGCTTCAATTTGTCGGACCTGCTTGGCGCGGCAGCCGAGAGGTCGGGCAAGGGGGAGGCCTTCCTGCAACCTGGACTGCTTTACGGTAAGGACTTGGTCGGCAAAATCGACTTCTTGTCGCTTGCTTTGGCTTTGGTCCTCGGCACCGCTGGCCTACCGCACATCCTCATTCGCTTCTACACCACGCCCACTGCGCATGCGGCACGCAAGTCGGTGCTCTGGGCGATCGGGCTGATCGGTTCGTTCTACTTGATGACGCTGGTGCTCGGCTTCGGTGCTGCAGCACTTGTCGACACGGGCAAAGGCAGCCAGATCCAGACCTCGGCCGGTAACGCAGCGTCACCCCTGCTGGCACAGGCGGTCGGCGGCGGCGAGGGTACCGTCGGCGGATCGGTCCTGCTGGCTCTGATTTCAGCGGTCGCCTTCGCCACCATCCTCGCAGTCGTCGCGGGGCTGACCCTGACCTCGGCATCCTCGGTTGCCCATGACCTGTACGCCAGCGTGATCAAGAAGGGACAGGCGTCGGAGCAGAATGAGTTGAGGGTGGCCCGGATCGCCGCCTTTGGTATCGGAGCGATTGCGATCTTGCTCGCCATTCCGGCACAGCGGCTGAACATCGCCTTCCTGGTAGCGCTGGCATTTGCCGTCGCGGCGTCGGCCAACCTCCCGGCCCTGCTGTACAACCTGTTCTGGAAGCGGTTCAACACCATGGGCGCGGTCTTCAGCATCTACGGCGGATTGATCATGGCAGTGCTGCTGGTGATCTTTTCACCGGTTGTATCCGGCACGCCCACGTCGCTGTTCCCGAGTGCCGACTTCGACTGGTTCCCACTACGTAACCCCGGGCTGATCTCGATCCCGTTCGGGTTCCTGTGCGGCATCGTCGGCACGTTGATCAGCAAGGAGATCCACTCTGCGGAGCGCTACGACGAGCTTTCCGTGCGGGCGCTGACCGGGGCGGGAGCCGAGAAGGCGGTGGTCCACTGAGGCACCCGGCGTGAACGTCCGCGGAGTGCCGACATGGATCATCCACACCGTGCACGATCCATCCGTTCACTACTCTTGGCACACGGCTTGGCAGCGCAGATCGAGGGCAGGGCCCTGCTCACGCGCACCGGTGACGGTCATACCTCCGTCTTTACCTCGGATTGCCCACGGTCGGCAGCGGAGTAGTTCCTGACCGAGCGCCATGCCGAGGCGAATCAGGTCTGCCGGGGCTGACCACCCCTAACCCCGGCACTCTCAGAGTTGGCCTATGAAACAACGACCTCGTCACCTGGCACACTCGCGTCACCGGAACCCCTAAATCGCCACGTCGACGCGTCAATGAGCCTCTTGGCGCGTCAACCAACAGCTGCCAATGATGTTCTCCCAACTTGTCTTCCCTCCATGTCACGGCCGGCCGGGCTGTCTCGTCTCAGGTCTCAGAGACAGACTCTGGAATCAGGAAGGTGATGGTTGTGCGGGTGTTTGTGGCAGGCGGGGCCGGGGTCGTGGGGAGGCGGCTGGTGCCGCAGCTCGTGGCCCGGGGCCACCAGGTGACGGCTTCGACGACGAGCGCGGCCAAGCTGGACTTGCTGGCGTAGCTGGGCGCTGAGGGGGTCGTGATGGACGGGCTGGACGCGGTGTTGGCCGGTGAGGCGGTGGCCAAGGCCCGGCCGGACACAATCGTGCACCAGATGACCGCAATTTCCATGGCGCACGCCGGCAAGCCCGATATCAAGCACCCGGACCGCTGGTTCGCCACATCCAACCGGCTGCGCACCGAGGGGACGGACCACTTACTGGCCGCCGCCGAGGCGACCGGCGTATCCCATTTCGTCGCGCAGAGCTACGCCGGCTGGAACGGAATCCGCAAGGGCGGATGGGTGAAGACCGAGGAGGACCCGCTGGATCCGGAGACAGGAACGATAATGCGTAAGGGGGCGGAGGCGATCCGCCACCTCGAGGACGTGGTCGTCAAGTCCGGTGGCGCAGTCCTGCGATACGGCGGGCTCTACGGGCCAGGGGCCACCGACGACCAGGTCGAGCTCGTGCGCAAGCGGCAATACCCGGTCGTCGGGGGCGGCACCGGCTACTACTCGTGGGTGCATCTCGACGACGCGGCCAGCGCTACCGTCCTGGCCGTGGAGCAAAAGGCGAGTGGGGTGTTCAACATCGTCGACGACGAACCAGCGCCGGCCAGCGAGTGGCTGCCCTACCTGGCAGCGTGCGCCGGCGCAAAGCCACCGATGCGGATCCCCAAGTGGCTGGCCCGGCTGCTGGCCGGGGAACAGGCGGTGACGATGATGACCGAGGGGCGCGGCTTCTCCAACGCCAAGGCCAAGCGGGAGCTCGGCTGGGAGCTGCGGTACCCCTCGTGGCGCCAGGGCTTCAAGGAAGAGCTGGCGTGACCCGTGCCGAGGAGTTCGAGGAGCTGCGGCCGCAGCCGGCGCTGGTGGTGGAACGCATCCGCGAGGTCGTGGACCCGCGCGTACAGGTCAGGCATTGAAGCCGTAACAGCTAATCGGGTGTGGGCGACCCGTAGTAGCGGCTCAGGAAGTCGATCTTGAAGTCGGAGAAAGTGCCGGCCTCGATGCTGGCGCGGATGTCGT
>Ga0307295_10000222_pt1 | contig 12001 bp, 16 predicted proteins | sample ER_DNA_152_FD_194481 | JGI IMG/M metagenome (GOLD analysis project Ga0307295, IMG submission 194481) | Bulk soil microbial communities from the East River watershed near Crested Butte, Colorado, United States - ER_DNA_152 | ecosystem: Environmental > Terrestrial > Soil > Floodplain | place...
CGTCGACCCCGTGGGGCGAGCAGACCGTCCACGACTTCATGCACGCGAAAGTGACCGTCGTGGACGACGTCGTCTTCGCGGGCAGCTTCAACCTGTCGCGCTCGGGCGAGCAGAATGCGGAGAACGTGCTCGAGATCGAAGACCCGAAGCTCGCGGACCGTCTAGCCGTCTTCATCGACGAAGTCCGCGCCCGCTACCCCCGCTTCACGCCAACCTGAACGGGGTCAGACCCCTTTACAAATCGGTTGGCTGAAAGGCCAGTGCAGGCCCGGCGAAACCGCCCGGCTCCAAGCGCCTGTGGAGAGATCGTCACGCTTTTGGAGCGGGGTCTGACCCCGTCAGGTGGCGACGGCGACGAGGGCGGCGATCAAGAGGACTGTCCCGAGAATCAGGAGCGCCAGCGTGATCGCGGCTCCCACCAGGATCCGTTTGCCCTCGGCTCCGAGGCGCTCGGGGAGCGAGCGCGGGTCGTCCGCCGTCACGATCCCGTACGCACGGCGCAGAACCCAGAATCCGATCAGGCGATAGAGCACGGCCTAGGCGGTATGCCCGGGCCGCCGCGGTCCTACTCCCACTCGATCGTGCTCGGGGGCTTCGACGAGATGTCGAGCGCGACGCGGTTCACGGCCGGGATCTCGTTGATGATCCGGCTCGAGATCGTCTCCAGCAGGTCGTAGGGCAGGCGCGCCCAGTCTGCGGTCATTGCATCTTCGGACGTGACGGCGCGAATCACGATCGGGTACGCGTACGTGCGCTCGTCCCCTTGCACGCCCACAGAGCGGATCGCGGGCAGCACGGCGAAGCTCTGCCACAAGTCCCGGTAGAGGCCGGCCCGCCGCACCTCCTCCTGGAGTACCGCGTCCGCCTCGCGCAGGATCTCGAGCCGCTCGCGGGTCACCTCGCCGATGATCCGGATCGCGAGCCCCGGCCCCGGGAACGGCTGTCGCCAGACCATGCGCTCGGGCAGCCCGAGCTCCTCGCCCACGCGCCGCACCTCGTCCTTGAAGAGCAGCCGCAGCGGCTCGATGAGATCGAAGTCGATGTCCTCGGGCAGGCCGCCGACGTTGTGGTGCGACTTGATCGTCGCCGCCACGCTCTCGTCCCCGCCGGACTCGATCACGTCCGAGTAGAGCGTGCCCTGGACGAGGTACCTGATCTGACCGAGCCTGTCCGACTCCTGCTCGAAGACACGGATGAACTCCTCGCCGATCGTGCGTCGCTTCTCCTCCGGGTCGGTGATCCCGGCGAGCTTGCCGAGGAAGCGCTCCTCTGCGTCGACGTGGACGAGCGGCACGTGGAAATGGTTGCGGAACGTCTCGACGACCTGCGCCGCTTCGTCCTTGCGCAGGAGCCCATGGTCGACGAACACGCACGTCAGCTGGTCGCCCACCGCCTTGTAGACGAGCAGCGCCGCGACGGCCGAGTCGACCCCGCCCGAGAGCGCGCACAGCACGCGCTCCGACCCCACCTGCACTCGGATCCGCTCCACCTGCTCCTCGATCACCGCTGCCGCCGTCCACGTCGCCGGCGCGTCGGCCACCGAGTAGAGGAAGTTCTTCAGCAGGTCGTTCCCGTACGGGGTGTGCACGACCTCGGGGTGGAACTGGACGCCGTACAGCCGCCGCTCCGAATCCTCGAACGCCGTGATCGGGGTCGACTGCGACGACGCCACGACGCGCGCACCCTCAGGCGGCGCCGTCACCGAGTCGCGGTGACTCATCCAGCCGATCTGCTCCGGAGGCAGGTTCACGAACAGCTCGCCGCCCTCGGCCGTGAACTCGGTCTTGCCGAACTCCGAGACGCCCGTCCGCTCGACGCGCCCGCCGAGGTCCTGCGCCATGAGCTGCATGCCGTAGCAGATGCCGAGCGTCGGGATCCCGAGCTCGAAGATGCCCGGATCGACCCTCGGCGCGCCGTCCGCGTAGACCGAGGCCGGCCCGCCCGAGAGAACGAGCGCCAGCGGGTCGCGCGCACGGAGCGCCTCCGGTGTGATCGTGTGCGGGACGAGCTCCGAGTAGACACGGCACTCGCGCACGCGCCGCGCGATCAGCTGGGAGTACTGGCCACCACAGTCCAGAACGAGCACCGGCCGCTCTTCTGCGGCCGGCTCGGAGGTCGGGAGCGGGACGACTTCGCCCATCAACCCATCCCGATCTTCTGCGCCTGCTGCAGCGACTTCCCTTCGGTCTTGATCGACGGGGCGAGCATGATCTCGGCCTTCTGGAAGTCGTGGATCGACTCGTAGCCGCAGGTCGCCATCGACGTCCGCAGCGCGCCCATCAGGTTCAGCGTCCCGTCGTTCTCGCGCGCCGGCCCGACCACGATCTCCTCGAGCGAGGCGCTCTGGTCGACCTGGACGCGGGCGCCGCGCGGCAACGTCGGGTGGAACGTCGCCATCCCCCAGTGGAAGCCGCGCCCGGGTGCTTCCTTCGCGCGCGCGAGCGGCGACCCGACCATCACCGCGTCGGCGCCACACGCGACCGCTTTCGAAATGTCTCCGCCGGTGCGCATGCCGCCGTCGGCGATCACGTTCACGTACTTGCCCGTCTCGAGCAGGTGCTGCACACGCGCCGCGGCCGCATCCGAGATCGCCGTCGCCTGCGGGACGCCGACGCCGAGGACGCCGCGGGTCGTGCATGCGTGACCGGGCCCGACGCCGACGAGCACACCCTCCGCGCCCGTGCGCATCAGGTGCAGCGCGGTCTGGTACGAGGCGCAGCCGCCGACGAGCGTCGGGATCGGCAGGCTCGCGATGAACTCCTTCAAGTTCAGCGCCTGCCCGTTCGAGGACACGTGCTCCGCCGAGACGACCGTGCCCTGGATGACGAGGATGTCGAGCCCGGCCTCGAGCGCCATCTCGTAGTGCTCGCGCACCTTCTGCGGAGTGAGCGAGCCGGCGGCGAGGACGCCTGCGCGCTTGATCTCCTCGATCCGCTCTGCGATCAGCTTCGGCTCGACCGGGCGCTGGTAGATCTCCTGCAACCCGCGCGTCGCGCGGTCCTTTGGCAGCTTGGCGATGCGCTCAAGCTCCGCGTCCGGGTTCGCGTAGCGCGTGTAGATGCCCTCGAGGTTGAGGACGCCGAGCCCGCCGAGCTTGCCCACGGCGATCGCGGTCGCCGGCGAGACGACGCCGTCCATCGCCGAAGCGAGGAGCGGCAGCTCGAGCAGGTGCGGGCCGAGCTTCCAGCCGATGTCGACGTCCTGCGGGTCGCGCGTTCGACGGCTCGGCACGATCGCGATGTCGTCGAAGCCGTACGCCATTCGTGCCTTCTTGCCCCTACCGATCTCGATGTCCACTCAGCACCCCCCGGAATGCAAAAAGCCCAGGCTCGATGGATCGCCTGGGCCGGAAAAACACTCTCTCGTCACGCCTCTCAAGTGGCAGTCGATCGTACCAGCCTCAGGAGACGACCGGTTCGAGCTCGGTTACCTCGACCCCACCCGCGAGGCGACTCGCCTCGCGCGGGTCGAACCGGCCGGCGCCGACCTCGAGCGTCGAGGCCGCACCGGCTGCGACAGCCGACCTGAGCGCCTCGTCGATCGGCTTGTCCGCGTCGCGCGCCGCGAGGAAAGCGGAGAGGAGCACGTCGCCGGACCCGACCGTCGAGGCAGGTTCGACCTCGGGGGCCACAGCCCGTAGCCGCTTCACCTCACGCTCCTCGCGAAGCAGCGCGAAGCAACCCGACTCCTGTGTGATCAGCACGTTGCGCGCACCGAGCTCGGCGATGTCGTCGAGTGCCTGGATGAAGTCCTGGTCCTCGTGGAACTCCTGGCCGACGAGACTCTCCGCCTCGCGCTGGTTCGGCGAGACGAGGAACGGCTCGGCCGCAGTTGCCATCCGGAGCGGCTCGCCTTCCGCGTCGAGCACGGTTTTGATGCTGCGCTTGTTCAGCTCGCGGATCAGGTCCGCGTAGAAGTCGTCCTCGACCCCGCGCGGGAGCGAGCCCGCGAAGATCACGACGTCGGCCGCCCTCGCCAGGTAGCGCAGCTTCTCCCTGAACATCTCCAGCTCCTCGGGCTCGACGTGCGGGCCCCACTCGTTGATCTCGGTGTACGAGCTCGAGGTCGGGTCGACGACCGCGGTCGAGGTGCGCGACTCCTCGGCGATCCGGACGAAGTCGTTGAGGATCGCCTCTTCAGTCAGTTGCTCGACGAGGCGCGTCCCGGTCAGGCCGCCGGCGAGCCCGGTTGCGACGACCGGTACCTCGAGACGCTTCAGCGCCCGCGCGACGTTGATGCCCTTGCCGCCCGCGAGGGTCAGGCCCCCGCTCGCCCGGTGCCGCTGGCCGCGCTGGAAGTTGGGCACGGTCAGCGTCCGGTCGAGGGCTGCGTTCAGCGTGACGGTGACGATCATCGGGTCAAGACACCCATCCCCACATGTTGTGCGCGGCGCGCTTCGCATACCAGCCCGTGCGGCCGGCGACGCCCGGCTCGTCGATCGAACGGGCGGCGACGAGCGGCGAACTCGCCACGAGCTTGCCCCGCTCGTAGACGCGCACCTCGCCGAGCTCCTGGCCCTTCCGAACGGGCAGGTCGACACCCATCGGCGCCACGATACGTTCCACGAGCGGACGGCCCGTGACGACCGCTCGCCCGACCGAGCGTGGCGCCACGAGGTCGACGTCGCCGTTGTCATACGAGGTGCTGGCGCTCGCGTAGACATGGCCCGCGGTCACGGTCTGGACGACGCGGAAGCGCGCGAGTCCCCAGGTCATCAGGTCGGCAAGGCCGTCGTTGCGCACACGCCGCGACGGGCTGCCGAGGATCGTCGCGTAGACGGTGACGCCGGGGCCGCGGACCGCGCCGACCTCGGACCAGCCTGCGGCGGCAGTGTGCCCCGTCTTGACACCGATCACGCCCGGATAGACGCCGAGCAGGTCGTTCCAGGTGTGGAGACGGCGATCCCCTTCGATCGTCGCGTCGCGCATGGCGACGATCTTCCGGACGACCGGTTTCTGCATCAGCAGCCGGGCCAGCGACGTCACGTCGCGCGCGCTGGAAACGTGCCCGGGAGCGTCGAGGCCGTCGGGGCGGACGAAGTGTGAGTCGTCGAGGCCGAGCTGCCGCGCACGCCGGTTCATCAGCGCCACAAACTTGGTCTCGCTGCCGTGGCCCACGTGGTCGGCGAGCGCCCAGGCGGCGTCGTTCGCACTCTGGATGAGGGCCGCCTCGACGAGGTCGCGCACCGAGATTCGCTCGCCGGCGCGGAGGCCGATGCTGGACTCGCCGACGGCCGCCGCATCGGGTGAGATCGTGACCATGTCGCTGAGCCGCGAACGCTCGAGCGTGACCAGCACCGTCATCATCTTCGTCAGGCTCGCGATCGGGACCCGCTCGCCGGGGTTGTGCGCGAGCAACACCTCTCCGGTGCGTCCGTCCTCGACGAGATAGGAGCGCGCGTGGACGCTCGGTCCAGCCGAGAGGGCGGGCGGAACGAGGGCGAGTGCGGCCGCGCAGACGAGCAGGCCCAACTTCACGGGCGGGAAGGCTAGCCGTTAAAGCGCGCCGCGGACGACGAGCACGGCGGCCGTCACGAGCAGGAGGAACGCGACCGGGAGCGCGTACCGCTTCGCTTCTGCGCGCCAGTCCATTAGTGCTCCTTCCAGTAATGCCGCCGAGTCTCTGGGTCGCGAGCACCAAGCCAGAGGCCGCACTCCGACGATCCAAGGTCCACAGACCTTGGTGAGGAGGAGGGTGGACTCTGGCGCCGCGTGATCGCGGGCCAGAGGCCGGCATGTATTGCTGGGAGGAGCACTGTTACCACCCCGAGGCCGACCAGACCTCGCTCTTCAGCCGCGCCGCCTCGGCCGCTGCCGCGGCGCGCCAGTCGTCGTCGGTCGATCGGAACGCGTAGATCACCGAGCGCGACGCCGCCACGAGCGCGCTCGCCGGCCCGCTCGTGAATGCACGCGCCACGTCGGCCGGGCCCGCGCCCTGCGCGCCGATTCCCGGCAGGAGCAGGACGGCCCGCGGGAGCAACCGCCGGGCCTCGCCGACCGCGCGCGGATGCGTCGCGCCGACGACCGCGCCCACGCTCGACAGGCCGCGCTCGCCGACGAGCTCCTCGCCCCACTCCGCGACGAGGCTCGCCACGTGCTGCCAGAGCGGCTTCCCGTCCGAGAGGGCGAGATCCTGGATGTCGGCCACGCCTTCGTTCGACGTCTTGACGAGGCAGAAGATGCCCGCCCCTTCGCGCCGGCAGGCTGCGATGAACGGCTCTAGTGAGTCGAGCCCGAGATACGGGTTGACGGTCATCGCGTCGGCGATCGGCGGGCGGCCCTCGCCGGGCTCAAGGTAGGCCGAGGCATAGGCCCGCGCCGTCGAGCCGATGTCTCCGCGCTTCGCGTCGGCCACGACGATCAGGCCGGCCGTGCGCGCGTACGCGCAGACGTTCTCGAGCGCCTCCATCCCGGGCGGGCCGAGCGCCTCGAAGAAGGCGAGCTGCGGCTTCACGCCGACCGCGTACGCGGCGACCGCGTCGATCACACCGCGGCAGAAGCGGGCGCAGGCATCGGCGGCTTCGCGGCGGCCGAGGCCGGCCTCGCCCGCGAGCTCGACCGGCAGGAGCTCGGGCATCGGGTCGAGCCCGACCAGGAGCTGGCTCCGCTTGCGCTCGACGGCCTCGGCGAGCCGGTCGCCGAACGCGATCACGCTCGTCGTAGGCCCCGCCTCGAGTTCCTGAACCATCGTGGTGAGACTAGCGAGCGGCTCGGAAGAAAAGAGAAGGGCCGCATCGGCGGCCCCTCTCGAAACTTCTGGTGTTGCCGCAGTGCTACATCATCCCCGCGCCGCTCTTCACGGCCTGCTTGAGCTGACTTCCGGCCGAGAACTTGGGGACGGTCGTTGCCGGGATCTGTACTCGCTCCGTGGGATTCCTCGGGTTGACGCCCTGGCGCGCGGCGCGCGCCTGGGTCGTGAACTTCCCGAATCCGGTGAATGCCACCTCGCCGCCCGAGCGCAGGACATCGGTGATCGAGTCCAAGAACGCGTCCACGGCGTCCGCAGCGTCGCGCTTCGAAAGACCTGCCTTGTCCGCGACCCTGTCGACGAACTCCTGTTTTGTCACGTGCATCCTCCCTCTAACGTTGCCGATAAGCGCAATCGGACCCTAACAGCCAAGCCGTTTCGGCTCAACCATGCGGCTTTGCGGCGGTTTTCTCCACAGAGAGCAACTCTCCTGCCCGAAAAAGCGGCACGAGACGGGCCCCACGGCGCGCCAGAGCGTCCGCTCCGCCCTCCTCGCGGTCGAGCACACAGACCGCGATTCGGCACTCTAGGCCCGCTTCTCGCACTGCCTCGAGCGCCTCCACGACGGCCCCGCCGGAGGTGACGACGTCCTCCACGAGGCACACGCGCTCGCCCGGCTCGAAGACGCCTTCGAGGCGGTTTGCGGTGCCGTACTCCTTCGCCGCCTTGCGCACGATCAGGAACGGCAGCCCTGACGAGATCGACGCCGCGGCAGCGAGCGCGACCGCACCGAGCTCCGGGCCCGCGAGCCGCGCGGCTTCCGGCTCGTGCTCGGACACGGTGGCCGCGATGTGCTCTCCGAGCGCGGACAGCAACTCCGGGCGCGTCTCGAAGCGGTACTTGTCGAGGTAGTAGTTCGAGCGGCGCCCCGAGCGGAGGACGAAGTCGCCCTCGAGGTAGGCGTGCTCGCGGAGCGCGGCTCCGAGGTCCTCGCGCTTCACGCCGCGGCGGCGCGCAGCGCGTCGTGCGCGTGGAGGAGCAGCGGGGCCGCCTCAGGCGAATCACTGTGCAGCGAGACGAGCGAGCCGTCGGCGAAGTAGAGGTCGATTCGCTCGCGCCCCTCCCGGCCCCGGCGCGCATAGAGGCCAATGCCGAGCAGCGACCCGACGGCGAACCCCAGCGCGATGAGCCTACGACGTCCCATTGCTCTTGGGCCGCGTCGTGCGCGGTTTCGGCTTGGGCTTTGGCCTGGGTTTCGCGGCCGCGGGCTTCGCGGGCGGCTTGGCCACGGCCCGCAGGCATTCCTTCAGGTCGTAGAAGACGAGCCCGGCGGTGGGCTCGGCGGAAGTCGAAGCCGCGATCATCGTCGTCCCGTCCTTCACGACGAACAGGCTCCCGTCCCCGGTCGACGCCTCGATCTGCGTGAGCTCGCCGTCGCCGATCTGCGCCGCCTGCTCGAGCAGCGCCTTCGCGCTCGCGGCGACCTGCGCCGCCGGCTCGTCCGGGATCGTCGCGGCGACGACCTTGCCGTCGGCGCCGAACAGGACTGCAGACTCGATCTGGGACGAGATCTCGGTCAACTCGGCGAGCGCCGCACTGGGCTCCGTCATGGCGGAGAGACTAGCCTCCCGGACCATGCGCGAGGTCTTCAGCAAGTTTTTCGCCGACCGGGGAACGCACCTCGCGGCGATGATCGCCTATTTCGCGCTCCTCTCGTTCGTTCCGCTGGTCTTCCTCGCGCTCGCGTTCCTCGGCTTCGCCGGCCGCGCCGACGAGTCGAGCTACCTCGTGACCGAGCTGAACAAGGCGTTCCCGACCAGCTCCGTCGACAGCATCGTCCGCGTCGTGCGCTCGGTGCAGGACAACGCCGCGACGCTCGGCGTGATCGGCGCCCTCTTCCTCGGCTGGACCTCGCTCTCGCTGTTCAGCGTGCTCGAGTCGGCGTTCAACATCGTGTACGGGAAGCCGAACCGCTCCTTCCTGCACGGGAAGCTGCTCGCGGTCACGCTGCTGGTCGGGTCGCTCGTCACGCTGTTCATCGGGCTGCTCGTCGGCTCGATCGGCTACGAGGTGCTGACGCGCTTCGCAGGCGCCTTCTTCGGCAACTCGTACGTCGCGTTCGTGAGCTCGATCCTGATCTCGACGCTTGCCGTCTTCGTCTTCCTGTTCACGGTCTACTACCTGCTCACGAACGAGAAGCTCACGTGGCAGGACGTGCTCCCGGGTGCGATCGTCGCCACGATCGCGCTCGAGACGAGCTTCCAGCTCCTGCCGCTCTACCTGCGGTTCTCGAAGAACGTGATCGCGCTCCAGGCATTCGGCGCGCCGGCGCTCTTGCTCGTGTGGCTGTACCTGATGGCGAACGTGATCGTCTTCGGAGCCGAGATCAACTGGTGGTACTCCCGCAGCCGCCGTGAAGCGGTCGAGTTCGAAGAAGCGCCTGGACTCGCCTAAGTCGCCTTGTTCCAGCCTTCTTCGCCGTGAGCCCACGGCACGGCGCTGCCGCGCTCGAAGACGAGGTCGTTCGACTCACCGGCCCAGACGCCGATCGTGTCGCTGTCCGGGTAGACGGAGACTGCGAGGCCGCGTGCATGCGAGAACAGCAGCGTTCTCGCAGGCGCGTCGCTGCGGTTCATGACCTTGTGTGCTCCGGCGGGCCCCGGCGGGAAGCGGACGATCTCCCCGCGCTCGAGCGTGTGCTCTCCGTCGGGCGTGCGCACGACGATCGTGCCGTCGACGACCAGGAGCCACTCCTCGTCGTACTCGTAGTGATACGGCGAGGAGCTCGCGCCGGGCGCGAGGTCGTAGATGAACATGAGGGTCTCGGTCGACCCCGTCGCCTTGCCCACGTCGATCCTGCCGGGGTTCTCGGCACTGAAGATGTTGACCGAGTTCACGAAGGCATTATCGAGGCAAGCAGAGCGCCGGCGGCGCGTGCTCGGTGCGAGTGCTCCCGCTTCCAGTCGTTGCCGAGCTCGGCCACGGTTCGCTCTTCGCCTTCGGGGATGAACACCGGGTCGAAGCCGAAGCCTTCGCTGCCGCTCAGCTCCTCGGCGATCCGGCCCTCGAGGACGCCCGTCCCGCGGTGCTCGGCTCCGTCCGGCGAGATCGCCACCAGCTCGCAGACGTAGCGCGCCCGGCGGCCGTCACCCTGCACGCCTTCGAGCTCCTCGAGTGCGCGCTCCGCCTCACGGCCCGCCGCCCAGCGCGCCGAGAGCACGCCCGGCCCGCCGCCGAGCCCCTCGATCTCGACGCCAGAGTCCTCGCCCAGCACCCAGCGATCGGGCGCGAGCGTCCGCCCGAACTCGGCCTTCGCCCGCGCGTTCTCGAGGTACGTGGCGCCACTCTCCGGCGGGTACTCCTGCGCGTCGAGCAACTCGAGCGTCCAGCCGTCGAAAGCATGTCCCAGCTCGCGGAGCTTGTTCTCGTTCGCGGAGGCGAGCACCGCCTGGATCAGTTCGCCCACCGGACACCGAGCACCGGCTCGAGGCGCATCAGCTCGGCCGTCACCGCTTCGGGTTGAACGTCGTCCACACGGACCTCGAGTGCCACCCGCCGGCGGTCGCGTGCGTCCTCGACCTCGAACGCCCGCACCGCGACACCACGCGTCTCGAGCGACTCGAGGAGGACGGAGGGGCTCTCGTTTGCGCGGAGCTCCACCTCGAGCCGGAGCTCGCCGGGCCGGATGCGCTCGAAGAGCCGGTGGGCCAGGATCCGGAGAGGCCAGAGGCTGACCAGGACGACGATCGTCGCGACAAGCGCGCCCGAGTAGTAGCCCGCGCCGGACGCCATCCCGATCGCGGCGACGACCCACAGGCTCGCGGCGGTCGTCAGCCCGCGCACGGACAGGCCCTGGCGGATGATCGCGCCGGCTCCAAGGAAGCCGATCCCGGTCACGATCTGGGCGGCGATGCGCGTCGGGTCGTAGGTAACGCCGTTTCGCGCCGAGAAGTTGAAGTCGGTCCACGCGTAGGCGGAGACGATCGTGAAGAGCGCAGAGCCGACAGCGACGAGCATGTGTGTGCGGAGCCCCGCGTCGTGCTCCCGGAGCTCGCGCTCGGCTCCGATCGCACCGCCCAGGATGCCCGCCACCAAGAGGCGGAGCAAGACGTCCAGCCAGGTCAGCTCAGGTAGCACGGACCGCCTCCACGGCCTCCCGCTGGACGAAACCGATCTCCTCGATCCCGCCCGTCGCCAGGTCGAGCAGCTCGTCGAGCTGGTCGCGGGAGAGCGGAGCCCGCTCGGCCGTCGCTTGCACCTCGATCAGCCGCCCGTCGCCCGCCAGGACCACGTTCACGTCGACCTCGGCCGTGGAGTCCTCCGCGTAGTCGAGGTCGAGCAGCGCCTCGCCCTCGACGATGCCGACCGAGACGGCCGCGACCGAATCGGCCAGGACGCGGCTGAGCCCGACATGATCGAGCGCCCGCCGTGCCGCGACGTACGCGCCCGAGATCGCCGCGCACCGGGTCCCGCCGTCTGCCTGGAGCACGTCGCAGTCGAGCCAGAGCGTCCGCTCCCCGAGCACTTCCATGTCTGCGACCGCGCGAAGCGCACGGCCGATCAGCCGCTGGATCTCGACCGTCCGGCCCTTCTGGCGACCCGTGCTCGCCTCGCGCTGCGTGCGCTGCCCCGTCGAGGCCGGGAGCATCGAGTACTCGGCGGTCAGCCAACCGCGTCCGTTGCCGTACAGCCAGCGCGGGACGCCGTCTTCGAGCGACGCCGTGCACAGGACCCGCGTCTTGCCGAAGGAGATCAGCGCCGAGCCGCTCGCCTGCTCTAGGAAGTCCGGCTCGATCGTGAGCGTCCGCAGCTCGTCGGGGCGTCTGCCGCTCGGACGGTTCACGCCGCGGCCGCCTCCAGCTCGGCGATCGCGACCTGCTCGACGTCGCCGAGCGGCAGCTGCAGGAAGCGCTCGCCCACGGCACGGAATCGCTCGGGATCCCCCGTCGTCAGGAACCGGTAGCGCCCTTCGCGTCCCGGATCGTTCCCGAACCCCTTGCGCTCGAGTGTCTCGGCGACCTCGCGGGCGGTCTCTTCCGCGGAGAAGACGAGCGTCACGCCGCGGCCGAAAACGCGTTGGAAGATCGGCCTGATCAGCGGGTAGTGCGTGCAGCCGAGGATGACCGTGTCCACCTCGGCCTGCTTGAGAGGCGTCGCGTACTCGCGAACGGCCTCGACGGTCTCCGCGCCGAAGGGCTCGTCGCTCTCGATCAGCGGCACGAGGCGCGGGCACGCGACCGGGAAGAACCGGGCCCCCGCGTCGAGCGTGTGCACGAGCTCGGCGTAGCGCCCCGCCGTCACGGTCGCCTGGGTG
>Ga0307295_10000229_pt1 | contig 11871 bp, 14 predicted proteins | sample ER_DNA_152_FD_194481 | JGI IMG/M metagenome (GOLD analysis project Ga0307295, IMG submission 194481) | Bulk soil microbial communities from the East River watershed near Crested Butte, Colorado, United States - ER_DNA_152 | ecosystem: Environmental > Terrestrial > Soil > Floodplain | place...
CCGACGTAGGGCAGGTTCCTGTACCGCTCTGCGAAATCGAGCCCGTAGCCGACGACGAACTTGTTCGGGATCTCGAAACCGACATATCGCACCGGCACGTCGATCTCCCGCCGCGAGGGCTTGGTCAGCAGCGCGCAGACCTCGAGGGTCGCCGGCTCGCGCGATTCGAGGTTGCGGATCAGGTAGGAGAGCGTCAGGCCGGAGTCGATGATGTCCTCGACCACGAGCACGTGGCGGCCCTCGATGTTGATGTCGAGGTCCTTGAGGATGCGCACGATCCCGGAGGAGTCGGTCGCGTCGCCGTAGCTCGAGATGGCCATGAAGTCGACCTCGCAGGGAACGGTCAGGTGCCGCATCAGGTCGGCCATGAAGAAGACGGCGCCCTTGAGCACGCCGATCAGCAGCAGGTCGCGGCCCTCGTAATCGGCCGAGATCTCGGCGCCGAGCTCGGCGACACGGTTGGCGAGCGTCTCCCGGTCGATCAGGACCTCGCCGACGGCGCGCTCGAGCTCGGTCTGGCTCACGCGCGCTCTGCCTTCACGCCCGGCGCCTCGACCAGGCCGGGGACGGCGACGACTTCGCGCCCTCGTACGACGAGGGGCCACGCCTCGCGTTCAGACCGCGGGATCTTGGCGTCGACGAACACGTCCTGCACTTTCTTGCGGCGCCCGGCGAGCCTGTCGCCCGGTCGCCAGCTTCGTACCTTAAGGCCTGCGAGCTCGGATTCGATCGTCCACGGCCCCCAGCGCACCCGGCCCTCGAGCGCGACGGGGGTCTGCTCGAGCCAGACGCGGTCGTACTCGCGCACCGCGGTGAGGCCCTGGCCGAGGTCGATCCGGCCCGAGCCTTCGGCCGACGCGAGCAGTAGGTCCAGCTTGGACGGCCGCTGCTCGGCGAGCCGCAGCAGGTTCGCCTCGGCGCCCGGATGGAGGCGGCGGAGCAGCGGCAGCAGCTCCTCGCGGATCAGGCCGCGGCGCGTGCCCGCGTTCGAGCTGTCGCGCCGGAACTCGAGGCCCTCGGCGCTGCAGTAGGCCTCGGTCTCCTCGCGCCAGAGCGTCAGCAACGGGCGAACGACTCCGTCCTCGCGCTTCGGCTTGATGCCCTTCGCGTTGCCGCTCGCGACGAGCCGGTAGAGCACGGTCTCGACCTGGTCGGATGCGGTGTGGCCAGTCGCACGCAGGCGGTCGGTGGCGAACGAGTAGCGGATTCGCCGCAAGTCGTCTTCTGCGGGACCCGGGCGCGCCGGCAAGGCCGGCACGCCCTCCATTGCGGCATCGCAAGCGACGCCGCGACCGCCGCGACCATCCACGACCTCGGCGCCGAGCACGTCGTGGCAGAAGCGCGCGTCCTCGTCCGACTCCTTGCCGCGCAGGCCGTGGTTCACGTGCAGCGCCGAGACGCGGTACCCGAGCGCCCCGAGCGCGTGCCAAAGACAGGTCGAGTCGGCGCCGCCGGAGACGAGCGCCACCACTTCGCCGCCTGGCGCGATCAGCTCGTGCTCGCGGATGTGCCCCTCGACCCGCGCTCGCAGCTCCTCGTTCACCGCCACAGTCTTGCAGCGGCGCGAGGCGTCAGAGCAACGGCGTGACGTCGCAGCCGAGCTTCGCGAGCGGCTGCTGGTTGCGCAAGAGGACGGTGTGCGCGTAGTTGGCGAGACCGTAGGCGCGGTACATCTGCGCCCCGGCGTCGCGGTGCTTCTCGTGCAGCTGCACGCCCTTGGCGTACTCGTTCAGCATCCCGATCACCAGTCGCTGGGTCTGCCGCAGCGAGAAGTCGGTCGGGCCGGTGCCGCGCATGATCTTCGCGGCCGCGTGCGCCTGGCCGACCAGGTCCTCGGCCGAGGTGTCGCCACTTTGGTACTGCTCGCTCCAGAGCTCGAGGGCGGTCATGTTCGTCCGCGCGTCGTCGATGAACTGCCGGTCGGTGGCCGAGCACGTGTGCACGAGATTTGGCTTGGCGCGTCCGTTCGTCACGAGCGCAAGCGCGACCGTGACGATGACGAGCAGGCCAGCCGCAGTTAGGCCGAGTCGCCGCACGCCCATACCTTCGGCAATCGCTGCCTCCCGAACCTCCCCCATTCGGGCGTTTTCCGCGTTCAGACGAAGACGAGGCTGCGGTACGAGATCGTGTGGCGCATGCCGACGTTCTCGTAGACGCGAATCGCCGGCGCGTTCTCGGCGCGGACGAACAGGCAGACGGCCGGGACACGCTCGAGCAGCAAGCGGCACAGGTCGCGCATGCCGCGCTGGGCGTACCGGCGGCCGCGAACGATCGGATCGACCCAGACCTGCTGCAGCTGGACCGCCGAGGGCGTCCACGCCGACGCCTCCGCCTTGAAGAGGATCCGGCCGTCCTCGACCCAGAGCCACGAGCGGCCGTCTTCGATCTGCATCCGCGTCCGCCAGCGGAAGCTCTCCGGGTCGCGCGCCAGCGGGTCGATCCCGAGCTCCTCGCGGTGGGCCTCGGCGCAGGCGGGGACGAGCAGGTCGAAGTCGTCCTGCGTGGCGGGGCGCAGCGCGGTCTCGCCGGGCTCGGGCGGCTCCTCGAGCACGTAGACCGGCTGACCCGGCCGATCCTCCCGCGGCGTGCCGAGCCGGTGCCGAGCCTCGGCCCAGAAGTCGCCGACCGCGTTCTCCTCGCCGATCACGAGCCGGGCCCGCCTCGCGCCGTCGACGCCCGCGAACGCGCCGCAGCCGCTCCCCGAAGGCACGAGGTTCGTGCCGACATGGCAGAGCGCCCGCAGCCGTCCGTCCTCGGCGAGCCCGGTGAAGCGGCCGAGCCCGCGGCGCGCGACGTCCTCGAGGAACACGCGCTCGATCGGATCCTCGGCGCAGAAGGCCAGGATCTCGTCCAGCGCCGGTTCGATCAGCGCGGCCACGGCGGGAACTCTAGGCTCTCGGCCGTGCCGATCCACGTCCGCGCCGAGCCTGGGGAATACGGGGAAGCTTGCCTCCTCCCCGGCGACCCGCTGCGCGCCAAGTACATCGCCGAGACCTACTTCGACAATCCCGTACAGCGAAACGGCGAGCGCGGCATGCTCGGCTACTCCGGCGAGTGGGAAGGCAAGCCGGTCTCGGTGCAGTCGACCGGGATGGGCTGCCCCTCTGCCGCGATCGTGATGGAGGAGCTCGTGCAGCTCGGCGTCAAGCGCTTCCTGCGCGTCGGCACCTGCGGCGGCCTCCAGCAAGACTTGCAGCTCGGCGACCTGATCGTCGCGGTCTCGGCCGTCCCCGCCGACGGCACTGCGCGGCACTACGTCGGCGGCGAGCCGCACGTGCCGACCGCCGACTGGGAGCTCGTCCATGCGGCCGTCCACGCGGCCAAGGAGCTCGAGCAGCCGCTGCGGGTCGGCGCGATCGCCTCGAGCGACACGTTCTACGACCCCGACCCCGAGCGCCACAAGCGCTGGTCGGCCCGCGGCGTGCTCGGCGTCGAGATGGAGGCGGCCGTGCTGTTCACGATCGGCTCGCTGCGCGGCGTCAAGGCCGGCTGCCTGCTGACCGTGAGCGACATCGTGATCGGCGACGAGTTCACGCGCATCTCGGACGACGAGCTGCGCGCCGCGGTCGACCGCATGACGCGGGTCGCGCTGGCGACCGTCACCGGCCACCGTTGAGCGTTTGGCTTGATATCCAGCTGGTTCGACCGGTCATTTCAGACGGGCGAGCGGGCAGAGCCCGCACGCCCTGAGAGTGGCACCGCAAGCGGTGCCTAGCGACACCGTCTTCCTGGTCAATCCGGCGGCCGAGGCCGGCGCGGCGGGACGGCGCTGGCCAGAGCTCGCGCACCGGGCCGCCGAGCTCGGGCTCCAGGGTGACGCGCTCTTCTCCGAGCGGCCGGGCCAGCTGACCGAGCTCGCGCGCGAGGCGGCGGCGAAGGCGAAGCTGCTCGTGGCCGTCGGGGGCGACGGCACGGTGAACGAGGTCGTCAACGGGATCGCCGGCCTCGACGTCGAGCTGGCCGTGATCCCACGCGGCACCGGCTGGGACTTCGTCCGCACGTACGGAATCCCGCGCAAGCTCGAAGGCGCGGTCGAGGTCGCGCTCCACGGGCGGACGCGCGAGATCGACCTCGGACGGGCGCGCTACCTCGGCTGGGACGGCGCGGAGGCCGAGTCGCTGTTTGCGAACGTGGCCAGCGCCGGGATGAGCGGCGCGATCGCGAAGCGCGCGAACGAGACCTCGAAGACGCTTGGCGGCAAGGCCTCGTACGCGTGGGCAACGTTCGCCGTCTTCTCGCGCTGGCGCAGCGGCGAAGTCACGGTTCGCGTCGCCGGCGAGGAGCACCGCGGCCGCATGCACGACGTGATCGTCGCCAACGGCCGCTACCTGGGCGGCGGGATGAAGATGCTGCCCGACGCCGAGCCGGACGACGGCCTCTTCGACGTGCTCCTGATCGGCGACCTGACCAAGGGCGACCTGCTCCTGACCCTGCCGAAGACCTATCGCGGACGGCACCTGCCGCACCCGAAGGCGACGCTGCTCCGGGGCGCGATCGTCGAGATCGAGTCTCCCGAGCCCTTGCCGGTCGAGCTCGACGGCGAGCAGCCCGGGACGACGCCCGTGCGCTTCGAGATCGTGCCGCGCGCGCTACGGCTGCGAGTCCCGGCCTAGCTCTTCGGCTTGGGCTTCGGCTTGGCGGCGGTCTTCCGCGCGGCCGGCTTGGCCGACTTCGAGAGCTGGTCGACCTTCTTCTCGAGCGAGGCCACGCGCCGTTCGAGCGCGTCGAGGCCGCGAACCTTCTTCGAGAGGTCGTCCACGCGCTCCTTGAGCTGGTTCGCGTTCTCGACGAGCTTCTGCGCGCCCGGCATCTCGGCGATCCGGCCGATCACGTCCTGGCCGCGCTCGGCGAGCTGGGCGAAGAGGTCCTGTCCACTCTCTTGAGCCATGGGCGCTTTATACCCGACTTGGCGCATCGCTACCCCCGGACGCGCTCGACGCGGAACGCCAGCTCGTAGCAGCCGAGTCGATTGACGGCAGGGCACGTCGAGCCGTGGCTTTGCGGGCGCAGGCGGTGGAGCCCGAGCGCGGCGGCAGGAGAGCGGAAGCGCGCGACCGAGCTTCCGGGCACATCGTCACCGTCGAAGGTGCCGAACTCGGACGAGCGCGGGCACGGCGTCATGGCGTGCGCGGCGCCGTCGGCGTTTCCGAGCGAGCCGAAGTCGCATTCACGCGTGAAGACGAACACGCGCCACGGGCGCCCGCTCGCGAGGTGGAGATCGAGCGTCGGGCCGCCGCGGAAGACCTGCCCGTCGCGCGCGCGCAACAAGCCGTTGCCCCACATCTTCCAGACGCCCGCCGCGTCGACGTAGACGTTCCACTCGCCCGGCGGCGCCGTCGCCTGCTCACCGTGCGTCGTCTCCTTCGAGCCGCAGGTGTTGCGGCCGCCGGGGCAGCCAGGGTCCATGGCGCGCCGGACGAGCAGCCGGACGAAGCGGACGCGGACGTGCTCGGTCGGCGCGCCGCGGGTCCAGCGCGCGAGCACCCGCTGGGCGATCACGAGCCGCTGTCCCGTCACGGCGTGCACGTCGAGCGAGACGTCGACGCCGTTCCCGCGCAGGCGCGCCCGCGCGCGAGGTGCTCCGGCGCTGCTGCCGGCGTCCACCACGCGCAGCTGCAGCCGCGCGCCGGGCGGACGCTTCGGCAGCTGCAGGCGGAAGCGGTACGCGCCGCTCAGGTCCTGCCAGGAAGGCTCGACCGCCAGGCAGGCCCGGAACGCGGTGACGACGCCCTTCGCCAGGTGCGCGCAGTCGGCCTCGACGCCGGCGAAGGTCTTGTCGCTGGAGAGGAACAGGTCTCCCTCGGCCGCGCGCGCCACCCAGAGCGCTCGGAAGGGATGGATCTCGGTGCGCTCGCCGCCGCCGGCCCAGTGCCCGCAGTCCCAGACCCAGGAGCCGATCATCGCCACCCGGTCGCCGGCCTCCGGCCAGGCGAAGAACGGCAGCGAGCCCTGCTCGCGTTCGACGTGCACGCGGCCGGTGGACTCGTTCTGGCCCGCGAAGTTGCCGGAGCGCACCGCGGCGGAGCCGCCGAGCAGACCGCGATAGGCGCGGTCCGGGAGCACGTTCAGGTTCAGGTCGTAGCTGCGGTGGATGGTCGGCAGGTCCTCGGGTGTCGGATGCACCGCGAGCTCGCGCTCGTACCGCGAGACGACCAGGCCCTCGAGCCGTCGCTGCGCCGGCGCCGGCCCGGTGGCCGGGGCGTTGCGGTCGCCGACGTAGGCCCAGGTCGGGATCGTCTGCTGCGCCTGGGCGAGGTAGTCGCGGCCGCAGCCGTCGGGGCGCGCGTCGACCTCGGGATCGACCGCCACCCGCTGCCGCGCGGTCGCCGCCAGCGTCGCCGCGAGCCCCGCGCAGAGAACGGCGAGCGCGAGGACGACGACGCGGCGCCTCACCGGCGGATCACGACCGGCGTTCCCGCAGGCGTGACCCCATACAGTCGCCGCAGCGCCGGGTTGTGGACCCGGATGCAGCCGTTCGAGACCGCATGGCCGATCGACCACGGCTCGTTCGTTCCGTGGATCGCGATCGGCCCGCCCTGCGTCCACCCGGTGAGCACCGTCGAGTAGGCCGAGATGCCGATCGCCGCCGGGCCGTAGGGGCCGCCCGGGTCCTGCGGGATCAGGCGCTGGTTGACGTAGTAGCGACCGGTCGGCGTCGGCGTCGCGCTCGAGCCGACCGCGACCGACGTCGAGAAGACGCGCCGGCCGCTGCGGAAGAGCGTCAGCCGCTTCGAGGAGAGGTCGACGACCACGCGCGAGCGCACCGGGCCGGTGTCAACCGCATTCGCCCGCACGTAGCCGGTGACGCCGTTCGGCTTGATCGGCAGCTGGACGCGGAACCAGCGCGCCGCGCAGTCGGGTCCGCGGACGGTGCCCAACACGCGGAAGAAGGTCGGGAAACGGTTCACGTTCAGCCGTCCGAAGCGGGCGAAGGGCTTCTTGCCCGGCCGCCGGTAGGCCTTCGCGCTCGAGCGCACGACCGCCGCGACCGCGACGTTGGCGCTACCTGCCCGCACGAGGCCTGCGTGGCAACTCGGAGCGTCGCTCGGCGGGCGCGTGCTCGAGGCCACGTGGGCGGTCGCGCCACAACCGGCCAGCACGAGCAGGAGCGGAGCCCAGAGCAGCGCTCGTCTCACGGCTACGAGCCTAGCCGCCAGGCGCCGTTTCCGAAACGTCACAACTTCATCACCCGTTTGGGCGTCGTAGTTTCCGATGGCAACGCTACGGTTCGACAAGGACATGGGTCAGCTGTCCATACATCGCAAGCGGCTTCACAGACACTCGGGCGTGCGGTCCTACGTGCTGCTCCAGCGGCTCGGAATCCCGTACGAGGTCGAGCGCACTGTCTGCTCGGAATGCAGGCGCGTGCTCGACGAGCGTCCGCTGAAGCGCGCCGCGGCCTAACACTTCGCGGCCGAGCCGGGCCACAATGGCCCTGTGCCGCCGCATTCCCCTGTCGAGCTGGCCGAGGGAACGTCCTCCCCGCTCGCGCTCGCCTTGTACGAAGCGCTCACGCGCAACGCCGCGCAGCTCGGCAAGCTCGAGGGCCGCGTGCTCGTGCGGGCCGAGGACACCGGCAGCGCGGTGACGCTCGACTTCGCCGGGGATCGCGTGCGGGTCTCCGAGGGTGAGCCCGAGAGCCCGAGCATCCGGATCCTCGGCGACGAGGACGCAATCCTGGCGCTGACGCGCATGCCGTGCGGACGGCTGCCGGCCGTGTGGTCGCCGGCCGGGCGTCAGGCGCTCAAGCGGCAGCTCGGCGGCGAGCTGACGATCCGCGGGCTCGTGCTCCGCTCACGAAGCATGCTGCGGCTGCTGCGGCTGCTCTCCGCGTAGCGCCTCGACGGCGCGCGCAAGCACCTCGCCGGCGCTGCCGTCGATCCTCAGCGCCGCCCGCCCGTCGTACGGCGTCGGGCTCTTGTTCACGATCGCGAGCTGCCCGCCCGCGGCGAGTGTCTCCTCCGGCAGACCGGCCACCGGGTAGACCTCGAGCGCCGAGCCGACCACGAGCAGCAGCGCCGCCGCGCGCGCTAGCTGTGAGGCGCGCTCGATCGCCCCGGCCGGCAGCAGCTCGCCGAAGAAGACGACGTCGGGCTTGAGGATCTCTCCGCAGGCCGCACAGGCAGGTGCGTCTGCCTCGGCCAGCAGCTCGAGCACGCGCTCGAGCGGCTCGCGCTCCCCGCAGGCCGGGCAGGTCGCGCTGCGGATCGAGCCGTGCACCTCGACCACCTCGCGGCTCCCGGCGCGCTCGTGCAGCAGGTCGATGTTCTGGGTCACCACCGCCTCGACGAAGCCGAGCTGCTCGAGCTCTGCGAGCGCGAGGTGCGCGGCGTTCGGCTCGGCCTCGGTCAGCATCGCCACGCGCGGCTTGTAGAAGCTCCAGACCTTGAGCGGGTCGGCTCGAAAGGCCTCGATCGAGCCGTACTCGAGCGGGTCGATCTGCGCCCAGAGCCCGGTCGGCGAGCGGAAGTCCGGGATCCCGCTCTCGGTGCTCACGCCTGCCCCGGTCAGCACGACGCACGGCTGCTGTTCCCGGATCAGGTCGGCCAACTCCACGGCAGGCGATCGTAGAGACTGCGCGGCCGTGGACTTCCACTTCGAGACCGAGGTGCGCGTGCGCTTCGCCGAGACGGATGCGCAGGGGATCGCGCACAACGCCGTCTACCTCGTCTGGTTCGAGGTCGCCCGCATCGACTACCTGGCGCGCTTCCGAGGCGGCTACCCGGGCCTGCGCGCTGGGGGGATCGAGGCGCTGACGATCGAGGCCGACGTCCGCTACCTCGCACCGGCGCGCTTCGACGACCGGCTCACGATCCGTGCCCGCTGCGGAGAGCTGCGCGGAGCCCGTTTCCGCTTCGACTATTCGGTCGAGCGTGAAGGCGAGAAGATCGCGGACGGCTGGACGCGACACGCCTGCGTCGATGCGACCACGCACCGGCCGACGCGTGTGCCGGGCTGGCTCTCCGACGAGATCAGCGCTGCGGAGAGCTGACGCCGGCGGGTCCGGTCGGGCCACTCGGCCCGCTCGGGCCCTTCTTCTTCGGCGGCTGCTCCGGCCGCGGCTTCGTCCCGACGTGGACGATGCGCGGCTCGCCGCGGTACGACGAGTACCAGGTGTTGTCGTAGAGCAGCGCCCCACCGGCGTTGTAGACCTTGCGCTCGACGCTCGTCGACTGCGGGGCCGTGCCGCTCTCCTCGACGGAGGTCTGGCCGACGAAGAGCGCCGGATCCGACACCTTCTCGAGCGGCGCGGGTCCGGTCGTTACGAGGGGCTGGGTCTCGCTCTCGACGCGCCGGTTCAGCGGCGAGCCGTAGAGCTCGACGTCCAGCGAGTACGAGCCGACGTACGTGCGCAGCAGCAGCCAGTGCGCAGTGTCGTTGACGAACTTCAGGTCGACGTCGGGGTAGTTGACGGTCGCGTCGCGGCCCTGCGGGTAGTGGCTGATGTAGAGCGCGTGGTTCGTCCGCTCGGTGATCTTCAGGCCTGCCTCGTAGGCAGCGTTGAAGACGGTCGTCGAGACCTGGCAGACGCCGCCGCCGAGCCCGGTCGTAAGCTCGCCGTTGATGATCACGGGCGCCTCGAGGAAGCCCTTGTCGGCGCCGCGCTCGCCGGTCGCCTGGTTGAAGGAGAACGTCGCGCCGGGCGCGATCAGCTTCCCGTCGACCAGGTGCGCGACGAGCTGGACGTTGTGGATCCGGTTCGGGTCGCCGCCGTAGATCGTCTCGTAGCGGCCGACGCGCGTCGTGATCCCCATCGCCTTCGCCTGCGCGGTCGAGCGGTGCGGCTGCGCGTAGGTAACGATGACGCGCGCTGTCCGGGCCTGCGGCGCGAGCGCTGCGGCGAGGATGTGGCGACCGGTCGGGCCGGCGGCGACGACGCGCCCGGGCCGCGCGGGCACGACGACGACGCGGCCGGACGAGAGCACGCTGAAGGTGGCGTCACGCGCCGGCTTGTCGATCCCGCGGCCGAGCCTGGCGAAGTAGCGCTTCGCGCCTGGCCCCCCGACGGCCAGCGTCTTCGTGCCTCCGCGCGGGAGCTGCAGGATCGCCGCGAGCTGCCGCGCCGGCAACCACCACGAGGCGGCCCCGAGCTGCATCCGCACGGGGCGAGCCAGCGCGGTCCGCACCTGCGCGGCGACCGGCGTCAGGTCGGTGGCGCGCACCTTTGGCGCGTCGACCCGCGCGGGCAGCGCGACGGCGTGGCCGCGCTGGAAGCTCGCGAGTGAGTGCACGATGGTGTTGCCGGCCGCTTCCCGGTCGAGCGACACCCCGGTGCGCGCGGCGAGGACGACGGGCTGCAGGCCGTGCAGGACGATGGCAGCGTCGCGGTGCGGGCGGCTGACGGCCTTCGCCATCCTGCCGACCTCGAACACGAGCGCCCGTTCGAGCACGCGGGTCGGCGGCGAGACGTCGGCGCCGAAGACGCGCACGCCGATCCGGCGGAAACCGCGGATCGGCCCTACGCCGTCGCCCTGGTCGAGCGCGAGCTTGGCGGCGGCGCCCCAGTCGGCCTCGACGCCGAGACTGACCGGCTTCAATTGCCATTCATGCCCGCCCGCGGTGAAGGTCACGGGCACTTCCGCGAGCGCGTTCGCGCGCCGTTCCAGCTTCGCGCGCGCCTCGCCGGCCGTCAGGCCGCCGACGTTGACGCCGTCGATGCTGACGCCCGCGGCGATCCGGTCGGGCGAGCCGGCGAAGATGAATCCGAGCACGGCGCCGCCGACCGCGGCGACGATCGCCAGCACCACCAGTCGCTGCGCGAGCAGCGCCCTGGAACGGCTGCGACGTCGATTGCGGACACGGACCGGCCCAGTCCCAGCCTCGACGCGCAAGCTGCCAGTGTAGCGGGGCCTTTAGAACGTGAAGAGATCGATTCCGCCTGTCACCGGGACCGCCGCGCCCGTGACGTACGAGGCCAGGTCCGAGCAGAGAAACGCGATCACGTTCGCGATCTCCTCAGGCGTGCCGGCGCGACGCATGGCGGTGCGCTTGACCATACGCTCGTTCATCTCCGGGTTGCCGAACCCGAAGGCCTCGGTGCCGATGATCCCGGCCACGATCGCATTCGCCGTGATGCCGTGGCGGGCGCCTTCGAGCGCCAGCGTTTTCGTCAGCCCGAGCACGCCGGCCTTGGTCGCCGCGTAGCTCGCCTGGCCGAAGCCGCCGAGCTCGCCGACCACGGAGGACATGGTCACGATCCGGCCCCAGCCGCGCTCGACCATCGCCGGCCAGACGGCCTGGGCGCAGTTGAAGACGCCGGTCAGGTTGACCTGCAGGTCGCGCTCCCAGAGCTCCGGCGACTGGTCTTCCAGGCGCGCGACGTGGTCGAGCAGGCCGGCGTTGGCGACGAGGATGTCGGCCGGGCCGAGCTCACTGTTCGCCGCCGCCTCGACCTGCGCGCGGTCGGTCACGTCGCAGCGCACCGCCACCGCGCGCCGGCCGAGCCCGCGGATCTCGTCCGCGGTCTGCTCGGTGTAGACCAGGCCCTGCTCGCGCGCCGCCTGCGCCAGCGGCCCGTACTCGTCGGCGCCCGCCTCGGACTCGAGCTGGATGTCCGCGAGCACGACGTCGGCGCCGGCGCGGGCCAGCGCGAGCGCATCGGCCCGGCCGAGGCCGCGCGAGCTGCCGGTGACGAGCGCTACTCGCCCGGAGAGGTCGATCTCAGTCGCCACGAGGGACCGAGGCACCGCTTGCGGTGCCGGCCTCAGGACGATCGGCTTTGGCGGTCGTCCCTCTGAACTGACCGGTCGACTCGTCGGGGTCAATCACGCGGCAGAAATATCTCCCGCGCGATGACCAGCCGTTGGATCTGCGACGTGCCCTCGTAGATCTGGAACAGCTTCGCGTCGCGCATCAGCTTCTCGACCGGGT
>Ga0307295_10000243_pt1 | contig 11513 bp, 10 predicted proteins | sample ER_DNA_152_FD_194481 | JGI IMG/M metagenome (GOLD analysis project Ga0307295, IMG submission 194481) | Bulk soil microbial communities from the East River watershed near Crested Butte, Colorado, United States - ER_DNA_152 | ecosystem: Environmental > Terrestrial > Soil > Floodplain | place...
CGCGGGTGCGCTCTGGATCACGCTTGCGCTCCGGACCGCGGGGAGATCGCCGGGCTTCGCTCATACTGGCCACCCTAACATAGTCATTTCTTCACATGGATTAATCATGTATCTACTTGACACAGTAATGCAAACACATAATGATCGAGAGCATGAAAAGCTCTCAACAACTCGACGTCATGATCATCGGTGGCGGTATCGGCGGTCTTTGCCTCGCGCAGGGCCTGCACCGGGTCGGAATAGGGGTCACAGTTTACGAGCGCACTGGGGCCCGCACCGACTGGCTACAGGGCTACCGCATCCACATCAACCCGCACGGCAGCCGGGCGTTGCACGACAGCCTGCCGCCCGCGGTCTGGCAGCGATTCCTCGACACGGTCTCAGTCAACGATGGCGGCTTTGGCTTCGCGACCGAACAGTTGAAGGATTTGCTGCGGTTCACCGGCTCTGAAATTCTGCCCGATGCGAGCCCCGCCGACGCTCACTACGGAGCGAGCCGGATCAGCTTGCGTGAGGTGCTGCTGTCCGATCTTGACGATGTGGTGCGCCTTGGCAAAACCTTCGACAGATACGAAACCGGCGCCGACGGGCGGGTCACCGCACACTTCTCCGACGGCATGTCCGCTACCGCCGACATCTTGGTCGGTGCGGACGGCGCCAACTCCCGCGTGCGACAACAGCTTCTTCCCGACGCGGAGCGGATCAACACCGGCATCCTGGCCATCGCAGGCAAGCACCGCCTTGACCGAGCCAACCTGCCACGCCCGCTGCGCGAGGACGCGAACATGATCATCCCGACCGGCAGCGGCTTTCTGTTCACCGCTGTGTGGCAACCAGACCGCACGATGATCGCCGGGGAGACAGCCCCCGATGGCTTCCTGCTGGACAACTCATCCGCGTACACGTTCTGGGCCTACGCCGACAACGCCGGTCGCTTCCCACCGGACGCCAAGGCGCTGAGCGGCGCGGATCTGCAGGGCGTCGTGCTCGACCGGACAGCCGGCTGGGCGCCGGCGCTGCGAGAGCTGATCGACGGATCAGACCCGACCACGGTCAATGCGATCCAGGTCCGCAGCGCGAGGCCCGTCGACCCCTGGCCAACGGGACGGGTGACGCTGCTTGGCGATGCGATCCACAACATGACCCCAATGGCCGGCATTGGTGCTAACACCGCACTCCGTGATGCCGATTTGTTGCGCAGTCGACTGATGGCCGTCGCGTCAGGGGAACGCGAGCTGATACCAGCGCTGCACGAGTACGAGGAACAGATGCGGGAGTACGGCTTCGCCGCAGTCAGAAGGTCGCTCAGCAACGCGCGCCAGGCAGGATCAGCCAATTGGCTGGCTCGCGGCGCGTTCCGTACGGTGTTACGCATCGTTGCGGCAGTGCCGCCGCTGCGACGCCGCATGATCGTCTCGCTCGGTCAGTGAGCGGCGCCTCAGCGCAGCAGCGTATCGACCGCGGCAGCGACGAAAAGCAGCGCGAGGTAGGAGTTCGACCAGTGGAAGAGCCGCATCGGCTGCAACGCCGCGTCGGTCAGGCCACGCCGCGCCCGCGCCAACAGCAGAGCGGATTGCCACAGCAGTGCAACGCCCAGGACGACAGCCACTGCGGGATACAGCCAGCCGGTGTGCGCCACCGGCCAGAGGACCAGCGACGCCAGTACCGTCACCGCCGAGTACGCCATGATCTGTCGAGCCACCACAGGGGCTGACCTCACAACCGGCAGCATCGGGACGTTCGCGCGCGCGTAGTCCTCCCGGTAGCGCATGGCGAGCGCCCAGGTGTGCGGCGGAGTCCAGAAGAACACGATCAAGAACATGACGAACGGGGTGAGCGCCAGGCTTCCGGTCACTGCAGTCCAGCCGATCAGCGGTGGAAAGCAGCCTGCGATGCCACCCCAGACGATGTTCTGCGGCGTACGTCGTTTCAGCCAGACGGTGTACACCACGATGTAGAAGGCATTGGCGCCCAACGCGAGCGCTGCCGACAACCAGTTGACGGAATAGCCCAGCCACAGCGTCGCGGCGATCCCCAAGATCATTCCGAACACGGTCGCACCCAGTGGGCTGACAGCGTGCCGGGGCAGCGGACGGCGCCGAGTACGCCGCATCTGCTCATCGATGTCACGGTCGAGCACGCAGTTGATGGCGTTGGCGCTAGCCGCGGCCAGGCAGCCGCCCACCATCGTGGCCAGCACCACTATGAACGGCGGAACCCCGCCGGCAGCGAGGAACATCGCCGGCACGGTAGTGACCAGGAGTAGCTCGATGATGCGTGGCTTGGTCAGCCCGAGGTATGCCGTGACAACATCGCGCACACGGGCGAGCTGACGGCTGCGGCGAATCGCCTTGACCCCGAGGTCGACGCGGGCTGCACGGTTGTCGGCGGCCACCCGATCTGGGACGTCGATGCTCGTCACAAGCTCTACTCACTCACTATTAGTCGGCCCAGGTCAAGGGCAGTCTAGGGCTCGGCGCTGCGATTGACACTTCATGACGTGGAGTTATCACAGATCCCATATGCGAGCTTTCCCGGCCTGACCCTATATCGCCGGCCGACTGCCCCCCGATAGGCTCGCATTGTCTCGGCCTGCTCGACTGCAGCCCGCACAGCCTGTCTCGGAAGGACCTTTCCTACGTGAGTGTGACCGACACCAACATTCCTGGCGCAGTCCTCCCGGACTGGTGGACCGACCTCGATTCGCGCGCGATCGACACCATACGGGTGCTCGCTGCTGATGCCGTGCAGCACGTTGGCAACGGCCATCCGGGCACGGCGATGAGCCTGGCGCCCGTGGCCTATTTGCTCTTCCAGAGAATGATGCGACACAACCCCAGCAACACCAACTGGCCGGGCCGCGATCGGTTCGTGCTGTCGTGTGGACACTCCAGCTTGTCGCTCTACATTCAGCTCTACCTCGGCGGTTTCGGGCTCGAACTCGATGACATCAAGGCGTACCGATTCTTTGGCTCGTTGACGCCTGGGCACCCTGAGCACGCGCATACCAAGGGCGTCGAGGTGACCACCGGGCCCCTGGGCCAGGGCGTCGCCAACGCAGTGGGAATGGCCATGGCCGCTCGCCGGACGCGCGGATTGCTCGACCCTGATGCTCCGCCCGGATCCTCGGTCTTCGACCATCACATCTACTGCCTCGCCTCCGATGGCGATATCGAGGAGGGTGTCTCCTCCGAGGCCTCGTCGCTGGCCGGGACTCAGCGGCTCGACAATCTGACGTTGATCTACGACAGCAATCGCATCTCCATCGAGGACGACACCAACATCGCCCTGACCGAGGACACCACCGCCCGGTACGCCGCGTACGGCTGGCACGTGCAAAGCGTGGATTGGACCCACGGCGACGCTCATCACTACCAGGAGAATGTCGCTGCCTTGCAGGATGCTTTGGAGGCTGCCAAAGCAGTCACCGATCGGCCGAGCTTCATCTGCTTGCATACGATCATCGGCTGGCCCGCCCCTCACCTGCAAGGCACCGGGAAGGCTCATGGCGCTGCGCTGGGTGATGAGGAGGTCGCCGATACCAAGGAGGTGCTGGGCTTCGATCCGGAGAAGACCTTCGAGGTTGCCGATGAGGTGATCGAGCACACCCGCAAGCTGGTGGACCGCGGGGCCGAGGCCGAGCAGCAGTGGCAGCAGGCCTACGACAGTTGGGCCGCGGACAATCCGGAAGCCAAGGGACTGCATGAGCGGCTGACCAGGAACGACCTGAGCCCGGGCTGGGAGGAGGCATTGCCGAGCTGGTCTGCCGATCCCAAGGGGATCGCGACCCGAGCGGCGTCTGGAAAGGTGCTGACCGCGATCGCTCCTCGGATGCCTGAGCTGTGGGGCGGCTCAGCCGACCTCGCCGAATCCAACCTCACCACCCCGGAAGGCGAGCCGAGCTTCCTGCCCAGCGACCGGCAAAGCAAGATGTTCCCTGGCGGCCCCTACGGCCGGGTGCTGCACTTCGGGATCCGCGAGCACGCCATGGGCGCGATCATGAACGGCATCAAGCTGCACGGCGGCTTACGGCCGTACGGCGGCACCTTCTTGGTGTTCAGCGACTACATGCGGCCCGCAGTGCGTCTCGCGGCATTGATGAAGCTGCCAGTGACCTACGTGTGGACTCACGACTCGATTGGTCTCGGAGAAGATGGCCCAACCCACCAGCCGATCGAACACGTTGCCGCGCTGCGGGCGATCCCGGGACTCGACGTGGTCCGGCCGGCGGACGCCAACGAGACGGCGGCGGCGTGGGAAGTGATCTTGAAAAACAAAGACAGACCCGCCGGGCTGGCCCTCACCCGGCAGGCCGTGCCTATCTTCCCACGCGGCGAGGACGGCTTCGCCGACGCCTCTGGAGTGGCGAGAGGCGGCTACATTCTCAAAGACAGCGACGGTACCCCGGATGTGATCTTGATCGGGACGGGCTCGGAGGTGCAGTACATCGTCACGGCCCAGCAGCAGCTCGCCGACCAGGGCATCGCTGCGCGCGTGGTGTCGATGCCATGTCGGGAATGGTTCGATGGGCAAGATCAGGATTACAAGGACTCTGTCATCCCGCCCGACATCAAGGCGCGGGTCTCGATCGAGGCGGGAGTCGGGATCGGTTGGCGTGACCTCGTCGGTGACGCCGGGCGAATCATCAGCATCAATCACTACGGAGCTAGCGCGGCCGGCAGCCTGTTGTTCAAGGAGTTTGGCTTCACTGCCAAGACAGTCGTCGCAGCCGCCCAATCCAGCCTCGATGCGGCCACCGGGACAACAGCACCCACGCATCCGGCAGCCAGCGGACCGGTAGGGCCCGCAGACGAAGAGGTCCACCCCGGCGTCACGATCAACTGACGCCACCACCACTCATCGAGGAGAACTGATCATGAGCGAACGACTCAAGGCCCTCGCAGACGCCGGCGTATCCATTTGGCTAGACGACCTGTCGCGCGAGCGCATCACCTCCGGCAACCTCGCCGATCTGGTGTCCAACTACTCCGTTTCCGGCGTCACAACCAACCCGACGATCTTCGCCGCGGCGCTGTCCCAAGGCCACATGTACGACGCACAGATGATGGAACTAGCGGCACGCGACGCCGACCTCCACGACGCCATCAAAAAGCTCACCACCGACGACGTACGCAATGCGTGTGACGTCATGGCCGCTACCTATGCCGCAACCAACGGCGTCGACGGACGTGTCTCCATCGAGGTCGATCCTGATCTTGCCAATGAAACCGACGCAACTACCGCGCAGGCCACAGACCTGTGGAAGATCGTCGACCGGCCCAACGTATTGATCAAGATCCCGGCAACCAAGGCCGGTCTGCCATCGATCGCCTCGGTCACCGGCGAGGGCGTCAGCGTCAATGTGACGCTGATCTTCGCGCTTGAGCGCTACCGTGCGGTGATCGATGCCTACATGACCGGCTTGGAACAGGCTGCAGCCGTTGGGCATGACCTGAGCAAGATCCAATCCGTGGCTTCCTTCTTCGTTTCCCGAGTGGACAGCGAGATCGACAAGCGACTGGAAGCCATCGGCTCGGACGAGGCATTAGCGCTGCGCGGCAAGGCCGCCATCGCCAATGCACGCCTCGCGTACGCGCTTTATGAGGAGGAGTTCAGCGGCGAGCGGTTTGCCGCTCTTGAGGCCCAGGGAGCCAACCGGCAGCGCCCGCTGTGGGCCTCGACCGGGGTCAAGAACCCTGACTACTCCGACACCATGTACATCACCGACCTCGTCGTACCGAACACGGTGAACACCATGCCGGAGAAGACCATGATGGCTTTCGCCGATCATGGCGAGGTGCGCGGTGACATGGTGACCGGTACCAAGGCGGAAGCGCAGGAGTTGCTAGACGCCCTGGAGCGGGTGGGCATCTCCTACGACGAGGTGGTCGAGGTACTCGAGAAGGAAGGTGTCGAGAAGTTCGAGGCATCGTGGAACGAATTGGTCTCCAACGTGCAGCAGGAGCTCGAGGCTGCTAAGTCTGCGAAGTGACCACAGATCTGCGGCCCAATCCACTGCGGGATCTCCAAGACCGGCGACTGCCGAGGATTGCCGGCCCATGCGTGCTGGTGATCTTCGGGGTCACCGGCGACCTGTCCAGCAAGAAACTGATGCCGGCGGTCTACGACCTGGCCAACCGTGGCCTGCTACCGCCTGGTTTCGCGCTGGTCGGGTTTGCCCGGCGGGACTGGGCGCACCAGGACTTCGCGCATGTCGTGCACACCGCAGTGAAGGCGCACGCCCGAACCCCCTTCCGAGAGGAAGTCTGGCAACAACTCTCTGAAGGCATCCGGTTCGTGCCAGGTGAGATCGGCGACGAGGAATCCTTCAACCATCTGGCTGAGACGATCGCCGACCTTGACGAGGCGCGTGGTACCGGCGGTAACCACGCGTTCTACCTCTCCATACCGCCCGGATTGTTCCAGACGGTCGTCGACCAGTTGCGTTCCCACGGGCTGGCCGAGCAGCACCCCGGTCGGTGGAGCCGGGTGGTGATCGAAAAACCGTTCGGCCACGATCTAGCCAGCGCTCGGGACCTGAATCGGATTGTCCTCAGCGTCTTTCCAGCTACGTCGGTGTTCCGCATCGATCACTATCTCGGCAAGGAGACCGTGCAGAACGTGTTGGCGCTCCGGTTCGCCAACGAGCTGTTCGAGCCGGTATGGAACAACAACTACGTCGACCAGGTGCAGATCACCATGGCCGAGGACATCGGCATCGGCGGTCGCGCTGGATATTTCGACGGCATTGGTATCGCCCGGGACGTCGTCCAGAATCACCTGCTGCAGCTGCTGGCGCTGACAGCGATGGAGGAACCGAACTCCTTCGAAGCGAGCCAGCTCCGGGCGGAGAAGCAGAAAGTGCTTGCCGCGGCTCGACCACCGAAGCGGATGGACCTGTATACCGCCCGGGGTCAGTACGCCGGGGGCTGGGCCGGCGGGGAGAAGGTCAAGGGCTATCTGGACGAGGATCGGATCCCACCGGACACACGAACCGAGACCTACGCCGCGATCCGCCTCGACATCGATAACCGCCGGTGGGCGGGTGTGCCGTTTTACCTGCGCACCGGAAAACGCCTCGCGCGCCGAGTAACCGAGATCGCACTCGGGTTCAAGCGCGCACCACACCTGCCTTTTGCCAAGACCGACACCGAGGAGCTGGGCTACAACGCCGTCGTGCTGCGGATCCAGCCGGATGAGGGCGTGACTCTGCGTTTTGGCGCCAAGGTGCCAGGTACCCAGATGGAAATCCGCGACGTCAACATGGACTTCGCCTATGGCGAGGCATTCACCGAATCCTCCCCCGAGGCGTACGAGAGGTTGATCTTGGACGTCCTGCTAGGCGATCCACCGCTGTTCCCACAACACGAGGAAGTTGAGCTTTCCTGGGAGATCTTGGATCCGGTGTTGGACTACTGGGCCGGTCTGCCGGAGCAGCCCGAGCCGTATGAACCGGGATCCTGGGGACCGAGGAGTGCCGAGGAGATGCTGGCCCGGGACGGGTTCAGCTGGCGGCGGCCATGATCATCAACCTTGAGGGCACCAGCTCGGCGAAGATCTCCGCCGAGCTAATACGGGTCCGACGCAGTGCGGGCAGCCCAGCCCAGGGCATGGTGCTGACCTTGATCATCGTGTGCGACGACTCCGAGTTCCCGAGCGCACTCGAGGCAAGTATGGCGGCCGGACGTGAGCATCCGTCTCGGATTCTGCTGGTGGTCACGGCGCCGGGACGAAACGCCGCCTTGGACGCCGAGGTCCACATCGGCGAGGGCACGCCGGGCGAGGTTGTGGTGATCAGGATGCGCGGCGCGGTGGCAGCACATCCTGCCTCAGTGATCCGGCCGCTGTTACTTCCTGACTCACCCGTCGTCATCTGGTGGCCAGGTAAAGCGCCGCGCAACCGCGCGGACGATGAGCTGGCACAGCTGGCGATGCGACGGATGACTGATGCGGCAGCCTCTCCTCGCCCGCTCGCAGCACTGAAGGCACGCGCCAAGGACTACACCGCAGGTGATACAGACCTGAGCTGGACGCGACTGACGCCCTGGCGGGCGCTGCTGGCCGCCGCCCTGGACCAGTATCCGGCCAAGATCAAGTCGGTCTCCATCGAGTCTGAACGCAACAACCCGTCTGCCGACCTGCTCGCAGCTTGGCTGCGGACCCGGCTCAAAGTCCAGGTGACCGGCAAGGTCAGCGGCGGGCCCGGGCTTACCTCTGTCCGGATGGGTACCGCAGCCGGCGACATTGCGATCACCAGGCCCGACGGCCTGCTGGCGTCCTATGCCGTACCCGGGCAGCCCGAGCGGCTCGTGGCCCTCAAGCGTCGCAATTTCACCGAGCTGCTCTCCGAAGAACTGCGTCGCATGGATCCGGACCAGGTCTACGAGCACACCGTCAAGTCGCTGTTAGACGGTGGACCCAAGAAAACAGCGAGCAGACGAGCGGCCGAGAAGGGCACTGCCAAGAAGGGCACCGCCAAGAAGGGCACTGCCAAGAAAGCGGCGGATCCGGCTCGAACGGCCGCCAAGAAGACCACGATCACAACAGGGAGTCGCTAGGCATGGACGCGGCGAACAGCGGTGGAAGTCCCGAGATCTTGCTGCATTCCGGACCGGATGAGGTGGCGGAGGCCCTCGCCGCCCGGCTGATGGCGCGGCTAACCGAGATTCAGCGCGACTTCCGGATCCCGCAAGTCGCGCTCACCGGGGGGCGAATCGCCACCCGTGCCTACCAGCGGCTGGCCGATGAGGGATCGAACTCAGCCGTCGACTGGTCCCGAGTGGATCTCTGGTGGGGGGACGAGCGGTTTGTTCCGGCTGACGATGCTGACCGGAACGCCAAGCAGGCACTCGATTTGCTCGCCAAGCCACTGGCACTCAACCCGGATCGAGTTCATGAGATGCCCGCAAGCGACGGCGGCGTTGACCTTGATCAAGCCGCTGAAGCTTATGCGCGGGAGCTTGGCGAGGTGATCTTCGACATTTGCTTGCTCGGCATGGGGCCCGACGGCCATGTCGCCTCGATCTTCCCCGAGCATCCCTCGTCGTACGCCGAAGGTGATGTCATCCCGGTACGTGCCTCCCCGAAGCCGCCACCCGAGCGGATCAGCTTGAGCCTTCCGGTGATCAACCGATCGCGCGAGGTCTGGTTCGTGGTGAGCGGATCGGACAAGGCGGCGGCTGCGAAGATGGCGCTACTGGGCGCTGGCCCCGTGCAGGTCCCTGCGGCCGGAGTCTCCGGAGTGGAACGAACACTGTGGTTACTGGACCGCGACGCGGCAGCCGAGCTGCCCACCGATCTGCAGCAGCGCGGACGGATCTAGGCCGAGCCCAGTAGATAGCTCAGTAAATGACGTCGCCGCGTTCGCGCCGGGCGCGAAGGGCTTGCAGCGCCTCAGTGAGGATGTCGGCCGCCTCTTTGTCGGTACGGCGCTCCTTGACGTAAGCCAGGTGTGTCTTGTACGGCTCGATCTTCGGCGGTGGCGGCGGATTCAGGGAGTCGAGGTTTGCCGGTAAACCGCATCGCGGGCAGTCCCAGGTCTCAGGAATCGTGGCATCTGCGGCAAATGCGGGCCGCGTTTCATGATTGTGCGCGCAGTAGTACGAGACGTAGAGGCGCGGTGCGGCATCGCCCCGCTCGGCCTCCCCCATCGGACCAGCGCCCACCCGGCTGCCACGAATGGCACTTCCACCAGCCACCTTCGTTCTCCCTCGCCCTTCTTAGCCGTGGATGAGTTCCTATCTTGTCGAGCGACCGGCCGGTGGTCGTGAGCAGTCAGGCACCCAGCTTGTAGAGCAAGCCGAGTGCCACGATTGCAGCGAACCAGACCACTCCGATGATGACGGTGAGTCGGTCGAGATTTCGTTCTGCGACTGACGACCCACCGAGGGAGGAAGAGATTCCACCACCAAAGAGATCAGACAAACCACCGCCGCGGCCTTTGTGCATCAGCACGAACAACGCGAGCGCGACGCTGGTGATCACCACAATGATGGAGAAGATCAGGATCGGCACGGTCATCATGGGCACGAGAAGCACGGACGTTAGCCTAACTCACCGATTCATAAATGAGTGAAAATCTCCACCAGCGTTGGATTCGCGTGGCTCAGATCATCGGCATCTCGTAGAACCGTGCAATGGCAGCAAACTCGTCGGGCTTCAGGCTGGCCGCGCCGACCAGGCAGCCGTCGATGTCCGCCTCTGCCATCAAGGCGGCAACGTTGGTCGCGTTGACCGATCCGCCGTACAAGATCCTTATCTGAGCCGCGATGTCGTCGCCGTGCCGCTGTGAAATCCAGCCGCGGATCGCCGCGCAGACCTCTTGAGCGTCATCAGGTGTGGCCACCCGTCCAGTGCCGATCGCCCACACCGGCTCGTACGCGATGACCATCTTCGCCACGTGCTCAGCGGTGAGCCCGGCGAGCGCCCCCTCGACGTGGTGCAACGTGTCCGGCACCTGGCGCAGCTCCTGCCGAACCGCAAGGCCCTCGCCGACGCAGACGATCGGCACCAGACCACGCGAGACCGCCTTCACAGTCTTCGCGTTGACGATGTTGTCGTCCTCGCCATGGAAGCGCCGCCGCTCGGAGTGGCCGATGACCACGTAGCGGCAGCCGAGCTTGATCAGCATGTCCGCGGAAATGTCACCGGTGTACGCGCCGTTGTCGAACACCGACACGTCTTGGGCCCCGTAACCGATCTCCAGCCGATCGCCGTCTACCAGGGTCTGTACGGTCCGCAGATCGGTGAACGGTGGTAGCACGATGACCTCAGATTTCTTTGGGTCGTGCTTCTTGTCCTCCAGGGTCCATGCCAGCTTCTGGACAAGGCCGACGGCTTCGACATGGTTGAGGTTCATCTTCCAATTGCCGGCCATCAATGGCTTGCGCGCCATCTGCTAAACCTCGCCGTCAAGCACGGCCAAGCCCGGGAGGGTCTTGCCCTCGAGATACTCCAGGCTCGCGCCGCCGCCGGTCGAGATGTGACCGAACTGGTCGTCGCGGAAGCCAAGATCACGAATCGCCGCGGCCGAATCGCCGCCGCCGACGACGGTTAGGCCATCCACGTCGGTCAGCGCCCGCGCAACCGCAGTGGTGCCTGCCGCGAAGCTCTGCCACTCCGCGACACCCATCGGCCCGTTCCAGAAGACCGTCTTGGCGTTGCTGATCACCCTGCCGAACACCCGAGCCGAATCTGGGCCGATGTCCAGTCCGACCTGATCCGGCGGTATAGCGTCAGCGGGCACCACGGTGGGCTGGGCGTCCGGCGCCACCTCTGGCGCCACGACGATGTCAGAGGGCAGCAAGATCTGTTTGCCGCCGGAGGCGGCATCGATGAGATATTTCCGGACAGTCTCGAGCTGATCTTCCTCGAGGAGGCTCTTACCTACCTCGTAACCCTGCGCCGCAAGGAAGGTGAAGGCCATACCGCCGCCGATCACCAGGGTGTCCGCGGTCCTGATCAAGTTTGCGACGACCCCCAGCTTGTCGGAGATCTTCGCACCGCCCAGCACC
>Ga0307295_10000257_pt1 | contig 11236 bp, 8 predicted proteins | sample ER_DNA_152_FD_194481 | JGI IMG/M metagenome (GOLD analysis project Ga0307295, IMG submission 194481) | Bulk soil microbial communities from the East River watershed near Crested Butte, Colorado, United States - ER_DNA_152 | ecosystem: Environmental > Terrestrial > Soil > Floodplain | place: USA...
GCGCCTGTCGACGCTGCGCGAGATGCAGTCGGTGACTGCGTAAGCCCCAGCGCGGTCCCGTCGAACAACTTCAGAGCGCCTTCGCCGAGCCGTTGCTCGGCAAGCGTGTAGGCCTCGTCGATGTGTGCAGGCCGAGTGGTCCGGTGACCGTCCGACGCGACCACCGTGCCGAGCCCTCGTTCGAGCAGCGACCAGCCGAGCTCTTCCGGCTCGGGCCCGTGACGGCCCAGCAGCGACGTCGCGTTCACCTGCAACGACCAGCCTCTCTCTACCAGCTGCTCCGCGACGGACGGGTCGGCGAGCACCGCCTCCGTGCGCTCCGGGTGGGCGATGATCGGACGGAGCCCCGCCTGCTCGACGTGCTCGGCGAGCGCGTAGAGCAGATCGGGCGGTCCGGAGAACGGGACCTCCATCAAGACGCAGTCGGTGCCTTCGAGGACGTAACGGTTCGGGTCCTCTTCGAGCAGCGGCGCCGCCGGCGTCAGCTCGAAGCCGAGGCGAAGCTCGAGCTCTGCCCGCGGGCGCATGCGCTCGTAGGCAGCCCGAATCTCCGCCTCCCGTTCCGAACTGAGCGTGAAGTAGGGCCAGACGTGCGGCGTCGCGAAGAGGATCCCCGTTCCATGCGCGGCGGCACTGCCGCAGAGGGCCAGGCCGTCCTCGATCGTCGCTGCGCCGTCGTCACCGGACGGGACGACGTGCGAGTGACAGTCGACGAAGCGACGGTCCACGTCCCCTAGTAGTACCTCTAACTGCGGAGGTAGAGCTCGAGGTCGGGCGCGACGGCCCGGAGCTCTCGAAGTGCGCGTGACTCGAGTTGCCGCACGCGCTCCCGTGTGATGCCGAGCCCCGCCCCGACCTCTTCCAGGGTCTGGGGCGCTTCGCCATTGAGGCCGAAGCGGAGCGAAAGCACGCGACGCATGCGCGGGTTCAACCGGAGCATCGCCTCGGCGAGCTCGACGCGGCGGAGCTTCTTCGACGTGGACTCGTCGGGGCGCTCCGAGTGAATGTCCTCGATCAAGTCGGCGTACATGCTCTCGCCTTCGCCGACCGGAGTCTCGAGGCTGACGGGATCCTCGACCAGGTCGAGCAGTTCCTGGACGCGCTTCTCGGGAAAGCCGCTCTCCCTTGCCAGCTCTTCCTGCGTCGGCTCGCGGTTCAGCTTCTGGGCGAGTTGACGGCGCGCGCGCATGAGCCGTCGGACCTGGTCCGCGACGTGGACCGGCAGCCGGATCGTTCGGCCCTGGTCGGCGAGCGCGCGCGTTACTGCCTGCCGGATCCACCACGTTGCATAGGTGGACAGCTTGTAGCCGAGCTTGTAGTCGAACTTCTCGACCGCACGGATGAGGCCGAGGTTGCCCTCCTGGATCAGGTCCAGCAGCGGCACTCCGGCCTTCGTGTAGTTACGCGTGATCGACATGACGAGCCGGAGGTTCGACTCGATCAGCTTCTTCTTGGCCCACTCGTCGCCGTCGTCCTTTCGGCGTGCGAGCTCACGCTCTTCAGCGGGCGTCAGGAGCGGGCCGTCGCCGATCGCCCGGACGTAGAGCTTCAGCGGATCCTGGGTCGCCTCGGCCTTGGCGGCCGGGGCGGCGTCGTCCTCCCCATCCTCCGTCTCGGCGGCTTCGGTCTCTTCCTCGGTCTCCTCAGCCTCCTCGGCCTCGGCGTTCTCGACCTCGGGAACGAGCTCGAGCCTTGGTTCGAGCGCGGGGTCCGATGGCACCTCAGGGAGCGGCCGCATGTCACGGGTATCGGCGGTTTCGAGAGGACTCTTGAGGCGGTCGTCAACACTCTGCCGAGGGATGGCTCCTAACAAGGAGTACAGCCGATGCGTCTAGAAGGATTGGGCGACCGGAAGGTCGCTTCGCATTTCCTCAAAAGACTTTGTGCGGAATAGCCGGATATAGCCTCGCTCCTGGGAGCAGCGTCGAGCGGACAGTCGCCGCCCGCGCCCTGCTGACCGGGATTGCCGAGCGCGGCGCCGACGCCGTCGGCTATGCCTACCGGGCGCCGGGCGATCCGATCGCCGTGCACAAGCAGCGCTCCGGCGCGACGGCCCTGCTCGAGCGGATCAGCGTCCCTGAGGAAGCGACGAAGCTGCTCGTCCACGTCCGCGACTTCACCAAGGGCCACCCCAGCCTCGAGGCAAACAATCATCCGATCCGCCACGGCTCAGTGGTCGGGGTCCACAACGGGATCATCAAGAACGACGACGCGCTCTTCGAGCAGCACCGAATCGAGCGCGCCCACCCCGAGATGACGGTCGACTCGGAGATCATCTTCGCCCTCGCCGAGCTCGCGCGCGGCCGCACCGCGGACGCGTTGCAGGAGCTGTACGGGTCGATGGCGACCGCCTGGCTCGACGAGGAACGCCCGGAGCTGCTGCTGGCCCGCGGCCTGGGGCGTCCGCTCTGGCTCGGCCGGGGCAAGCACGAGCTCTTCTTCGCATCGACGCGAGTCGCGCTCCAGCTCGTCGAGAGCTACGCGGCGATCAAGCTCCGCAAGAGCGAGCTACCCGAGGGCACGGTCGTCGCCGTCGAGCACGGCAAGATCGTCGCGCAGGAGCTCTTCCAGCCGGACCGTTCGTTCCAGGAAGAGCCGCTGCCCGCAATACGGGCTCCCGACGAGGCTCGTTCGTGTCTCGAGCGACTCGCCCGGCTGCACACCGCCGCTGCGTAGCTAGCGCAGGCGTCCGTCGGAGCCGACCGATCTGCCATCGTCTTCGAGGCGTTCCTTGATCAGGAACTGGAAGGTCGACCACGCGCCCCTGCGGGCGTCGAACATCCTGTAGACCTGCCACTCGGTCAAGAGCGTCTCGTCCTTCTTCCGCGCCCCCGCCCAGTCTGCGAACTTCGGCAGCCGCTTCAGCCTCCGCGCGAGCGCGACGCCCTGCTCGACGGCCCGGTCGAGCCGTTCCTCGCCGAGGGGCACGTCGAAGCCGGCTTCGCGCAGCGCCTCGGCCAGCGAGCCGAACGTATGCCAGTAGAGCGACTTCGAAGGCATCGAGCCGCGGCGGGCGTCGAGGTCCTTCGCGGTTGGCACGCGGCCGAGGTCCTCCCCCAGGTCGCGCAGCAGCCCGACGAGCTCCTCACGCGTCGCGAAGCGGCGCGGGACGAGCCCCGCCTCGCGCTTCGCCGCGTTCCAGCTCCCGAAGTGCTCGATCACCGTCTGCGGATGCACACTCGTCTCCGGGTCGGCGGCGAACTCGCGCATCGTCGGCGAGCGTCCCAACCGCTCCGCGCTCGCGCGTAGCTCCTGAACGATCTGGGCGTTCGAGTAGCGCTTGCGGATTCCGGCCTGGAAGGACGCGAGCGCATCGCGGTCGATCTTCGCGACCGCCCTGAAAGGCGGCTTGCGGGTCATGCCAAGAAGGATAGAGCGTTCTGGAAAGAACGCAAGTTAAGGCTTGAGCGTCTAGGAAGCGACTGCGGAGAGACGCCCGCGGTCGCTCTCGCTGTCGAGGCTCTCGAGCGGCAGGATCCGCTCCAGAGCGGTGACGCAGCGTGGGCAGAACTGGGTGCCTGCCGCCCGTCTGAGCTCCTGCAGCGCTTCGGCGGCGGGCCGGGCGGCCCGGTAGATCCGCGTCGTGAGCATGGAGTCGAGCGCATCCGCGACATGGATGATGCGGGCTCCGAGCGGGATGTCCTCGCCTTGCAGCCGGTCCGGGTAACCCGTGCCGTCGAAGCGTTCGTGGTGGTGGCGGATGGCCGGGACAGCGTCGTTCAGGAAGCCGAGGCGGTCGATGATGCGTGCCCCCTCCTCCGCGTGACGCTGCATGAGCGACCACTCGTCGGTCGTCAGGCTCGCCGGCTTCAGGAGAATCGAGTCCGGAATCGCGAGCTTGCCGATGTCGTGGAAGAGGGCGGCGTGTCCGAGCAGGTCGAGCTCCGCGTGCGAGAGGCCGAGCTCGCGGCCGATCGCGAGCGCGAGCTGCTGCACGCGACGCGAGTGGCCGGCCGTGTACGAGTCGCGCGCGTCGACTGTCGCCGACAGGGACTCCATCGCCGCCGTCGAGCGTTCCTTCAGGAGCTTGTTGGCAAGCTCGAGCGACACGTTCTGCGACTGGATCGTCTCGGCCGCCTGGCGAAGCTTCTGGGCGCTGCGCTGGGTGTGCTTGAGGTACGCCTCCTGCGTCTTCCGCATCAGGAGCAACGGGACGGCGAAGACCGCGAGGGCGAGCAGCTGCACGGCCTCGTACGCGAGCGCCATCACGCCGCCGATGAAGCCGTAGACGAGGTAGTGGGGAAGCAGCCACGCGAAGCGCTCCCTGAAGACCGACCACCAGCGCTCGTGTCCCTGAAGGGCGAGCGCGAGGGAGACGAGGCCCATGTTCACGGCGAAGTACGCCGCGCCCGCGAGCAGGCCGAGCCCCGAGGCCGCCAGCTGATGCGCTGTGCCGCCCGGGAAGAAGTACGCAATCTTGAAGACGCTTGCCGCGGCCAGAGATGCGAGCGTCAGCGCGCCGATGTTGAAGAGGACGTTGTGCAGCGGAGCGCGACGCGCACTCCACTCGACTGCCACGCTCGCCAGCGCGAGCGGCAGCGCAGCGCGGAAGCCGAAGAGCGACGCAGCCGCAAGACAGCCGACCGCGCTCACCGAGAGCACGGCGGAGCCTTCATCCGCCTCGAGCGCGAGCGCCTGCCCTACTCCCACGAGGCCGACGACCGTCAGCAGGCCGAGCAGGTCGTTCGTGGTCCAGGTCAGCAGCAGACCGACGACGCCGGCACCAACACCGACGGTGCTGACGAGCCCCACGATCAGGCTCAGGCGCCGGTCGAGCGACAGGAACCGCGGTCCGTGGACAGCGTGTGGACGCGGATGACGGACGTCTGCACGGCGCTCCTCGGTCGGCTGGACCTGCACGGCGCTGGGAAGAGGGGCGTGATGATCGCCGTCTTCCGGCACTGCGATCAGTCGCGTCGAACGGTCGGCCGGAATGAGCAGCGGCTCGGAGCTTGCTCCGAGCACACGATTCCGTCCCTGAAGCTTCGCGCGGTAGACGGCGAGGTCGGCCTGGTGGATCAGCTCGTTCGCATCGGTGCCGTCCTTCGGGAAGCCCGCGACGCCGATCGAGACAGTGGCGCGAATGGGGTCGCTCGAGGTCTCGACGTCGAAGGTGCGCTCGGCTACTGCACGCCGGATGCGCTCGGCGATCTCGAGTGCCTGCTCGGGCGGCGTCTCCGGCAGGAGGATCGAGAATTCCTCGCCACCGAAACGCGCGGGCACGTCGTAGTGCCGCAACTGGGCGCGGAAGACCTCTGCGATTCCCTTCAGCACTGCGTCGCCTGCAAGGTGGCCGTACGTGTTGTTGATGTCTCGCAACAGGTCGAGGTCGGCCATGATCAGGGACATCGGGCGTTCGAAGCGGCGCGCGCGGCCGATCTCTTCCGCGAGCGCAGCCGCAAAGTGCCGCGCATTGAAGAGACCGGTTTTCGGATCCACTCGCGCCTCTGCCTGGAGGGCGGGCACGCTCAGTGACCGGTGAATCAGGAACAGCGGCGTGAGCGCGAAGGGGACGAGCCAGGGATTCGACTGCCAGAAGGCGTACACCGCGACGCCGAGCGCTGCGAGCACGAGGTCGGTGGCGAGATACTCGGGATCGAACAGGCCGGTGTCCCGGAACGTGAAGCCGCGCGCGAGGCGCAGCATCACGGCGAGCAGGATGTGGTTGACCGCGACGAAGACGACGCAGGCTGCCAGCCCGGCGAGCGACAGCCGCAGTGCGTCGTTACCGATTCCCGAATGTTCGAGAAGGAGGACACGGCCGACGAACCAGGCGGCCATCGCCGAGAGCGAGTAGTCGAGGATGTTGAACGTCTGCAGGTACCAGCGGTAGCGCATCTTCAGCCACTCGGGGACCATCTGGACGACGGCGACGAGGACGAGCAACTCGGGCGGCAGGATCAGCGCCGCCGGGATCAGGAAGACGATGTCGGTGTGGTAGGCCTGGTCGGCGGGTGTGCGAACGACGAAGAGGCGGGCCGTCGCGGCCGCCGAGGCGAGGATGAGGAACGCCGGCCACTGGTCGGTCGTCTGCAATCTCCCGATGAACGGCAACGTGACTCCCGCGGCGATGATCGCGACCGCGATGAAGTAGAACCGCGCGTTTCGCGGCAGGCTCTCGTTTCTTCCCGAGCCCGGCTCGGCAACGAGCGAGATATCGGTGGGCGTCGCGCTCACGCCCTCGTGCGGTCCTTCATGTGGGTCTCTCCTTCGCCACGCGTCGTACTGGTGGGCCGCAGACAAGAGCCCATCGCGGAACGTAGAAGGCCGCCTACCCGGGGGCATCCCCCGTTCGGGGAACCCTCGATCGATTCCCCCGAACGGGTGACCCCGGGTAGGCGCATGAGGTTTAGGGATCCAGCGTGCCTGCGAGGATCGCGGCGAGCTCGGCCGGGTCGATCGCACCGGCGTCGGGCTGGGCGGTCTCGTCGCCTGCATTGTCGGCCCACGAGGCGCTCGCGAGGCTCAGATCGGCCCAGGAAGCCGCAGCCGTTGCCGTGTCGGCCCAGGAGGCCGAGGCAAAGCTCAGATCGCTCCAGGACGCATCCGCCCAGCTCGCGGTCGACCAGGAGGCGTCGGCCCAGGAGGCGTCGGCCCACGAAGCCTCGGCCCACGAGGCGTCGTTCTTGGCCTTGGCCGCCCAGCTGGCAGCGTCGAAGACTCGCCCGTTGGCGACGGGATCGTTGACGACGAAGCCGTTCAGCGCCTTGTTCGCCTTCGGCGGGTTCGGGTACTCGAGCGAGCGGGCGGCATTGACCTCGCCGACGCCCTCCGAGAGATCGGCAGCCCGAGGCATCGGCTTCGTGCCGAGCATGAGAGCGCCCTTGACCTGGTCGGCGGTGAACTCCGGATGCTTCCCGAGGATCAGCGCAGCCACGCCGCTGACGATCGGCGCCGCGAACGACGTGCCCGAGAGCTCCATGTAGCCGGTGTCGACGACGTGATCGGCACGCTCCGTGTAGAGCGTCGAGGTCACGGGGACCGGGCCCACCATGTAGCGGCCGGGTGCCGCGAGATCGGGCTTGGCGAAGCCGTCGAGCGTGTAGCCGTATGCCGACCACGGAGCGGCGACGTCGTCGAGCGTCGACACGGACCTGCCGGTGTCGCTCGCGCCCACCGTGATCACGAAGGGATCGTTGCCGGGTGCGAACGGGACGCCGCTCGGCCCGTTCGGGTTGCCGTAGTTCCCGGCAGCCACCACGACCACGACGTTGTTGAACCAGAGGCTCTCGACCGCCTTGTCGAGTGGGTCGTACATGAAGCTGTTGGCGACCGAGGAGTGCAGCGAGAAGTTCGCGACCCGGATCCCGTACTTCGCCCTGTTGGCGAGGATCCAGTCGGCGGCGGCGATGACGTCGCTCGTCTTCGCCATCCCTTGGTCGTCCATCACGTCGAGTGAGACGATCTTCGCGGTCGGCGCCGCGCCGCCTCTGCCGCCCATGGCGCCTGCCGCGATCCCTGCGACGAACGTGCCGTGGCCGCGCCCGTCGCCCGACGAGTTGCCGGGGAGCGAGGTCAGATTGACGCTGGCGGCGATGCGGCCCGCGAACTCGGGCCGGGACGCATCGATGCCGGAGTCGACGATCGCAATCGTTGCCGCCGGGGCCGAGCTGTACCTGGTCACGCCGGTGACGAAGGGCCACTTCTCGTTGACCGGCGAAGCGGACGAAAGGCGAACACGCGAGTCGGCCGTGATCGCCGTCACATGCTTGTCGGCGGCGAGCGTGAGGATCTGCGCGCCCGTGAGGTCGATGGCGACACCGTCGATCGAGCTGAAGGTTCGGGCGGCCTTCATGGAAAGGCCGAGAACGCCGGCGACCGCGTGAGCCGCCTGGTTCCCACCCTTGCCCTGGACGATCACCGAGAACTTGTCGGCCGGGCGAGACTGGGCGGACGTGAGCAGCCCAGGAGCCACGAATGCCTCGATGACCTTCGGGCCCGGCACGGCCGAAGCCCCGAGCGGCACCACGAGGGTGAGCACGAGTGTGGCCAGAAGTGCCGTGCGCCGCTTACCACTACCCCAGAGCGCGTTCGAGCGCGACCCTGTTCCGCGCTTCCCGCTACCCCAGAGTGCGCTCGCGCGCACATCCCGCCGTTGACCTCCGGTCCGCATCGTTCTCCTCTCAAGCCGCAGTTAACAGTCCGCAACGTAGGGGTCTGTCGGGGGACGTACCTCACCCTTTTGCGGTAGCAGCACCGAAGTTCACCCCTCCGGGGGATCAACGGCACTTGGGTAGCCTCCCCCCTGTTTTGCACTTGCCGATGCCGCTCGGAGCCGAGATCGCCGTCGCACGTGTTGCGGGGAAACTGTCGCGTCTGGCCGGTGCCGGAGGCGGCACGACGGTGCCTGGAAAGCTCCTGTGGAAGCTCGATCCCGGAGCGATCGACCGCCTCGCCGCGCGCCTGCCCGAAGGGTCGGCCGTGATCTCGGCGACGAACGGGAAGACGACGACTGCCGCGATGGCGGCCGGGATCATGCGCAACCGCTTTCGCCTGGCGCACAACAGCTCCGGCGCGAATCTCGTCTCGGGGGTCGCGTCCGCGCTGCTCGACGCGAGCGATGCCGAGCTCGGCCTCTTCGAGGTCGATGAGGGCGCGCTGCCCGAGATCGTCGCGCGGGTCAGGCCGAAGGCCGTCTGCCTTGGCAATCTCTTCCGCGACCAGCTCGACCGTTATGGAGAGCTCGAGCACGTCGCAGCACGTTGGCGAGAGGCCGTGCGCCGGCTTCCGGCAGAGACTGCACTCGTCGTGAACGGCGACGATCCCCAGCTCGGCGCGCTCACGCGGGTGCGCTCCGGCGCACTCGTCTTCGGTGTGGACGACCCTGCGCTGGCGCGCCCCTCGCTCCAGCACGCCGCCGATTCGAAGTACTGCGTGCAGTGCGGGACGCCGTACGACTACGCGGCCGCCTACATGGGGCACCTCGGCGAGTACCAGTGCCCCGCCTGCGGGGACAGGCGTCCCCCACTCGACGTGGCGGCCCGAAAGATCGAGCTAGACGGGCTCGAGTCGGTGTCCTTCACACTCGCCACACCCGCGGGCGAGCGTCGCGTGCGCCTGCGCCTTCCGGGTCTCTACAACGTGTACAACGCACTCGCCGCCGCTTCACTCGGGCTGAGTGTCGGAGCCTCGCTCGAGGAGATCGTGTCCGGGCTCGAGTCCTTCAGCGCCGCGTTCGGCCGCTTCGAACGGATCGCGGTCGGGGACCGCAGCCTCCTGATGCTGTTGATCAAGAACCCGGCCGGCGCGAACGAGGCCGTGCGGACGATCGTCGACGGAGGCGCTCCCTCGGTCGTCGTGATCGGCTTGAACGACGCGATCGCCGACGGGCGGGACGTGTCGTGGATCTGGGACGTCGACTTCGAGCCGCTCCTTGCCGGTCTCGACCGGTTGGTGGCGACGGGTGAGCGCGCGGCGGAGCTGGCGCTCCGTTTCAAGTACGGCGGTCTCGACCCGGACCGGATCGACGTCGTCCCCTCGCTGGAGGCCGGGCTCGACCGCGGGCTCGAGCTGACTCCCGCAGGGGGTGAGCTCGTGATCCTGCCCACGTACACGGCGATGCTCGCGCTCCGGAAGGTCGTCGGCGAGCGCGGCTTCGTGCGCCCTTACTGGGAGCGGGCCGCGTGAAGATCGTCGTCGGGCATCTCTATCCGGACTACCTCAACATCTATGCCGACCGCGGCAACATCGCCGTCCTTTCCCGCCGCGCAGCCTGGCGGGGCCACGAGCTGGAGGTGCGTGCCGTCTCGGTCGGCGATCCGTTGCAGGGGGATGAGCACGATCTGCTTTACGTCGGAGGCGGCCAGGACCGCGAGCAGGCCCTGGTCGCGCGGGATCTGGTCGCGAAGGCGGAAGACGTGCGTCGGGCGGTGGCCGGCGGAGCCGCGGTGCTCGCGGTTTGCGGCGGCTACCAGCTGCTCGGGCGCTCCTACCGAGACTTCCACGGAACAGAGCTGCCCGGCATCGGATTGCTCCCGTTCGACACAGTCGCGGGGGAAAGACGCATGATCGGCGACGTGCTGCTCGAGTGCGAGCTCGAGCCCGGGGTCAGACGCACGCTTGCAGGCTTCGAAAACCACGTCGGTCGAACCCGGCTCGATCCAGGCGCGGATCCGCTCGGGCGTGTCGTCGCCGGCTTCGGCAACGACGGCGAGAGCGGCTTCGAAGGCTGTCGTGTGGGCCGGGTCGTCGGGACCTACCTCCACGGGCCACTCCTGCCGCGCAACCCCTGGTTCGCCGACTGGCTGCTCGGGCAAGCCCTGGCACATCGCCTCGGTGAACCGCCGGAGCTGACGTCCCTCCTCGACGAGCTCGAAACGGAGGCTCATGAGGTCTCAGCCCGCCGTGCAGAGTCCCGCGGCGGCCGCCGCTGAACGCAGCACGCACCCCCACCCTCACAGGGTGGGGTTCTGACCCGCCACCCTCGGCGGCGAGCCTACCTCCGAAACGCGTACGTCTTGTGCTCGCGCACGTGCCGAAAGTGAGTCAACGTGCCCACAGCGCGCCCAGGTAGACAGCTGGGTCGCCGGATTGCCAGCGGCTCAGGAAGCGCTGGATCGGCGGGTGCAACACCACATCGTCGAGGTCACCGACGGGGAAGAGGCTATGGCCGCGGACTGCTGCGTCGGTCGACGTGACCGCCTCGAGCGATCTGCCGCCGAGATCGCCCGCGAAGATGATGTGCACGACATGCTTCTTCGCGAAGCTGTGCACGGGTGCAATCGAGTCGACGATCGCGACCGGTCCTTCCACGGGCAGCTGATCGTCGATTCCGATCTCCTCGGCGAGCTCGCGGTGCAAGGCATCCACTAGGCTCTCACCGGAGTTGACGCCGCCGCCTGGCAGCAGCCAGTACTCCTTGCCGGGCTTCTCGTGCCGGCACAGCAGCACCTGCTCCTTCCAGCGGAGGATCGCCGAAACGCGAATGCGCGGCTCGATCGCCATCACGCCGCAGAGGATCCAAAGCCGCGCACGCCGCGCTCACTCGAGGGAAGCTCCTCGACCTCGACGAGCTCGAGCTCGGGGATCGGCAGCACGACGAGCTGGGCGATCCTCATCCCGGGCTCGACGACGAAGGGCTCCGTGCGATCGGTGTTCAGGAGCACGACTCGCAACTCGCCGCGATACCCCGAGTCGACGAGGCCGGGCGAGTTGACGACCGTCAGGCCGTGTCGCGCGGCAAGCCCGGAACGCGGCTGGACGAACCCGGCATAGCCCTCCGGAATGGCAACGGCCA
>Ga0307295_10000260_pt1 | contig 11213 bp, 14 predicted proteins | sample ER_DNA_152_FD_194481 | JGI IMG/M metagenome (GOLD analysis project Ga0307295, IMG submission 194481) | Bulk soil microbial communities from the East River watershed near Crested Butte, Colorado, United States - ER_DNA_152 | ecosystem: Environmental > Terrestrial > Soil > Floodplain | place...
TTGCTGCGATGTTCGCCAGGGAGCCGCCGTCTTCGTCGAATCCGACGAAACGACTGTGTCGGGGAATCAGCTCTGTTGTCGAGCTCTCTTGTCGGCTTCTCCCTGCAGATCGCCAGCGCGAACCTCGCCAACGCGAACATCGCCAGCGCGTATCGCGCTTGGATGCCGCTGCCTTCCTCGCTCGTTCGGAGACGAAGACCGTGTCTGCGTGTTTCCTAGCGCGCCGCGTAGTCCGCGGTTGGGCGGTCGACCAACTCGCCATAGAGCTGATCCAGACGCGCCGCCGGCTCACCGAGTCCGTCCAACGCATCGAGCTGTCGGCCGATTTTTTCTGACCGCCATTCGTACGCCAGCAGGTCCAGCGTTACTGACACGGCCAAGGCGTGGTGATGCAGGATTGCGTCCAGCTGACGGCGCAACTCCTCGTCGGCCGCGTTCGGACAGGTTGTCGGCAACTGATCCCGCAGACCGAAGAAGCGGCGTACCAGCGGTCCTCCCCGGGGAGCCAGAAAGCCGAGACCCTCGCGGGCCTGGGCGCCTCGGACCACCGCCTCGGCCTGATCTTGGAGGATCACCGCCTCTGCGGCGATGTGGCGCATGGCAGCCCTCGGGTCAACGAGTGGGTCGACGTGCCCGATTGAGGTCTGCCCGGTCCCCGCACCCTGATCGGCTGTCCTGGCCTGCGCAGGCAGGCGGCGTCGGATGCCGCGCATGCCTCGACCATATCTCCGTCCACCGTATTCCGGATCGCGCGGCGGCTATGGATGTGGCGCCACCATCACCAGTAACGATGTTGTCGACAAGATCACAAATGCGATGCAGAGCTCCGCCCCCATCGCCACCGCGAGGCCGGAGACACCGGCGCTCTTTCCGGGCACATCCGGCTGAAGATGCGATTGCCGAAATGCCGCACGGGCTGCGTACTTGCGGCCCTGGTTCCCCATCAGCAGCATCAACGCGAAGATCGAGACCTTGATCAGCAGCACCAGTCCGTAGCGGGAGCTGGCCAGCCGGGATGGCCCACCTGCGACAGCGAGTGCGTGAATGATCCCGGTCACCAACAGGGTCGCCACACTCAGCTGCGCGACCCGGGAGAACCTCGGAATGAGCTGGTCCAGCTCCTGCACCCGGTCTCCAGGTATCAACACCGCGGCCAGCGCGACCAGCCCGCCGAGCCACGCGCAGGTTGCCAACACGTGCAATCCGGTCGCAACGATTTTGGTGATCTCCCAGCGACCGCCGATGGCGTTGGTTTGCGCCACCATGGAAGCCGCGATCACGAGCACCACGCTGAGAGAGAGGACGCGACGCCAGCCCACCACGGCTCCGCTGATGATGTCGGGAAGGAAGAACATTGCGGCCACCAATGCCGCCAGCCGAGCGAGTTGGGCGGCACCACCCAGGGGCGTAACGATGTCGCCGAGCAGGCGGTGCTCGAAAATCAGCTGAATCCCCGGACCGGCGAGCGTCCCGATGATCATCACCGCGGTTCCGGCTAGTGCCAGCGCAACAAGCCGGCGATTCCTTCGGCCGTCGGGCCAGACCACGCTCCAGAAAGTCAAGGTGCCGGCGAGCAGTACATAGCCGGCGTAGGTCAGTATCCGGTTCGCACCGAGGGCCAGGACAAGGAAATCTTGGTTCACTATGTCCTCGGCAGATTGAACTGAACGACAATCACGGCGCGGCTCAACGGCAGCTCTCCCCTGGCACGAAGATGGGGTACGCGGCCGGCAACGCACGCCTGTTCGCTGATTCCCCGCCGCATCGGACACTCGATGTTCAGCACGGTGTCTCCGCTGACCATCATGACGACACGGAGATTTGGAGAACCCGAGGCGAGGGGGGTGATGGCAGCCACGGCGCGGCCGGCGCGCGACGGGATGCTGCGTACGGTGACGCCGCTCAGGTTGTAGCGCAGCTCCATCTGCTTCGCCGGTTCGACCAAGGCGACGTCGACGCGGTTACCGACACGACCCTTCGGCACCACAACCGGCTGATCGCCAGCGCTCATCTGAACCTGAGAGGCAACCGGCCTGAGCTTCGCAAAGCGGTCGCCGGCCATCGTCACCTCTGGTGGACCGAGTCGTACCGAAGATACCGGAGCCGAAAGGTACACCATCTCCGCGATATCGAAGCTACCGTCGCGCAGCGGGCTTGCCATCAGGAGCACGCCCGGCTGAGTGGTGCCAGGCCCCTTCGGCAGTCTTACTTGGCGCGGAGCAGTCGGACCAGCAGGTGTCGCAGAAATCGTCGGCGACGGCGAGGGCGGCGTACCGGCCGTGGATGCCGGCGCTGTCGGGAGAGGCGTGCTCGTTGCGGCTACCGGCGCCGATCGCGGAAGCTCCAGAGCATCCCGATAAAAAGTGACGGCGGAGACACACAACACCGCGACCAAGATCAAGCCGAGTGCGCGGCGCAGCCCAGCTGGCGGACGACCAATGGTCAATTTGCCCAAGACAACCGCTTCCCCCCGTCGCAATCGGCTAGCTTTCCTGGATACTCGACGGCGCAGGCTCTCCGGGGCCATATATTACGCCTTGGATCTTGAATCCCAGGGGATGAACAACGAGCAGAGGGGTGTGTGAACAACTGTGAGCACTATGCGGACCGCGAGATGGTCCAAGCTAGCTCTACTGGTAGCAGGGGTGCTGGCGCTGGCGGCGGCAACCATCAGTCCGAGCTATGCGGCCAATAGCACCGAGGTCTATATCGTGCAGGGTCTGCCGGGCAAGAGTCTCGACGTCGACATCGACGGAAAATCCGTCGCGACAGGTGTCAAGACGGCCGAGGTCGCCGGTCCGTTCAAGGTCAAGCCGGGTAAGAACATGGTGACCTTCAGTGAAAACGGCAATCAGGTGCTCGAGAACAGCTTCTCGATCAAAGAGGGCGGCAAAGCTGACATCGTCGCGCATCTGCCGGCTTCTTCGTCAGGTGATCCCCTGGTGACGGTGTACAAGTACGAGGACGTCAAGGTGCCCAAGGGCAAAGCGATGCTCGCGGTTTCGCACACTGCTGCCGTGCCACCGGCCGACATTCGAGTCAATGGCCAGGTGCTGTTCGCCAACATTGCCAACGGCGAGTCACTCGACCTGACGGTGCCCGTTGCCACGTACAAGGTCTCGATCGTGCCCACCGGTGATACCAAGCCGGTCTTCTTCGGTCCGGTCAGCCTGACGGTCAAGGGCGGCGCCATCAACCTCGTCTATGCGGTGGGCGACCCGGAAAAGAAGACCATGAACGTCGCTGTGCACGTCGTGACAGGCGACACGACAGGCTCCGACAAGCCTTCAGAGGTGAACACCGGAACCGGTGGTCAGGCCGTCGGTGACGGACCGGCATTGCAGGTGAACCTCGCCCGTTGACGCAACCTGCCTTGCAGTCCCGGTCCCGGTTCCGCGAGCGGAGCCGCCCGGGACTGCGTCGTTCTCTGCTGAGCGTGCTCTGCCTGATGGCAGTTCTCTGCGGTTGCACCGCTCAGGCCACATCGGGCACCTCGTCCTCGAACGGCGATGGGCCCAAAGCTCAGTCGTCGGTCGCGCCGGCCCGCCAGGGCACTCCGGCTGCCAGCCAGCGAGTCATGTTCATTCCAGAACGCCTGACGCTTCCCGGACATGCGAGTGCGGAAGTGCAGCCCGCGACCACCGTCGACGGCTTGCTGAAGGTGCCGGAAAACGTCCAGCATGTCGGCTGGTGGGATGGCAGCGCTCAAGTTGGGGAGCCATTCGGCTCAACCGTGATTGCCGGACATCTCGACTCAGCCACGGAGGGTATCGGATTCTTCGTCCGGCTGCGAAGGATCAAGGTCGGCGACACGGTGACTCTGCGAGCGGGCTCATATCAGCTCAAATATCGGGTTATTTCAGTGCGAAAGGTGGCTAAGAAGGCACTGGCGACGGACAGCCAGGCTTTCAAGCAGACCGGACCGCATCGGCTGGTGCTGATCACCTGCGCCGGCAATTACCATCGCGATCGCGGTGGTTACGACAGCAACCTGGTCGTGATCGCAAAGCCGCGAGGGCTGGCTCGCTAAGTCCTGCGCGCTGAGCTTGTCGGAGGCGCATGGTGCCCCTCGACGAACTCAGGGCGCAGAATCACCCCGTTCCACCGGAACACCGTTGCGCAGTCGCCGCCGAGTGCGGCTCCGGGTCGTGGGCCGCGGCGCAGCGCGGCTTGATGTCGAGGGCTTGGATTCCCGTTTGGTGCTCTGCGGTTCGCCAGCGGGGCCAATCCTGCCCCTCGCTGCCGGGTCAATCCCGAGATCGTGATAGAGGTGGGCAGAGGTGGAGTAGGTCTCCTCTGGCTCCTCGAATGGCAGACCCAAGGTGTTGTTGATCACCGTCCAGCGCACCAGGTCCGCCCAATCAAGAAAAGTAATGGCGATGCCGGAGGCACCCGCGCGACCAGTACGACCAATCCGGTGCACGTAAACCATCTCGTCGTCCGGGCACTCGTAGTTGATCACATGAGTGACACCCTCGACATCGATCCCCCGGGCGGCAACGTCGGTCGCTACCAATACGTCGATGCGTCCTTCCCGGAAGCGTCGTAGGGCTTTCTCGCGGGCGAACTGGTTGAGGTCACCATGGATTGACGCTGCCGCGAAGCCGCGCTCGGCAAGATCATCGGACAATCGTTGGGCAGCTCTCTTGGTTCGACAGAAGATCATCACGCGGTTGCGGTTCTCGGCCTGCAGGATGCGGGCCACGATCTCTGGCTTGTCCAGATCATGAACTTGGTAGACGAACTGAGCCGTGGTTGGCACGGTGGTGGTGTCGTCTCCTGATTCCGCGCGGATGTTGACCGGATGACGCATGTGGCGCCGAGCCAGCGACACGATCGCGGCTGGCATGGTCGCCGAGAACAGCATCGTCTGACGGAGTTCAGGCGTTTTCCGCAAGATCCGTTCGACGTCAGGCAGGAATCCCAGGTCCAGCATCTTGTCGGCTTCGTCAAGCACCAGCACCTTGATATGACCAAGATCGAGCGCACCTCGGTCGACCAAGTCGAGGAGTCGTCCAGGAGTGCCGACGACGACATCAGCGCCATGGCGTAGCGTGCCGAGCTGATCTTCGTAGCCGACGCCGCCATAAACGGTGAGCACCCTGGCCCGCCCCCGGTTCGACGCCGTAGCCAGGTCTGAACTGACTTGGCTGGCCAACTCGCGGGTAGGTGTCACCACGAGCGCCTGCGGAGCGCCCGGCTTGGAGAGCTGGGCATAGTCGCGGTCACCTGGCACCACGATCCGCTGCAGCAAAGGGATGCCGAACGCGAGGGTCTTTCCGGTGCCTGTACGCGCCTGACCAATCATGTCCGTGCCAGTCAGGGCGATGGGTATAGCCATGGCCTGAATCGGAAACGGTGTGGTGATGCCGACTTGGTCGAGGGCCTGCACAATCGGGTCCATCACGCCGAGACTTACAAAGGTCGTCGGCGGGACGTCGGTCTGGGGGGCTGCCGGTTCGGGCTCCGCCTGATGAATTGCGTCCGTACTCAGAGTTTCGCCTCAATGCTTGTGGAACGTCGATGGATCGCGCTGGCTAGCGCTCGTACGCGCGCGGTGTTGACAATGCGGCGCCCTCATCGGTTGCGAACGATGCATTCTACTCGCAGTAACCCCCGGGGCCCTTCAGCGTGACACAGCCATAGGCTCCTGATCGTGCTGTCCCGCATCGTTCTCGATCGACATGCGCGGGCCGAAGACGCGTGCCGGCGGTTGAGAGGGGCGGTGTGATCAGACCTGGGCAGGTGTGGCTCGACACGAAAGGCGAGCGAATCCAGGCCCACGCCGGGTCGGTTCTCTTCGCCGACGGAACGTTCTTCTGGTACGGAGAGAACAAGGAGCGGAGCACCGGACGCGATGGTGTCTGGCACTGGGGGGTCCGCTGTTACGCCTCGACGGACCTGTCGAACTGGGAGGATCTGGGGCTGATCATCCCACCGGTGTTGGACGATCCGCGATCGCCGCTGCATCCCGCGCAGCTTACCGACAGGCCGCACATCGCCTTCAACCCCGAGACCGGAAGATACGTGTGCTGGTTGCGGGTGTCGTCGCGGGGCGGGCGGCCACAGACGTTGGCCGTGTTGGTCGCCGAGGCGTTGCTCGGCCCGTACCGGATCGTAGAGGCCGGACTGCGGCCGCTCGGCATGGACGCCGGTGACTTCGACCTGGCCATAGACCCCGACGACGGTAAGGCCTACTGCTACTTCGAGCGGGTGCACCGTGAACTCGTGTGTGCCGACCTGACGGCGGACTACACCGGGCTCACCGGCTACTACACCACCCACTTCCCTCGAGCCGGCCCACCTTGGGTGCGGGAGGCGCCGGCGTACTTCGCCCGCCAAGGCCGCCACTACTTGATCACCTCGGGCACGACCTGGTACTTCCCGAACCCCTCCGAGCTCGCGTCCGCCGACACGTACCACGGGCCATGGACCGTGCTCGGAGACCCGCATCCTGGCGACCCGACGCGTACGTCATTCCATTCGCAGGTGAGCTCGGTGTTCAAGCACCCCGGCAAGCAGGATCTGTACGTCGCGCTTGCGGATCGCTGGCTGCCCGACCTGCCACTGGACGCTCCGCGCGCGGCTGATCTTTTCGCACGGGCCACCGACGAGGAGGCTGCGGAGCAGCTGCGCCCGTATGGATATGGCGCCGACCCTGACACCTCATGCGCCGACTACGTGTGGCTCCCGCTCCGCTTCGACGGCGATATGGCATACCTGGACTGGCACGACGAGTGGCGGGTCGACGACCATGATTAACCAGCGCCAGCCGACAAGGTCGCTGGGCGGGCCAAACCGTCCAACGCGTCAGGTGCTCGTGGTGGTGGGCGGTCTTCCAGCGACTGGCAAGTCGACGATAGCGACGGTCCTCGCCAAGCGAACCAAGACGCCCTACCTGCGTGTCGACCGCATCGAGCACGCCATCGTTAGCTGGTCTGCGCTGTCGCACCCGCTCGGACCGGTCGGCTATGCCGTCGCGCACGAGCTCGCCCTAGAACAACTGCGGCTCGGTTTGGACGTAATCGTGGAGTGCGTCAATCCCCTCGCGTTGACTCGCGACGCCTGGCTCGACACCGCTGCAACCGCTGGCGCTGCGATTGTCGAAGTCGAGGTCGTCTGCTCGGATCAAGCTGAGCACCGGCGCCGCGTCGAGACTCGAACCTCCGATGTCGAAGAGCTTGCGAAGCCCTGTTGGACGGCGGTCATGAATCGTGAGTACGAGCCGTGGAGTCGGAAGCACCTGGTCGTGGACTCGGCGACGACGTCCGCGGAGAGTGCCGCCGAGCTCATCACGAGCATGATTTCCGCTCGAGCGGCAAGCCGTTGATGTTGGACTTCACACCAGAGGAGGAACTCGTCGCGCTCGGCAGTGCTCCTTGGCACGTTGATCGGCACTATTCTGCGGCCATGAGCGAAGCGTCGCAGTGGTCTGGGGCTTCCCATGCTGCGGCTGAGCCCTGGGTTTCGGAGCCGGCGTATCGGCCGGGTGCGATCGATCTGCTGGGCGTTTTGGCGTACGGAGCTTTGGCGGCCTTCGACCGGCTGGCCGAGGATGCCAGCCGGGCACCCACGGTGGCGGACAAGGTGTATGTCGCGTCGCTGGCTGCCGTTCAGATGGCCCACTTCGATGCAGTACGTGCGCGGCTGGCCGAGCTAGACGCAGATGTCATGGTGGCGATGAAGCCGTTTCACGTTCCGTTCAACGAATTTCATGCGCACACCAAGCCGAAGGATTGGCTGGAGGGTCTGGTGTTGGCATATGTCGGAAATGGTTTCGCGGCTGACTTCTATCGAGAGGTTGCGGCGTTCGTGGATGCGGACACGCGCACGCTGGTGCACCACGTGCTGGCTGACGAGGGTCATGCGGACTTCGTCGTCGAAAAGGTTCGTGCTGCGATCGCCGCGGATCCCCGGGTAGCAGGCCGGCTGGCGCTGTGGGGACGCCGCCTCGTTGGCGAGGCGCTAAGCCAAGCTCAGCGGGTAGCCGCCGATCGGGATGCCCTGACCCATCTGCTGACTGGGACCGTTGACCGCCCCGGGATGGACCTTGCCGCGATCAGCCGGATGTTCTCAAGGCTGGTGGAGAACCACACGCGCCGCATGGCCAACCTCGGGCTGCAGGCCTAGCTGGCAAACTCAAGCCCGCCCTTGGTATCAAGAGAGCGGGATAGTTCGCGAGCGTCGGGAATCGCGCGCCCCTGTCGGACGACTGAGTGATCAGACAACCTCCCCAGCCGGAGCCGCTTGCGCTTCATGATCGTCTGCGAACGAAGGAGGAAGACAGGGGATCTACTGCGCGCGATGCGCGAGCGAACAAGCCTCCTACAAATCTGCGCGAGCGAACAGAACAAACTAAACAGCACCAAAGCCGACATGGCGAGCGTTCTCTTCGCCCAAGTCGATGTAGGCGATCTTGCCGACCGGAATCAGTACTTTGCGGCCTCGCTCGTCAGTGATCGTGAAGACACCGTCGCCGCCGGCGCCGATCGAGCTCAGCAATTCCTTTTCAACATCAGCGGCCGACTCTGTGCTCTCCAGCACGATCTCTCGATTCACGTGCTGTATGCCTATCTTGATCTCCACGGTTCCTCCTGTTAGCGCGACGCTGATGTAACGGTGCCACACTCCGAACGCGAAACCTTGCCCTGTTCGCGCAAAGCGTTGCAGCCGGTCCTGACCCGTCAGGAAAGTGTCGCCTGCTCGTCCTCGGTTGCTCGACGGATCACGATACGAGTCCAAGCACCGACGTAGATGCGATCATCGGCGGCCAGTTCTTGCTTCACACCAACCGGGATCGGGTTGCTCGGGATGGGGTCGGTGGCCGCGGCTACGAACGTCCCGTTGGCGGAATCCAAGTCCTCGACCCGCCACCGAGTGCCGTCGGTGGTCAGCTGGGTTTGGCGGCGGCTGACACCGGAGTCAGGCTCACAGTCGATCTGAGGATGGATGTTCCGACTATGCGAGATGCGTCCTATCAAGATCGATTTCTCGCGTAGCGGGATGACGACCGGGAGGCCGGGTGAGGGCATCGGATCGGGGCTTTGCTGGGCCTCATACCACGCCGGATCAATCCACACCTCGGCTACCCAGTCAAAGGTGGACGCTGGCTGGGCGTTATTGCCAGCGGCTGGGGATGCCGGGGCCTGGGCTGGCGGCGATTGAGTGGGGGAGGGTGCGGTCTGCGACGCGGCGTCAACGAGCGGCCGGGGCATGGTTCCCGTCGTGAAGTCGTAGCCGCAGTTCTCGCAGAACAACGCATCGACGGAGTTGTCGGCTCCGCAGTTGGGACATGATTGGCGGCCTGAGGGCGTGGCGCTGCTGGTGGGAGATGCGACCGCCGTGGGCGCCTGCGCTGCGTCAATTGGCAGCCCGCAGACGTCGCAGTAGTCCTGCGCCAACGAGGAGTGACCGGCAGGACAGATGGCGATCATCGGCGCGCCCCAGAGGCCGGGCGGGCGGGCGGGGCTGAGGTAACGATCATGGCCTCGATAACGATCATGGCCCAGATAACGATCATGGGTGCGCATTCTCCTATTGCAGGGGAGCGATCATCCCCTGATCCTGGTCGTCTTCGTCGACGCTGTGTCCAAGGCCATCTCATCAGCCTTGTCCACGGCACGCTTCAGACGCACCGTACCTGTTTCGGAATCTTCGATGTCGACCACCTTGCGGAGTCGCGTCGTCGCCTCTTCGTTGCCCGTCTCGGCGGCGAGTTGTACAGCCCGACCCAGTTTCATGGTGGCCGTTTCCTCATCGCCGGCCGCCTTGGCGGCCAGGCCGTCCTGGATTGCCTCGGCAAGCTCGGTCTGGCCGGTGTAGTGAGCCACCTCAGGATTGATTCGGGTGGTCAGGCCCTCATCGTCAGACCACTTCGCCTTGACCAGGCTCTGCGCGACCACCTGATTGGCGACAGCGAGTTGTACGCGGGCAGCGAGCTGCTCCTGGCCGATACCCTTGGCGGCCAGCCGCACACTCACGTGGTAGTCACGAGACTCATCACCCCAGGATCCAGTGGGATAGCCGCCGGTGAGCGGATTGACCTCCACGCGGCGGCCCGTCAGGTCCTCGACAGTCGGTGCGACCTGGCGTACAAATACAACCTGCGCGCCTTGCGGCGCCCACACCCGAAGCTGTGCATCGGCGACCCCGCGGCTCATGGACTGCTGCATGAGCTCGGAGAAGACCTCGCTCATCTGGGCCGGTTCGGGAATGATGTCAACGCTGCCCAGCAGCGCCTGGGCGATCCGGCGTACCTCGGCAACCTGCCAGTCGACGCCCACGCCGCGACAGTCGCATTGGAACTTGCCTGTCACGCCATTGATCGCGTTCGTCAGCTGTTCTGGCGTCTCATTGTGGTTCTCGCCGTCGGTGAGCAAGATCGCATGCCGCTGGACGAGCCCGGGCACCGAGTCGAAGAGCCGGCCGGCGAGGGTGAGCCACGTCCCCATCGCCGTGCCTCCGTCGGAGCGGAATTGGCTGATCGCTTGGTGGGCGGCCTGCCTCGCGGCACTGTCCATCCGAACCATGCCCGTCCCGGCACGTACCAGCGGAAACGCAAGATAGGCCTGGTGAGTGCCCGCGACGACCGCAAACCAGGTGCCGTCGAGGATCTGATCCACGGCAGCCGACGCAGCCACTTTGGCGGCATCAAGCTTGGCCCGACCCATCGAACCCGAAGTGTCGACGATGATGATCTCGCCGGCATCGCCGGACCCGGTTTGGCCGGCCGAGCCGGCTCCCGAGCACGTCACCGTGACGATGGCGTTGACATCCGTGCCGCCTTCCGGCAGGAACTCGTTCTGGTACACCTCGGCCGTGAACTCGGCCATGATCAACTTCCTTTCGCATCCTGGCTGGAAGGTTCAGTATGCCTGGGGGCCAGCCGCGCGAGAGCCACCGAGACGTTGTCTTTGCCGCCCTGCGCGTTGGCCCAGTTAACGAGTGCGATCGCGAGCGTCAGTGGGTCGGGGTCCGACCGTGTCAGGTCGGCGACGAGCGATTGGATGGCGCTGGCCTCCGAGGCGTAGTTCCACAAGCCATCCGAACAGACCAGCACCCAGCCGGGTACGGCGACGGTGAGTGATCCGGTACGTGCCGCGAAATCGGGGCTGTCGCGTCCCAGCCACTTGGTGATGGCATGTGCCTGTGGGCCGTTCTCGGCCTCCTCGCGGGGCGTCCCCATGGCAATTCGTACCTGGGCAACCGAGTCG
>Ga0307295_10000261_pt1 | contig 11205 bp, 10 predicted proteins | sample ER_DNA_152_FD_194481 | JGI IMG/M metagenome (GOLD analysis project Ga0307295, IMG submission 194481) | Bulk soil microbial communities from the East River watershed near Crested Butte, Colorado, United States - ER_DNA_152 | ecosystem: Environmental > Terrestrial > Soil > Floodplain | place...
ACGCAGTTCGCGTACCAGTGCACTGAGAACATCGACGGGATTGAACTGCAGTTGATCACGAAGGCACACCGCCGCATAGGTGGGATAAGGCAGCTCAATAGCATCGGTCATCTCGAGGTCCAGATCTAGCCGGCGACCAATATCGAACTCGCGACGGACAGCAGCAGCGCCGGACTGGGTCCCCGCGTAGGTGTAGGCATCTCGGCGCTCGATCTGAATGCCTTGCTTGTCGCAGTACGCCAGCAGCCACTCCTGCGCCTCCCGATTACCGTCCACATAGGCCGCGGCGACATGCTCAGTGTGGTTGGCCACGATGGTGGACAACCGAGTGCCCTGCAGCAGCGTGACCTTGGCGGTGGAGTGGCCTGTTGTTACCGCCCCGACCGAGCGAGCTTCCAGTAGGGCCACCTGGCGACCGGCCCGGGCAAGCAGGGTGGCGGTGACTAGGCCTGTCAGGCCGGCTCCAACAACGACGTCGTCATAGTGGGCGCCTGGCTTGAACCAGTCAGTCTCTAGGGCCGGCGGAGGGTCTAGCCAGATAGAGGGCAGTCCGTCATTTGGCACATCCTTCGGGTACCCCGTTGCTGCCGGCTCAACACAGCCAAGAAGCCTCCCTCGGTCGGAGGGAGGCCTCTTGTTCTGCTGGTGACTTGCGTCAGTGAGTGTGCCCGTGGCCGGCAGGCGTCGACTCCTCTTCCTCAGGCTTCTCTACCACCAAGGTCTCGGTGGTAAGCAGCAGTGAGGCGATCGAAGCAGCATTGGCCAGTGCAGAGCGCGTCACCTTGACCGGGTCGATGACACCGTCGGCGTACAGGTCGCCGTACGTGCCGGTGTCTGCGTTGTAGCCCTGGCCAGGCGCCAGCTCGGCAACCTTGGAGGTCACGACATAGCCCTGATCGCCACCGTTTTCGGCGATCCAGCGGAGCGGCTCAGCAAGTGCCCGCCGGACTATGCCAACACCGAGCTTCTCGTCACCAGTGAGACCCAAGTCGCCGCTCAGCGCTTGCGCCGCATGAATCAGGGCCGAGCCGCCGCCGGCAACGATGCCCTCTTCGATGGCTGCTCGGGTCGCCGAGACAGCATCCTCGATGCGGTGCTTCTTCTCCTTGAGCTCCACCTCTGTGGCGGCGCCGACCTTGATCACGCAGACTCCACCAGCGAGCTTGGCGACCCGCTCCTGCAGCTTCTCGCGATCCCAGTCGGAGTCGGTGCGTCCGATCTCGGCCTGCAGCTGTGCCACGCGAGCCTTGACCTCTGCTGCGTCGCCGGCGCCGTCAACAATCGTGGTGTTGTCCTTGGTCACCACAATGCGACGAGCTCGGCCCAGGACGTCCAGCCCAACCTGATCAAGCTTGAGACCGACCTCGGGCGAGACAACCTCGCCACCTGTCAGGATGCCGATGTCCTCCAGCATTGCCTTACGGCGATCACCGAAGGCGGGAGCCTTGACGGCGACGGAAGTGAAGGTGCCGCGGATCTTGTTCACCACCAGGGTGGAGAGCGCCTCGCCGTCGACGTCCTCAGCCACAATGAACAAAGTCCGCGATGCGCCAATGACCTTCTCCAGTAACGGAAGCAGGTCGGTCATCGAGGAGATCTTGCCCGAGTTGATCAAGATGTACGGATCCTCGAGAACGGCTTCCATCCGCTCCGGGTCGGTCACGAAGTACGGCGAGAGGTAACCCTTGTCGAACTGCATGCCTTCGGTGAACTCGAGCTCGGTGCCCATGGTCTGGGACTCGTCAACAGTAATGACGCCGTCCTTGCCAACCTTGTCGAAGGCCTCGGCGATCAGGCGGCCGATCTCTTCGTCGCGCGCGGAGATTGTGGCCACATGAGCCATGTCCTCGGTGGTCTCCACCTCTCGGGAGTTCTCTCGCAGCCGGTCCTCGACCGCAGCCACGGCGGCATCGATGCCCCGCTTGAGAGCAACCGGGCCAGCCCCGGCAGCGACCGCCCGAAGACCTTCATGCACCAGTGCCTGGGCGAGCACGGTGGCGGTGGTTGTCCCGTCGCCGGCGACGTCGTTGGTCTTAGTGGCAACTTCCTTGGCGAGCTGCGCTCCGAGATTCTCGTACGGGTTCTCGAGCTCGACGTCGCGGGCCACGGTGACGCCATCGTTGGTGATGGTTGGAACGCCCCACTTCTTGTCGAGCACGACATAGCGGCCCTTAGGACCGAGGGTGACCTTCACGGTGTTGGCGAGGGCGTCGACGCCACGTTCCAGCGAACGGCGTGCCTCCTCGTCGAATTGAAGGATCTTTGCCATAGGTGCGGATCCCCTTACTTGGTTACGACCGCGAGGATGTCGCGGGCATTCAGCAGCAACAACTCCTTGCCGTCGTACTTGACTTCGGTACCGCCGTACTTGCTAAAGATCACGACGTCACCCTCAGAGACATCGAGGGGTACCCGGTTGCCGTTGTCGTCGACACGGCCAGGGCCGGTGGCGAGCACCTTGCCCTCCTGCGGCTTCTCCTTGGCGGTGTCAGGAATGACCAGGCCCGAAGCCGTGGTCTGCTCTGCTTCGAGCGGCTCAACGAGGATGCGATCCTCGAGCGGCTTGATCGTGACTGCCACGTCAAACCCCTTTCACAAGTGATATGTCCGGATATGTGTACTGGTCGAGACGTCGTCGCGGGTGCCATCCCGGCCGCCAGCGTGAGCTGGCACACTCATATGGAGAGTGCTAACCAGACATTAGCACTCGATATATGAGAGTGCCAGCTCGACTTCATTCATGCTCTTTTCTATGGCGAAGTCCAACTTTGATGAGTGGATTGCTCAGCGATACCAGACGCTCTGGCCGGAGCTGTTCGAGCCCGCGGTAGTCGAGCCAACCGTTGCTTTCCTCGCCGATCTGGCCGGGACAAGTCCCGCTCTTGAGTTCGGCATTGGAACCGGCCGCATCGCCATCCCCCTCAGCCAACGTGGCGTTCAGGTGTCCGGGATCGAATTGTCTGCGGCCATGGTTGCCCAGTTGGGTGCACAGAGCGAGGCCTCGAACATCGATGTGGCCATCGGCGACTTTGCGACGACGAAGGTCGACGGACTCTTTAGGCTCGTCTATCTCTTGCGGAATACCATCACCAATCTGACCACGCAAGATCAGCAGGTGCAGGCGTTTCGCAACGCCGCGAGACACCTGCAGCCAGGCGGCCGATTCGTTGTCGAGAACTACGTGCCTGAGCTCAGACGCCTTCCTCCTGGCGAGACCATCCATGTCTTCGCAGCGACGTCGAACCATCTTGGCTTTGAGGAGTACGACGTCGCGAACCAGATCGCGGTGTCTCATCACTACTGGGTGATCGGGCAGGAACTCAAGCAGTTTTCGTCGCCACACCGTTACCTGTGGCCTGCCGAGCTAGACCTCATGGCTCGACTGGCGGGACTGATACTGATCGAACGATGGAGCGGGTGGAATCGCGAACCATTCACCAGCGACAGCCCAAGCCACATCTCAGTTTGGGAGAAGGCTGCGTAGTCGCCCAGGCGATGGCGCCCTCGATGAGAGCAGCGTTCAATCACACCCGCTCCACGATCGTAACGATGGCGCCCTTGGGGGTCGGGGAGATCACCAGGGTTGCTGTGTTGGGTCCGGCCAGCCGCAGCCGCTTTCGCAGATCTGCGGGATCGACATCGACGCCCCGTTTCTTGATCTCCAGCACACCGATCTGAGCTTCTCGTACCCAGCCGCGGAGCGCCTTGAGGTGGAAGGGCAGCCGACGCCGCACCTCAAATGCAGTTGCGAATGGTGTGCCGCACAAATGATCACTCGTCAAGTACGCGACCTCGGGGTGCAGGAGTCCAGCACCGAGCTGACTACCCAGCTCGGGAATCACGCTTGCGCGAATAACGGCGCCAGCAGGTTCGTAGAGATAACGGCCGAGCTCGCGTACTGGCAGCGGTGGTGCTGCCGACGCTGCCAGTCGAGCATTCGGCATCACCAGCGCAGAGCGCTGTCCGGGATGAGCGCCGGGACCAGCCCAGAGCGCTACCTCGACTGTCTCGCCACGGTGGGTGATCCATTCGGCCTCGGCCGCCTTGGGAATCAGCGAGTGCGGCAGCGCTGGACCCAGTTTGACGCCTGCGGTGCACGTGCCGTCGAGCAAGCCCGCGACAAACGACCAGGGAGGTGTGAAGTCTTCCACGCGCCAGACCCGACCACGATCGTTGCGACGTGCGGGATCGCAGAACACAGCCACGCCAGGCTCTATCAGCTGCTCGGCCACCTGGGTGGCGTCGGCGCAGATGACCTCAGCGTGGCCAGCAAGATTTGCCCGCGCGACCGCGGCCGTCGCCGGATCAACCTCCACTGCGACCACCTCGAGACCGGCTCGAGCAAAGGCCATGCCATCTGAGCCGATGCCGCAGCCCATGTCGATTACGCGGCGGACTCCCGCCCGGAGAAACCGGCTCGCATGGTAGTCAGCGACGTCCGGTCGGGTCGCCTGCTCAAGACCGGCTCTGGTGAAAAACATCTCCAGGGCGGCCTCGCCGAACTTAGCCTTCGCCTGCCGACGCAACGCCACTTGAGTCAAAGCGGCCGCAGCAAGCTCGGGACCGTACCCTGCCCGCATCCGAGATGCGGCTGCCAACGACTCCGGATCCTCCTCCGACATCGCCGCAGCAAGGGCGTCCTCGGTCAGCCCGAAAGGTAGCGACACACTCACATTGTGTTAGCTCCGTCCGACCGGCCCACGTTTGCCGTCGAAAGACGGCAAATAGGTGCCGAATGGCCAATAAGACACCTCCTAGCCGTCCCAGGACGGGAAACGCAGGTTGCGGACGTGTCGTAGGACCTAGATCAAGATCTTGCTCACCGACAGAGACGAATCAGCTCCAATGTCAAGGGCAGATGGCTTGCCACCGGCGGCGACGATCTCCGCGCCGAGAACCGCGATCATGGCGCCATTGTCTGTGCACAGGTTCGGCCGCGGAGTACGCAAAGAGATGCCACGCTCCGCCGCCCGCTCGGCCAGCAGCGTTCGCAGCCGCCCATTCGCAGCGACTCCGCCCCCGATCAGCAAATCGCTAGCCCCCGTCGCGGCGCAGGCATCCATGGCCTTTGCAGTAAGAACATCACACACCGCCTCCTGAAAGCTCGCGGCCACGTCTGCCAGCGGAATGTCTAGCCCATCCCGTTGTCTAGCCTCGACCCAGCGGGCCACAGCGGTCTTGAGTCCGGAAAAGGAGAAGTCAAACCGGTGCCGCTCAAGATCTTTGCGAGCCGTCAGGCCCCGCGGAAAACGGACATAGTCCGGATTACCGGTGGCCGCTTTGTCGATGTAGGGACCTCCGGGATACGGCAGGCCGAGCACTCGCGCCACCTTGTCGTACGCCTCGCCCGCCGCGTCGTCAATCGTCGAGCCGAGCTCGACGATGGTGTCGGTGATGCTCTCCACCTCAAGCAGCGACGTGTGGCCACCTGACACCAGCAGCGCGATGCAACGCTCTGGAAGCGGCCCGTGCTCGAGTAAGTCGACCGCGACGTGCCCAACGAGATGGTTAACGCCGTACAAGGGCTTGTTCAACGCGTACCCGAGGGCCTTGGCGCTCGCTAGGCCAACGACCAGCGCACCCATTAGCCCGGGTCCGACGGTCACCGCGACGCCGTCGATCTGCGACAGATCGATGTCGGCCGTGGCACAAGCCCGCTTCAGCGTCGGCACCATGGCTTCCAGGTGGGCCCGACTCGCGACCTCCGGCACCACCCCGCCAAATCGGACATGCTCCTCGACGCTGGAGGCCACCTCGTTGGCCAACAGTTCGTGCCCCCGGACAATGCCGACGCCGGTCTCGTCGCAGGAGGACTCGATGCCGACAATCAGGGGTCCAGGGGTCGGGCTCGCCGAGCTGCTCACACTTCCTCTTTCATAGTCGCCATCCGACCCGGCCAGCCGTGGAGGTCATAGAGCTTCAAGATCAAGGCGTGCTGGCCCGGTGCGTAGTAGTCCTGACGAGCGCTGAGCTGTTCGAAACCCAGCTGCTGGTAGAGCGCGATCGCCGGCTCGTTTCCGTAGCCAACATCCAAGATCACCTCACGTACTCCAAGCTGGCGCACCATCTCCAATCCGGCCCGTACCAGGTCGGCACCGATTCCCCGGTGGCGGCTCCGCGGCTCCACTGCTAGGCGATGCAGATCAGCCAGCTCGCCAACGGTGTTGAGCGAGATCACCCCAGCCGCGTGTTGGGCTCGGGCAATCAAGATCGTGCGATGTTCGGCAAGCAACTCGCCTCGCCAGGTGCGCTCGCTCCACTGCTCTGTAGCAGGAAAGCTGGAGCGCTCTAGGATCATGATCGCATTCAGATCGTCAAGGCGAGCGGGCAGGATGCTGATCTCAGGCTTGCGAGAAGCTTTGATCATCGCCGGAGGCCCTGATAGTGCAGTACCGACTTGGGTCGGGTCAGCTCAGTCGCGTCGGGATGACGCAGATACAGCGGCTCGCGCCCAGCATCGGGCAGCGTCGCACCGCGAGTAGCGAGCACGCCTGGGTCCATCGCTCGTGGGCCAGGCACCGGGTGGAGTTGATCGGAGTAGAGATCAGCGGCCGGCCCGATGGCGGGCAGTTGCGGTACGTCGCTGGGCTTCGAAACTGCAGGCTCCCCCAGGCGTACGCCATCGGCGCGATACCGAGCCCAGTAGACCTCGCGCCGCTTCGCATCAGTGGCGACGATGAACTCTCCCGAGTCTGCTCCAGCGAACTGGGCCGCCAGTACGTCGAGACTGCAGATGCCGCGCAGCTCAAGCTGCAGCACGTAGCTGAGCACTCGTGCGGTTGCGACGCCGACGCGCAAACCGGTGAACGGCCCGGGACCCAGGCCGACGATCAGCTGGCCAAGATCATCAGGCCGTACACCCGCCTCGTCAAGACAGTCTGAGATCAGCGGCAGCAGTTGCTCGGCATGAGCCATCTGGTCGGCGACACTCGCTGTTGCGAGCACGTGCTCTCCCTGTGCCAGCCCGACGTTGACCACTGTCGAGGTGTCCAAGGCCAGCACGAATGCAGCCCTAGTCATGATCAACACCGCCATGGTCTTCCGGGCGCAGCACGCTAAGGTCTACTCCGCGCCACCGAGAGCCAACCGGACGGATAGTCACAACGCGCTCGCTGTCATCGCTGGTTGCCATGGAGTCTGCCTCCGAGGTCCAGATATCGATGTCTAATCGGGCATCAGAGAGACCATCCGCAATTCCCTGCCCCCACTCCACGACGGTGATCGAGTCGGCCACCGCGGCATCTAGATCAAGATCATCCAGCTCCGATGCCGTGGGGAGCCGGTAGGCATCGACATGCATCAAGGTCGGTCGACCGATCCTCGAGGGATGGATGCGCGAGAGGACAAAGGTTGGGGAGATGATCGGGCCCTCGGAGCCGAGCCCGCGTCCGATTCCTTGGGTCAACGTGGTCTTACCAGCACCAAGATCACCGGCAGCGAGTATCACATCGCCTCGTTCCAACAGCTTCGCTAGCCGTTCACCCAGCCGCACCATCGCTTCACTGGTCGGAACCTTGATCGCCAACGGCAGCGGCTTGGCCAACATCACGCCATGGTTCACTTGGCGGTCCACAACGAAGCCACGATGCTGCCAAAAGGTGATGAACTCTCCGAATTCCGTCCGAGCGAGAAGTTCGACGCGCTCGAAGCCGCGGATAGCAGCGAGCTCCTCAGCCGCCGCCACCATCGCCGAAGCGATGCCATGCCGCTGCAGGTCCGGATGAACCGAAACGCGGGAGAACCTCGCGGTGCCAGCCGCATCCGGAACCGCCAGCACGACAATGACACCGGCTGGACGACCTTCGACCTGGGCGAAGATCCCGCTGCCACGGCGTAGCTTGGCGGCCAAAGTCTCCGCAGTCTCCTCGTCAGCATCAGACGGCGGATCGACACGGGGCCTGGCACCAAAAGCGCTGTGGATGACCTCAATCATCGCGGCCGCGTCCTGCGGCGACGCGATCGAAACCACAAGATCAGAAACCGAGACGCTCACTAGCTACAGAGCGTAGCCAACCCGACGTGCAGGCCACCGCAGCCTCGGTGCGCTGAGACCGGCCATCTGCCAACAGCTACCGAACTGAAACCGTGGAAGGTGCGGTCAGAAAGCGCGACGAGATCGAGAGCCACCGACCGAGGTCGAAGCTGGTGACCGGCGAACACCTCGGCGTCCAGGCCTACGAACTCCGCTGTCGCCGGGTCGTACCCGGGCGGAGCGGCTGCGCAGCACAGGTGGCGGAGCGATCACCCGCTGATAGTCGGCGTCGCTAATGGCATGGCCGCTAGCCCGCCGCGCGCCGGTCGCTGCGGCAAGCGCGCTGTCGCCTGGAATCGCGGCCAGCATCACTGGCCGTACGCCCGCCTGCGTGGTCAGACGAGCAAGCTCGCGGCGCTGGTGAGGCAGCGCGAAGGCGACGACGGTGCCGGTCCCGCCCGCTCGGGCGGTACGCCCCGCGCGGTGCAGATACTCCTTCGGCCCGTTCGGCGGGTCGGCGTGAAGAACCAGACCCACCTCGTCGACGTGGATGCCGCGCGCCGCAACGTCGGTGGCCACCAGCACAGGGAGCGAACCATGCTTGAAGGCCGACATGATCCGGGTGCGCGCGCCCTGGGCAAGGCCACCATGCAGGGCCCCGGCCAGTATCCCGCTGCGGCGCAGCTGCTTGGCCACTCGGTCGGCCCCCCGCTGAGTGCTGACGAAGATCAACGTTCGGCCGGGCCGGCTGGCGAGCTCTGCGGTCAGCTCCGCCTTGTGCTGCGGCGCGATGTTGACCAGATGATGGCTCATCAGCGGCACACTTGCCTGGCCGGTGTCGACCTGATGCACAACGGGCTGGTGCAGGTACTTGCGGACCAGCCGGTCGACGGCTTTGTCTAGGGTGGCCGAGAACAACAATCGCTGCCCGCGGTCGGGCACGGTGTCCAGTATCCGGCTGACCGCAGGGAGGAAGCCGAGGTCGGCCATGTGATCCGCCTCGTCGAGCACGGTGATCTCGATACGGCTCAGATCCGCCGCTCCCTGGTCCATCAGATCGATCAGCCGTCCGGGCGTCGCGACCACAAGGTCGACACCACGGGAGAACGCCAGAATCTGCGGCGGGTACGGCATGCCGCCGGCGACCAGTACCAGCGACAGCCCGGCGATCCGCGCCAGAGGTGCGACGACGTCGGCGACCTGCATGGCGAGCTCCCGGGTCGGCACCAGAACCAGGCCACGCGGTTGCACCTTCTCCCGGCGGGACGAGCCGGCGAGTCTGCTGATCATTGGCAGGCCGAAGGCGAGGGTCTTGCCCGAGCCGGTACGACCCCGGCCCAGCACGTCCTTGCCCGCGAGCGCGTCCGGGATGGTCGCGGCCTGGATTGGGAACGGTTCGGCAATGCCATCCGCGCTGAGCGCGGCGACGAGGTTAGCGGGAACGCCCAGGTCGGCGAAACCCGAGGCCGAGGCACCGCGACGGTTTTCATCGGTGTGGGGTGCATGCCCACGGGTGTCGCGCTCGGCGGATGACCAGCGGTTCTTGGGCACGCGATCGAGATTGGCGGGCTTTACTGGCATGACATCTCAGTTCTCACCCGCCGTGGGCGGGCAATTGTCTAGGCACGTCGAACGCCCAGACCTGATCAGTCGTGGTGAAAGGACGAACCTCGCTGCGCCTCACGTGCTCGCGCTGCGCTGGTGGCCCGCATGCGGAAAGCACCGGGAAGATAGAAGGCTACCAGGCGGTCGCGATGAGACACGAATCCTCATACCGAGTTGTCAGCACGTACCCGGTCGATCAGCCGGTCCAAGGCGTCATTGAAGATCTCGTGCTTCTCGATCATGCCCAAGTGGCCACAATTCTCGACGCGGATCGCTTCGGCCTTGGGAAGCAAGTCGATGATCCGAGCCGTGTGCTCAATGGGAGTGATCACATCGTCCTCGCCGCCGATAACGACGGTCGGCACGGTGCTCAGGATTTCCAGCGCCCGGAGTTCATCCAGTTCCGCAAAGGCGGGATAGTAGTCAGCCACCACCTCCAGGGGAATCTGCGCCAGCATCTCGGAAGCGAAATCCACATAGCTTGCCGGCACCTCTGGTCCAAACGCCAGTCGACGGGTAACCACATAGCCAAGATCGCTGCCCACCCGACGCCCGTGCGCGGCGAGTTCAGGTATCCGGTTGAGCCCGGCCATCACCGGCTCGGCAACTCGGTGGAAGGTGCGGCCGGGTATGCCACGGATTGGCGAGTGATTCAGCAGCTCCCCGGCAGATGTAGAGAACAGTGCGACGCCGAGGATCTGGGTGCCGAAGAGTTCGGGACGGGACTGGGCGAGCCGCATGATCGTCATCCCGCCCATGGAGTGCCCGATCAGGATCACCGGTGCATCGCCTACGACCTCTTGCAAGACCTGATATAGATCGTCGGCAAGCTGGGGAATTCGGCAGAGCTCTGCCTCCGAGCGGCTCGACCTGCCGTGAGATCGCTGGTCGTAGAACACCTCACGCAGCCGACCACGAAAGTGCAGACGCTGAAAGTGCCAGCAGTCGAGATTCAACCCGTATCCATGGACGAAAACCAGCGTGAAATCATCGCTGGGGCCCTCATCCACCTCGGTGTGCACCACGACGCCATCCGGCGTGATGACCTCTGGACCGTCAGACCGCAGCGAAAAAAATTCTTCCAAGTTTGCCTCTGAGCTACGCCTGATCCGCTTGGCCACGACCCTGCGTTCGAGCTCGATTCCCATCGCAATGCCTCCAGCCGCGAGCGCGGCAAAACTGGCAACCAGGCCCAGCCCCGCAGCTAGCCGACCGCGACTGGCCGGCATCAGGCCATCTCCGGGCTGACATTGAGATAGCGACGCGGCACGCGCGTTCCGATTCGCGTCACGATCTCGTAGCCGATGGTGTCGCACCAGGCAGCCCAATCGGCGGCGGTCGGCTCACCATGATCACCAGGGCCGAAGATGATCACTTCCTCGCCCGGCTGGGCGACCCGGCCCACGCCGAGCTCGACAACGAACTGATCCATACAAATTCGGCCTCGGACGGGCACCCGAGTCCCAGCCCAGCCCGCCCAAGCTCGGTTGCCAGCATGTCGCGGTATTCCATCGCCATAGCCGAGCGGAACCAGGCCGACCGTTGTGGTGGCTTCCGCTGTCCAGGTCCATCCGTACGAGACGCCCGCGCCGGCCTCAATCTGCTTCACATTGACCAGCTGAGCGCGC
>Ga0307295_10000276_pt1 | contig 10918 bp, 9 predicted proteins | sample ER_DNA_152_FD_194481 | JGI IMG/M metagenome (GOLD analysis project Ga0307295, IMG submission 194481) | Bulk soil microbial communities from the East River watershed near Crested Butte, Colorado, United States - ER_DNA_152 | ecosystem: Environmental > Terrestrial > Soil > Floodplain | place: USA...
CGGGAACTTCGGGTTCTTTGCCCCGGTTCTGGCCAAGGAGGCGCCGGCAGTGCTGGACGCAATCGCCCAGTACTGGCCTGTGGCGGTCATCAATTGGGCTGGCTGCAATCGCCTTCCTGATTGGCTACCTCCTGTTCGGTGTGGCCATGACGAAAACGGCCCTGCCTCGCTGGTCCGGCGTATTCGTTGCTGTGGGCGCTCCGGCCCATTTGCTGGGCTTGGGCATTCCCTCCTCGTTTCAACGGCCGCATAGCCGGTTGCCATCCTGGGCAGCGTGAGCCTTGGGCTCGGCCTGGGGTGGTCCGGCTATCGGATGTGGCGCGCACCGGCCCCTTCGGATTTGCTTGTTTCAGATAAGCCGACGTGAGTATGAGCACCGGATCCTCGCAGAATCCTGTCGCCAAGCCGTCCGGCACTCCGCACCGCGTACGGGTGATCATCTTTCGGGTCGTTGCCACACTCGCCGGACTTTTCTTTGTCGTGGCCGTGGTGCTGATGGCATCTGCGCCCTGGGTGCTGCTGCAGCCCGATCAAGACGTCCGTAGCGAACTGAATCGCTGGTTCCTCACCGTTGCCGGCAGCGTGGACGCGATCACCGCGGGTGTCCTGCTCGCGCTTGCGCAGCGACCGCGCCGGACACTCTTGGCCGTCGAGCTGGTGGGCGCAGTCGTCGTGGCCGGTGCGATCATCCTTCCCTTCCAGCCATCCTTCGCTGCCATCCTCGCGGTTGGTGTGGTCCCGCTCATCGCTTATCCGTACTGGCGTGACGTGAGGATGGTTCCATCCTGGTGGGCCGGCACGTCCCGCGCATTGGTCATCCTCGCTGCGTTGGCGGGCGCCGCGCTTCTTGTCACGGCAGCCCTCGCCCTACCGCGGCAGATCGGCGGAACGGACCCGGCAGCTCGCGGGGGCTGGTGGTTGGACTACGCCGAGCATGCGACCGTGCTCGCACTGGCTGGTGTCCTTGCGGCCAGCCGCGGGCCTGGCTGGCGCATGCTGAGAGGTCTGTGCAGCGCGGTCTGGCTATACCTCGGACTGGTCGCCGCACTGGTTCTCCCACACCACCCCGGGTCCTGGGGTCGCATCGGCGGCGCCGCGGCACTTATGGTCGGCGTCGGATTCGGCGTCGCCACCTGGCGCGGCTCCGAACGTGAAGTGACCGGCTCGCCACGCCGTACCCAGCCATAGAGACAGAGGTGACGAGATAGGCACGAAGCGGAGGAAGTGAATAGTGTCGGTGTGGCGTCGGCGGGCATGTTGCTGTTGGCCGGGGTATTCGCTGTGCAGTACGCCCAGGGGTCGGCGCTTCGCGGGTTTCATGATGGGAGGCTCGAGGCGGCTTATTGGAGCGAGAAACCGGTGATCTTGTCGGCAGGACTGGGTTTTGACAACATCATCGGACCGCCCGAACTGACAACGGAGACCGTCCGTGATGCCGGTGGGTCCTGGTACGAGGGGCTCACCTGCGGGAGCGGTGAGGAGCCGCAAACCAGATTGTTGACGTCGGCTGCCACCGTGGAGACGATCGAGCGCGGCTATCGGCGCTATGCAGACTACGACGACGGACTGCCGATTGTGTTTGGCTGGCCCGTCGCGACCGAAACCGTGGATCCGACCGACTTCAAGTTCACGCTGAACTCGGATGAGGTCCCTTTTCCACATGCCGCCGGAATGAGCCCGAACTGGGAGTACAACGAGCGCAACACCGTCGTCGTGTTTGGCGACCTCGGCGAGCGGAAGAAGAACACTGAGGCAGGCGCCCGGTTCCCAGTGAAGCCTGAGATCGTCGCCGACGAAACGCCTCTACTTCTTGTCGGGCCCGGCGGCAAGGAGGTTAACGGGGTCTTCGGACTTAAGCATGGTTTGGATGCCAGCTCCACCGGGACGCCCTGACCCACGCCCGTTCGTGTCCCGAGCGCGCTCCCCTGGTGCCTCAGCGGGTCGACCGGAGGCTGGGACCGGACTTGATCAGGCGGGTCGTGTCAGAGTTCGCGGACGGAATGTCGTCCACCCGGCTGGCAAGCCGCTACGGCATCGGCAAGGGAACGGTTCTCCGGCTGATCAGAGAGAAAGGAATCACTGTACGAAACAGAGGCCAGCGCTCTGTTCGTCCGTAGCGGCGGTCTTACCACGATCTGATTGTGGAGCACTGCGAAGTCGCACCTGCGGCAAAAGCGGGGCGCGCAGACACAATTTCGACTTCTTGACCCGCGCGAGCGCGTGTTTCCATGCGGGACCGCTGACGAGTGTCTACGCTGGCGGGACAAACAAGGGGGCTGGAAGATGAACATGAAGATCACTGCGCTCGTGCCGGGGGTGCTGGCAGCGGCCGTTCTGCTGATTGCGACGCCCGCGTGGGCCGCAGGCGGCAACACCGGCTTCGGCTTCAACGCAAAGGGCATCAGCGGCTTCCCAACCGGTGCCGCCTCGCTCACCGGCGGCGGTGCGTACAACCCGGGGACCGGTTTCGCTAAGTCCGCTGGCGGCTTCCGGTGCACCAGCGACGTCGGCCAGGGCCCGCTGGCCGGGTGTCTCACCGGCGAGGGCGTTCGCTGGGACACGGTCGAACTGCGGACAAGCACGACCTTCAAGTGCACCGGGTCAGCGGCGGAGCCCACGAAGACCGCGGTCACCGATGAGAACACGGCCGTGCTCCTCGCCGACTTCTACCGCGCCGGTGACGGTATCGACGAGTCCTTCACCGCGCAGATGATCGTCTCCGCCGACGACATCGCGCCCGACATCGCCGGGACACAGAACGTCTGGATTCAGGGCGTCGGCTGCGCCTCGGCAATCACGAACTTCAGCTCCTGAAAGGCGACCCGGCAGGAGGAGATCACGAAACGGCCGAGCTGTCCGGGCTCTGACCCGCCGTCGTTCCTTGCTCACGGGAGCCGCGGCCGGAGCGGAGCGATCGGCGCCAGGCCTTCACCTAGCCCTTCCGGCGAACAGGTGGTGCCACCGTGGGACCATTCGGCCGCGGTATCTGCCCAGTGATCACGAAATTCCTCGCGCCCACCCGTGGATAGTAGGCGTCACCGCGCGCGTATCGCGGCGGTCTTCCCAGCATGTCAAGCGATCCCGCTTTGCTGCGCTGGCGGGCCAAGTACACGCGGGCGCCCGGCCAACCCTCGTACCGCAGCGGCGCAGTATCCCTACATCTTTGGGATGGACGTGCGATCTGTGCTGTCAACCATCGGTGTCCCGACCCTGGTGCTGCACCGGTCCAACTTCTCCCTTGTCCCCATCCAGCACGGTCGCTACCTCGCCGACCACATCCCGGCGCGCAGTTCGTCGAGATCGCCGGAGCGTTCCATCGGCACCATGCGCCTCATCGGGACCAACAACGCGTACTAATTGATGATGTTGGCGCACGCGAGCAGAGCGATGCCGCCAAGGGCGACGGCGCCGATGCGCTTGTCGCCAACTTCTTAGCCAGCGGTATTTAGGGCGATGGCCGCGAGGTCATGTGTAGAGCGTGAGCACCCTGGGTTTTGGTAGGTTTCATCACGGGGCAGAGGCTCGTTTGCCACTAGGAGGATTGCGGCCAGAAATTAGGGGTCAGCAGCGCCGCGATATTGGCACATCGTCCGATTTCTGGTTCGCCGGATCGCCATAGCCTGCAGAAGACCCGCCCCAACCCCAAGGAGCACATCGTGCGTGCAACCTCCACCACGCGCAACCTCCGCCGCGGCACTGTTTCGGCCGCCGGCCTCGCTACGCTCACACTCGTCCTCGCCGCGTGCGGGGGCGGCCCCTCGACCTACGGCGCCGGTGGGTATGGCGCTGCACCGGCCAGTCCCAGCGCAGCAGGCACGGCTGCCATCGTCGATCTTCATGATTCCAAGCTCGGCCAGATCATCGTCGACGCTCAGGGCCGCACGCTCTACCTCTTTGAGGCCGACAAGGGCGGCAAGTCCAGTTGCGAGGGCCCATGCGCCACCGCATGGCCGCCATACCTCAGCAACGGCGCGCCGCAGGCCGCCATGGGCGCTACCGGCGGCTTGGTGGCCACCACGACCCGCGCCGACGGCACCACCCAGGTGACCTACGGGGGTCACCCGCTCTACTACTTCGTCGGGGACAAGGCAGCGGGCGACCTAACCGGACAGGACATCAACCAGTTCGGCGCCAAGTGGTACGTCGTCGGTAAGGACGGCAAGAAGATCGACACCGATTAAGAGGAGCCATCTCCTCAGGCCTCCGGTGACACGACGCCGAGCCGGTGAGCGATCGTGGCCGCCTCCACCCGATTAGTGACGCCCAGCTTGCTGAGGATGTTGGAGACGTGCAGCGTGGCGGTCTTTGGGCTGATGAATAGCGTCTCGGCGATCTGCCGGTTCGTCCGCCCGGTCGCCACCAGGGCGAGAACCTCTTGCTCACGGGCGGTGAGTCCGAGCCGCGCGAGTGGCGACGGCGGCTCAGCGGTGATTCGGGTTGCAGCGTCTGCTCCGAGGCTGAGGCGGCCCCGCCGGGCTAGGCCCTCGATCTCGATGCTGAGCGGTAGGGCGCCCAAAGCAGTTGCCGTCGCGTACGCCGTACGCAGCGACTGCTCCGCATGCTCGTGGGGGACACCAGCCAGCAGCAGCGCCTCGGCCTCGCGCCAGTGGGCGTAGGCGGCAGGATAGGGCTCGGTCAGCTGCTCCCATGCCTGGGCGGCCGCCGTCCACAGGCCGGGGTCGCTGCGGCCCTTGAGCCGCGCGAGCTCAGCCTCGCCGACCGTCGCGTACGCCTTGGTGGGGGGCGTGGGGACCACACCATTTGCTCGCTCGGGCGACATCTGAGCGCGCAGCTCGACGCCTAGGGTGTCGCCCAGGCGGCACGCCTGGAGCACCTCGTCCGCGTTGCGGCGCGCGCGGGCCAGCTCGGCACGATCCGCCGCCGCGCGCATCCCCAGAACGTACAGCGGTGCAGCGAAGGCGAGGTTCCCGCTGGCAACCTGCAACCCCTCAGCCACGGCAGCCTCGGCATCAACCAGCCGGCTTTCCAAAAGGGCCAGCTCTGCCGTCGCGACGAACAGTGGCGCTGCGAACCAAGGCTGTTTGACGGTATGCAGATAGACCTCACCAGCCTCCGCGAGATACTCCGCGGCCGACTCGGCACGACCCCTGCCGATATCCAGCTGGCTGCGGGCCGAGCAGATGGAGACTCTGACGGCGGCGAGCTCGGGGGCTACCCGTTCGGCCGCACGACGCAGCAACACGTCGGCATCGTCCCAGCGACCCTGCGCGAACCGCGCACGCCCGGCGGTCGCGGTCAGGAACGGGCTGTGCCACCGCCCCAGCCCTCTGCTGGCCGCCAGTTCCGCGCCCTCCAAGGCCACCATGGCCGCAGCCTCCAGCTTTCCGAACGCCTCGAGCAGCCCGGACAGCGTTGCGTAACAGCGCGCCACCTGATCCACCCTGCCGACCGCCTCGGCGATCTGACGGGCCTCCGTCAGCTCCCGCACGCCGGCCTCGAGGTCGCCGAGAAACGCCAAATCCACTCCCAGGGCTCGACGCGCATCCCCCTCCTGCGACACAGCGTCGAGCTGCTGGGCGATCTCGATCGCCTCCTCGCACAACGCCCGTGATTCCCGATGGTGGCCTTGCCCCATCAGCGCCTCACCAAGGGCGGCCATGACCTGCGCCCGTTCGGCTCGCAGCGGCAGCGCGGGCACCAGGCGTACAGCCGCCTCGTATTCCGCAATAGCTCCCTGACCACCGGTCGCGTGGAGGTACCCGCCGAGCAGCGCGTGCAGCAGCCCGGCCCGTACGGGGTCCGCCGCCTCGTCGACACCGGCGACAGCGGCCCGGGTCAAGGTAATGGCCCGGTTGGGGTCGCCAGCCAGATAGGCCGACTCGGCCGCGTATCGCAGCACCGCTGCACGGTCAAGGCCCAGCTGCTGCTCGGGATCGGCAACCTGATCCCACAGCTCGAGAACGGTCTCGAAATGACGCATCGCGTCGGCGAACCCGTACGCCGCCTGAGATTGCAACCCGGCTTCCATCGCCGCAGGCAGGGCCTGAGCTGGGTTGTGAGCCCGGACCCAGTGGTAGGCAAGCCGGGCCGACGTGGCGCCGTGGCTGGGACCAGCAAGATCGGGGCGCTCGCTGAGTACCCGGGCAAAGGCCGCATGCAGCTGGGCGCGCTCTCCCGGCAGCAGGTCGCCGTACAGCGCCTCCTGGGTGAGCGCGTGCCGGAAGGCGTACGTCTCGGAAGCAGGGTCGGGGACGAGCACCTGATGAGCGACCGCGAGGCGTAACGCAGCGAGCAGGTCAGGCTCGGGAAGGTCGCTGACAGCGGCGAGCAACTCATGCTCCACAGGACCGCTCCCCGCGGCAACAATCCGAAGCGTCGCCTGCGCATCCTCAGGCAGGATCTGGACGCGGCTCAGCAGCACATTTTCCAGCCTCGGCGGGAGGTGCGCGTTGCCGCCTCGCTCGCGAAGGGCGGAAAGCAGCTCCTCGGCGAAGAACGCATTGCCCTCCGAACGCCGGTAGATCCGCTCGACCAAATCGTCCCCGGGACTGCTCCCCAGGCTGGCCTCAAGCAGGGCCGCGAGCTCGGCGCGGTCGAAGCGATCGACGTCCAGCCGCTCTACCCGCTCGCTCCGCTCGAGTTCGGCCAGGAAGGGACGCAGGGGATGGCGACGGTGGAGGTCATCTGTGCGGTAGGTCAGCACAAGGAGAAGGGCCGCGCGCAGGTTGCGCACCAGGAAGGTCAGCAGGTCGAGCGTCGAGCGGTCGGCCCAATGCAGATCCTCAATCACCAGCACCGTCGGGGACCGTTCCGCAAGGCGCTCCAGAAGACCCAGAAACGCCTCGAACAGCCTGGCCTGGGACGACGAGCCCACCATAAGAGGGGCCGATGTCGACTCGTCCGCGTGCTCGGCCGGGCCGAGCTCGGGCAGCATGCGGGCCAGCAGTGCCCGGTCAGGACCGACCAGCTCCGCCAGAACCGCAGGCTCGAGACCTCGGCCCAGACCGCGGAACGCCTGGACCAGCGGGCCGTACGGTAGCGATCCCTCGCCTAGTTCAATGCAGCCGCCGAGTAGTACCCTTCCGCTGGCCTCCTGGACCTGCTCGGCGAACCGCGTCACCAGCCGGGTCTTGCCGACGCCGGCCTCGCCGCCAACGCAGAGCGTGACAGGATCGCCGACCCGGACGGACTCGAAAGCGGTGTGCAGACGGCCGAGCTCAGCTACGCGACCGACGAAGTGCGACGCCGCGACGGTCCCCGCCATGGCGAAGAGTATGCGCCGTGCAGCCCCAGATTGGAACCGGCCAATAGCCGGCTGATCACCCACGGCGGGCGAGAGCGTTTTCCCGCCCGTCAACTCGCTGCCGTCGCCTGGCATCAGACCCACCGCCCAGCTAAGTTGAAGGTCGTTGCGGAGCACGCAGTGCGCACGTCACGGCCAGTGCGATGCCGGAGGTCTGGCCGAGTCTGGCGTGCTGCCCGGCGTAGATCCGGCTCAAACCCGCCTCTCTCAGCGCTGCCGAGAAGCTCGAGCGCTGCCGTCTGTGCGATCTCATTCCAGTAGTTCTGGATCGGCGCGGCCCAGACGTTGGCGACCTGGGTCTGATCGGCCGCACGCGCCGCACTGTGCACCTCGCCCTGCCGCTGCACCTCCTGTAGCGCGGCGGTGTACTTCACTGAGGTCATGATGGCCAGATTCCGGGCTGGATGCACGGTCGCCGGCTGAGCGCCGGGTGTGCGGATGATCTGCAGCAGCGTCCGGTTCCATCGGATGACCTGATCCACAATCGGTCGTGCCGCCGCTGCTGGTGACGCGGTAACCGAGCGCTCGGCTACCACCGTCGCGGACATCGCAGCGACGGTGAACAAGAGTCTCTTGAGAATCATGAAGCAACACCGTAGGTCTCATAGCTCGCCGGCGAATCGGACGAAGCTGCTAGATATTGAGGGCTTGAGCACCCAACCCCTGCGCGCGGGGCGTCCTAAGCCAGCCCTCAGCGTTCGCTCTGCACAGTTTCCTTGCGGTCTGCATACGTTATGTGAACTGTGCAGATCGTCAGCAAACTCAAGCAACCAGACTCCATCGCCGCGATGCGAGAATGCCAAGACCTGCCTCTGGCCGATCGGCAGTTCACGGCCCGTAGCGTTCCGTCCGTGGCGATGGCCGCATGAAGACGGCCCGGTCGCGCCGGACATTCGAGTTGCCCAACTGGTGCGCTGAGGGAGCAGGACCTCGAGGTCTTGGGTGAGCTCATCGAGGCCGGCAAGGTCAGCCCTGTCATCGACAGGACCTTTCCGCTGAGCGAGGTAACCCAGGGATTCGATATCTGCTGGAGGGCTACGGCGGCGGCAAGATCGTCATCACCTTCTAGGGGTCGCGGGGCCTGCTTGTAGCCTCCAGGTCGTGGTCGACGACGGACGATAAGCCGCTCCCATTGCATGCCGGCGACGAGCGGACCGTTGGCCAGCGGGTGGCAAGAGTGCTCAGCGAGCAGGCTGATGTAGGGCGAAGCTGGCCACCCATCTGGCATTCGTGGAAGGGGATACACATTCATCCGGACGACCATAATCTCGCCGTGCAGGGTCAGCTTAGGCTGCGTGATGATCACACGTTCCGTTGACGCAGCCGACGCTGCCAGCCGGGCCAACCGAGGTGTGGGTTTGCAGGCTGGGCCGAAGATCGAGGCGTTCTGGTTTGGCTCCCAGGTCGCGGTTGGGGGCGGACTCCATGGAGGTCGCCGTCGCAGGTTCGATAACGCGAGCTGCGACAACAAGCCCAGAGAGCGCCACAACTGCCCCGACTGAACAGGTAAACACCGCCATCAAGCGAACCGCGGCTGCCTACGGCTCCGCCTACGTGGACCTTCGCGCAGCATTCAAGGGCCCGGACTACGCGTTCGACGAGACGCACTACCTGTCCAATGACGGCGATCACCCGAATGCGGCCGGTCATGAACAGATCGCCGCCGCCGTGGTTGAGGTGGTCACACAGACACTTCGCACCTGATGCTCTCCGGTCGCGGGCCAAGTGCCGAATCGCGCGGCTCGCACCGCACCCAGACGTCGTTGTGCGCAAATACAGCGGTCCGAGGAACGTCACGTAATCAGCGATCCCCGGCTCCGCTTATGTCCTTTCCCGCAGTCGGATTGTCAACGCTGCGAGCGGGGTCGACCGCCGATGTGCCGGTTTGCCTCAAACTGAGCCTTGTGCTTGACCAACATTCCGGCGGAGTGCCCGCCCGCGACACGGATCGTTTGATCAAGTGGTTCATTGGAGTCGTGGGTGAATGGAGTAGGAGTTAATCTGCTCAGCGGTTCCGTTGTGGCGCAGCAGTGGGCCTGGCTTCCGCCGGCTGTCTTTGCTGCGGCGCTGTTGATCGCGGTGCCGAGTACTGGTCTTCTGCGGCAGTGAGTGCGACTGCGATCACGGGAAAGGCAATGGCGATGAGCGGTGTGATCCCGGCGTGCGGGAGTGCGAGCGCGATGGCGAGCGTCAGCCCGTACGTGATGCACAAGTACACGACAATTTGACGTAGAGGACGGTACGTTCTCGGTGGGGCCAGCTCTTCAGCCGTTCGTGGCTGTTACATCGGTGTTCTCCCCCGATTCCTGCCGCTTGTTCATCTGCCGAATCACGCGCGCCGAACGTCAGCGCAGTGACCGATGAGTAGCCGCCGACTACGACCTTCGAGCCATCCCTGATTGTCACCCGCCGCTGGCGCCGTTGACCACGGCCTACCGGACGGTAATGCGCCGCAGGCGAAACCTGTTCTGGGTCTGACGGGTACGCCCTGAAGCTCCGCTGGTGGTGGATCGCTCCACCCAAGCGCTCACCGTTGCGTGCGTCACCGGAATCCGTTGGCGCGGCTACCGGTTGCCTCACCGCCCGGCGTCAAGGGCGCACACGCACCGGCGCGGCGATGTCATCCGGCGAGATGAACACTTGCATCGGGGAACCGGCCTCGTGGCCACCGACGAGACTGCGCCCGAACGGCCAGACATGCGGTTGAGGTTGAGTGCATCGTCGATCGCTCTCTTAGGCCCGAGTTGGCCCATTGCATTACCCACGGTAGGTATGCGGGGTAGCTCGCCAGACATGTCGGGTATCTCGGCCTCAATTTCTGCCAAGCTCGTCTGTAGGTCGATCCAGATGTTTCCAGTCATGGCAGACCGCCACCATCGCAGAGCACGATGAGGCGGCGTGTCCGCGCTGCCATCGTTAGCTGAAAATCCAGCCCAGCAGGCCGAATGCGCCTAGGAAGATCACAATGGCGGTGATGATGGCGAGCACCAGGAGGGCGACGACGAGGGTGCCGCATCCGCTGCGGCGTTGCTGGCCGAATACCTGTGTCGGCGGCTGCTGCGGCGGTGGTTGAGTCATAACGGGGCTTTTCTCTACGGTGGGTAACCGACGTTAGTGGGTCGTCCGCCGGCACCTCTTCGGGGCCGAGCCGCACGTCGCCAAGAGCGGTCGCGGTGAACGACCGGCTGTTCACTGGCTGCCCGGGCCTGGTGTACGACAAGAGCATCTTCCCCGTGGTCTCCATGATTCTGACAAATGACGGCCGGCACGAGCGTCATCATGTGGCTAGGCGAGCTGATCACCGAACGCGGCGTCGGCAATGGCATGTCGGTGCTGATCTTCACCCAGATCGCGGCAACCTTCCCAAGTGCGCTGTGGAGTTTGAAGGTCGCACGCCCAGGTTCGCAGGGTTGGGTCGTGTTCCTGCTCGTCATCGCGTTGGGTTTGCTCGTCATGATCGGCGTCATCTTTGTTGAACTGTCACAGCGACGGATCCCCGTGCAGTACGCCAAACGGATGGTGGGGCGCCGGATGTTCGGCGGCACCACCACCTACATCCCGATCAAGGTCAACCAAGCAGGCGTTATCCCTGTCATCTTCGCTTCGTCGCTGCTGTACCTGCCGGCTCTCTGCGCCCAGTTCCGGCCAGGCGAC